>OLOV01002369.1_pt1 | contig 12903 bp, 11 predicted proteins | sample 1672931 | NCBI WGS metagenome assembly OLOV01 (sample SAMEA3136738, study PRJEB25190) | human gut metagenome | biome: human gut; feature: human-associated habitat; material: faeces | place: Austria | collected 2013
GGTCATCAGCCAGGTGGTGGACGGCCACTACGCCGGCGTTTCCACCGGCACCTCCTCCCAGCGGGTGTATAACACCACCTATGCCGCCCATATCCTCGGCCGCGTGAGCCGCATTTTCGCCGAAGACTGGGACAATTACAAGGACAAGGGCTATTCCATGGACGCGCTGGTGGGCAAGGGCGGCGTGGAGGAAGCCTTTGAGAGCTATCTCCACGGCACCAACGGCGTGAAGCTGGTGACCACCGACAAAAACGGCAAAGTCACCGGCGAGCTGTACGCCAAGGAGCCGCAGCCCGGCAACACCGTGGCGCTGACCATTGACCTGGATCTGCAAAAGGTCACGGAGGATTCGCTGGCGGAGAAGATCGGCTCCATGGAAAAGCGGGACGGCCTCACCCGCGGCGGCGCGGCCGCCGTTGTCAGCGTGGGCACCGGCGAAGTGCTGGCGCTGGCCTCCTACCCCACCTACGACCTCAGCCAGTGGGACGAGATGTACGACACCTGGAACAAGGACACCGTGGGGCGCCCCATGTTCAACCGCGCCACCGACGGCACCTACGCCCCCGGCTCCACCTTCAAGCTCTGCTCCGCCGTGGCGGCGCTGGAGTCCGGCATCGTGACCCCCTCCACCACCATCGTGGACCGCGGCATCTACACCTACTACACCTTCCCCCAGCCCAAGTGCTGGATCTATAATTCCTACGGCGGCACCCACGGCGCCGTGAACGTGTCCCAGGCCATCACCGTGTCGTGCAACTATTTCTTCTACGAAGTCGGCCGGCTCATGGGCATCAAGACGCTGGACAGCTACGCCACCCAGTTCGGTCTGGGGCAGCACACGGGCATTGAGATCGGCGATTCCGCCGGCGTGCTGGCCAGCCCCGAGTATGCCGAGAAGATCGGCGAAACGTGGACGGACGGCCAGACCATCACCGCCGCCATCGGCCAGTCCTACAACCTCTTCACCCCCCTGCAGCTGGCCAATTATGTGGCCACGCTGGTGGGCGGCGGCGACCACTACGAGGCGCATCTGCTGAAAAGCGCCAAATCCTTCGATAATTCCTCCGTTGTCTACGCCTACAACAAGGCGCCCATCAACCATGTGGACATGGCGGACAGCACGCTGGAGGCCGTGAAGAAGGGTGCGCGGGGGCTGGCCACCGGCAGCCTCAGCTATGTGTTCCGCAACTGCGTGGTGGACGTGGGCTGCAAGACCGGTACCGCCGAGACCGGCCAGAAGCTAACCAACGGCTGTTTCGTGGCTTTCGCCCCCTATGACGACCCCCAGATCGCCGTGTGCGTGGTGGCCGAGCAGGGCGGCGGCGGCGCCAATCTGGCGCCCGTGGCACTGGACATCATCAACGCCTACTTCTCCAGCGCCTCCACCACCGAAACCATCGAGGGCGAGAACTCCATGCTCCCGTAATACTCCCGCAATGTTTCCAAGGAGGACAATATTATGTCAACCTATTTTGATTCCCGCGACCCCGCTTGTAAATCCCCCTTCGGTGCCGTTCCCTGCGGCACCGAAGTGTCTTTTGCCGTGTTCTGCACCGAGGAAGAAAACATTGTCAGCGGCGCGCTGCACGTCACGGAGGAATTTGCCGGCAGAGAGCAGACCGTTCCGCTGACTTTGAGCGGCGGCGCATGGCGGTGCGTGTATGCCGCCCCCCGTCGGCCGGAGCTGGCGTGGTACCGCTTTTCCCTGCGGCGGCGCAGCGGCGAGACCGTGACGCTGGCGCAGCGGCAGCTGACGGTATACGAAGAATACGGCGCCGCGCCGGACTGGTTCGGCCGCGGCGTGAGCTACCAGATCTTTCCGGATCGGTTCTGCCGCAGCCGCGTTCCCGACCCCGCCGGACTGGTGGGCGACCGGACGGTGCATGAAAATTGGCAGGACACGCCGGAGTTTCGCCCCGACGAGCGGGGAGAGATCCGCAACCGCGACTTTTTCGGCGGCGATCTGGCAGGGATCATTTCCAAGCTGGACTATCTGAAAAGTCTGGGCGTGACCACCCTGTACCTCAATCCCATTTTTGAGGCAGCCTCCAACCACCGCTACAACACCGCCGACTACATGGCCATCGACCCCATGCTGGGGACGGCGGAGGACTTCCGCGCCCTGTGCCGCGAGGCGCACGCGCGGGGCATGCGGGTGCTGCTGGACGGCGTGTTCAACCACACCGGCAGCGCCAGCCGCTACTTCAACGCCGACGGATTCTACCCCGAATTGGGCGCGGCGCAGTCGAAGGACTCTCCTTATTATAATTGGTATCATTTCACCCATTGGCCGGATTCTTACGACGCCTGGTGGGGCATCAAGACCCTGCCGGCAGTGGAGGAAAATCAGGCATCCTATCGGGACTTTATCATCCGAAGCGAAGACTCCGTGGTGCGGCACTGGCTGCGCTGCGGCGCCGACGGCTGGCGGCTGGACGTGGCCGACGAGCTGCCCGACGACTTCATCGCCGAGCTGCGGCAGGCCATGGACGCAGAAAAGCCCAACTGCCTGCTTCTGGGCGAGGTGTGGGAGGACGGCAGCAACAAGATCGCCTACGATCGGCGGCGGAAATACCTGCTGGGGCGGGAGACCCACGGGCTGATGAACTATCCCTTCCGCACGGCGGCGCTGGACTGGCTCTGCGGCGGCGACGCGGCGGCCTTTCGGGAGAGCATGGAGCAGCTGCGGGAGAACTACCCCTCCCCCGCCTTTTACAGCGCCATGAACTTTCTCAGCACCCACGACACGCCCCGCATCCTCACGCTGCTGGGCGGCGAGCCGACTCCCGCGGACAAGGCGGAGCGGGCGGCGGCGCAGCTCTCCCCTGCCGGCCGTGAGCTGGCGCGGCGGCGGCTGATGCTGGGAGCGCTGCTGCTGTACACCTTCCCCGGCTCCCCCACGGTGTACTACGGCGACGAGGCGGGCATGGAGGGCTATGAGGATCCCCTGAACCGCCGCACCTTCCCCTGGGGACAGGAGGACGAGGGGCTGCTGCGCTGGTACAGGCGGCTGGGACAGCTTCGGGGCGGCCGTCCCTCCTTGCAGCGGGGGGACATCTGCTATCTCTATGCGGACGGAAGTGGGCTGGCCTTGCGGCGGCAATGGGACGGCGAGGTGACAACAGCCGCCATGAACAGCGGAAAAGAGCCGCTTACCATGACGCTTTCGTGGCCGCATCCCATAGCGACGGACGCCATGACGGGGCAGCAGTTTCTGGCTGACCACGGCACGGTGCGGCTGATCCTTCCGCCGGTGAGCGGCGTGCTGCTGGTGTAACTTTTCCGGTGGGTGTTTCACGTGAAACACCCACTTTTTCCTTTTCAAAAATTGTTTCACATGAAACAGGATGTTTTCAAATTTTTTGTTATAATCTATTGAAAGAAACTACGTTCTTGGTATATAATAGCGGGTAAGATAGAATTATAAGGGAGCGAGTGGGCAAATGGCTAAGGTTGTTGCGATCGTGAATCAAAAGGGCGGCGTGGGCAAGACCACCACCTGCGTGAATCTGGCTGCGGCGCTGACGGCGAAGGGACTGCGGGTGCTGCTGTGCGACTTTGACCCCCAAGCCAACGCCACCTCCGGCATGGGCGTGGACAAGACCCGCAGCAACGGTGTGTACGACGTGCTCATCAACGGCGTGGAGACCGAAAAAGCCATCGTCACCACCCCCTACGGCGACGTGCTGCCCAGCAGCAAGGCGCTGGCCGGTGCGGGCGTGGAGATGATCGACATGGAGGGGCGGCAGTTCCTGCTGCGCAAGGCGCTGGAGCAGGTGGCGGAGCGGTACGACTACATATTCATCGACTGCCCGCCGTCGCTGGAGCTGCTGACGCTGAATGCCCTGTGCGCCGCCGACAGCTTGCTGGTGCCGCTGCAGGGGGAATACTATGCGCTGGAGGGGCTAAGCGACCTCATGGGCACGGTGCGCATCGTGCGGCGTGGGCTGAACCCCAAGCTGGAGATCGAGGGCGTGCTGCTGACTATGTTCGACGGGCGCACCAATCTGGCCATTCAGGTGGCCCAGGAAATCAAGCGCTTCTTCCCCGGCAAGGTGTACAGCACCGTCATTCCCCGCAACATCCGGCTTTCCGAGGCGCCCAGCCACGGAAAGCCCATTAACGCATACGACCGCGCCTGTCGGGGCGCGGAGGCCTACGGCGCCGTGGCAGAGGAATTTCTGCGGAAAAACGGCGCAGAAAAGGAGGAGTGATTTCCCGTGGCAAGCAATGCAAAAGGCTTAGGAAAAGGGTTGGCCGCCCTGTTGGGCGACAACGTGATGGAAAATTCGGAGGAAAAGAGCAGCCTGTACCTCCCCATTTCGCAAGTGGAAAGCTGTGCCGGACAGCCCCGCAAGCAGTTTGACCCCGATGCGCTGGCGGATCTGGCGGGCTCCATTCGGGAGCACGGCATCATCCAGCCCCTGACGGTGCGCAAGCTGCAGTCGGGCTACTACCAGATCATCGCCGGCGAGCGCCGCTGGCGGGCTGCCCGCATGGCGGGGCTTGACCAGGTGCCGGCCATCGTCATTGAGGCCGACGACCGCAAGGCCATGGAGCTGGCCATGATCGAGAACCTGCAGCGGGAGGATCTGAACCCCATCGAGGAGGCCGAGGGCTATCGGCAGCTCATGGAGCAATACAACCTCACGCAGGAGGAGACCGCCCAGCGGGTGGGCAAGTCCCGCTCCGTGGTGGCCAACGCCCTGCGGCTGCTGAACCTGTGTCCGCCGGTGCGTGCCATGGTGGAGGACGGGCGGCTGTCCAACGGCCACGCGCGAACCATCCTGCCCCTCTCCCCTGCTTTGCAGGAAAAGGCAGCAGATGCCATTTTGAAATCCGACCTCTCCGTGCGCCAGACGGAGCTGCTGGTGAAGAAGCTCACCGCCGAGGAAAAGGAAAAACCCGCCGTGACCACCGGCGGACTGGAAGTGAACTACGCCGAAGAGGCTGCCAAGGCGCTGGGCGCCCATCTGGGGCGGGGCTGCAAAATCGTCAGCGGCCGCAAAAAAGGCCGCATTGAGCTGGAATACTACGGGGTGGACGACCTGAACAATCTGCTGGACGCCCTGAACGGACTGAAACTGAAGTGAATTGTTTCACATGAAACAGAGAGGAAATCAAGATGCTGGACATTAAATTTGTGCGGGAAAATCCCGAAGCCGTTAAAGAAAACATTCGCAAGAAATTTCAAAACGCCAAGCTGCCTCTGGTGGACGAGGCCATCGCTCTGGACGCCGAGCGCCGGCAGGCCATTGCCGACGGCGAGGCTCTGAAGGCCGAGCGCAACAAGCTGTCCAAGGCCAACGGCCCCCTGTTCGGCCAGCTGAAAAAATGCACCGACGAGGCCAAAAAGGCGGAGCTGCAGGCGCAGATCGACGCCAACAACGCCGCCGTGAAGGCGGACGCCGAGCGCATGACCCAGCTGGAGGCCAAGAAGGAGCACGCCGAGGCGGCGCTGAACAAAATTATGCTGGTCATTCCCCAGATGATCGACCCCGCCGTGCCCATCGGCAAGGACGACAGCTGCAACGTGGAGGTGGAGCGCTTCGGCGAGGCCAAGGTGCCGGAGTTTGAAATTCCCTACCACACGGACATCATGGAGCGCTTTGACGGCATCGACATGGACGCCGCCGGCCGCGTGTCCGGAAACGGATTTTACTATCTGCTGGGCGACATTGCCCGCATGCACGAGGCCGTGCTGGCCTACGGTCGCGACTTTATGATCAACAAAGGCTTCACTTACTGCATCCCCCCCTTCATGATCCATGGCAACGTGGTGGAGGGCGTCATGAGCCAGACGGACATGGACGGCATGATGTATAAGATCGAGGGCGAAGACCTCTACCTCATCGGCACCAGCGAGCACTCCATGATCGGCCGCTACATCGACCAGATCCTGCCCGAGAGCGCCCTACCTCAGACCCTCACCTCCTACTCCCCCTGCTTCCGCAAGGAGAAAGGCGCCCACGGCATCGAGGAGCGGGGCATCTACCGCATCCACCAGTTTGAAAAGCAGGAGATGATCGTGGTCTGCAAGCCCGAGGAGAGCAAGGACTGGTACGAAAAGCTGTGGCGCTACAGCGTGGAGCTGTTCCGGTCGCTGGACATCCCCGTGCGGCAGCTGGAGTGCTGCTCCGGCGATCTGGCCGATCTGAAGTGCCGCTCCTGCGACATTGAGGCGTGGTCGCCCCGCCAGCAGAAATATTTTGAGGTGTGCTCCTGCTCCAATCTGGGCGACGCACAGGCGCGCCGGCTGAAGATCCGCTACAAGGACGAGAGCGGCAAAATGCAGCTGTGCCACACCCTGAACAACACCTGCGTGGCGCCGCCCCGCATGCTCATTGCCCTGCTGGAAAACAACCTGCAAGCCGACGGCAGCGTGCTGATCCCCAAGGCGCTGCAGCCCTACATGGGCGGCACGGAAGTGCTGGTTCCCAAGCATTGATGCTTCCGAAAAGGAGAAGAAAGCTATGAAAAAGTTCTTTCAGGAATTCAAGGAATTCGCCATGCGGGGCAACGTGCTGGACATGGCCGTGGGCGTTATTCTGGGCGGCGCGTTCGGAAAGATCACCACATCACTGGTGAATGACGTGTTCATGCCCCTCATCGGCATGCTCATCGGCGGCGTGGATCTGGGCAAGCTGAACATCGTTCTCAAGCCCGCCACGGACACCGCCGAAGCCGTCACCCTGGGCATCGGCACATTTCTCACGACCATCATCGACTTTATACTGGTGGCCTTTGTGATCTTCCTGATGATCAAAACCATCAACCGTTTCCGCAGGAAAAAAGAGGAAGAACCCGAACCAGAGGAGCCGAAAGGCCCCACCACCGAGGAGCTGCTGGCGGAGATCCGCGACCTGTTGAAGGAGCAGAAATAATTTGGAAACGATTCTGAAGGAGGGGCTGATCGCGCTGCGGCTGGACACGGCGGCCATCCCAAAGCTGACGGAGTTTTCCCGCCTGCTGCTGGAAAAAAACAAGGTCATGAACCTAACCGCCATCACGGCGCCAAAGGACGTGGCCACGCTGCACCTGCTGGACTCCGCCTACCTGCTGACGCTGGCCGACTTCGCCGGCAAAAGCGTGGTGGACGTGGGGACGGGCGCGGGCTTCCCCGGCATGCCCATGGGCATCCTGTGCGGGGACGCTTCCCTGACCCTGCTGGACAGTCTGGGCAAGCGCATCGTCTTTCTGCGGGACGCGGCGGAGGCGTTGGATCTGGAAAATATTTCCTGTGTCCATGCACGGGCGGAGGAATTTGCCGCAGAGCATCGGGAAAGTTATGATGTGGCCGTGTCGCGGGCTGTGGCGGCGCTGCCGGTGCTCTGCGAGCTGGCGCTGCCGCTGGTGAAGCCGGACGGGCTGTTTCTGGCCATGAAATCCGTGGATTCGGACGGCGAGATCGACGCTGCGCGGGGCGCCATCGGGCAGCTGGGCGGGCGGATCGAGAGGATCGACGACTACGCCGTGCCCTGCACGGACATCCGGCATCGGGTGGTGGTCATCCGTAAGGTGCGCCCCACGCCGGCGCAATTTCCCCGCGCGTTTGCCAAAATCAAAAAATCTCCTCTGAAATAAGGAGGCACAATGGGCAAGATCATTGCCGTGGTGTCCGGCAAAGGCGGCACCGGAAAAACTACATTTACCTCCAACATCGGCTTCGCGCTGGCCTCCATGGGGAAAAAGGTGCTGTGTCTGGACTGCGACATCACGCTGCGGAATCTGGATCTGGCGCTGGGACTCAGCGACAGCGCGCTCATGGACTTTTCCGACGTGATGAGCGGGCGATGTACGCTGGAGGAGGCGACGGTGCACCACGGCAAGTACCCCTCCCTGTTCCTGCTGGCGGCGCCGCTGGCCTTTGACGGCTTCCGCGTGGAGCCGGCGCAGGTGAAGGCGCTCATGGCGGAGATACGGGAGAAATTCGACTTCTGCCTGGTGGACGCTCCGGCGGGGCTGGGGCAGGGCTTCCGCATGGCCACGCAGGAGGCGGATCACGTGGTGGTGGTGACCACGACGGACGTCACCGCCCTGCGGGACGCCCAGCGCACGGTGATGGAGCTGGAGCGCTTCCCCAACGGGAAGGTGCATCTGGTGGTGAATCGGGTGGCGAAAAAGCTCATGAAGCAGCTGCACACCACCATCGACGACGCCATGGACGCCGCCGGACTGCCGCTGCTGGGCGTGGTGCCGGAGGATTCGGACATCCCGCGGTGTCTGAATCAGGGCATCCCCCTGCGGGACGACAATTTCTACGCCGCGCGGGCTTACTACAACATCGCAAGACGCATCGACGGGTTCAAAGCCCCGCTGATGAAGATATAAACCACCTTGGCGAAAAAACCACACTCTGTCATTCCGAGGAGCGCAGCGACGTGGGAATCCGTACCTCGCTATTCAAAAAACCAGATATGGATTTTGGAATACGGATTGCCACACCAGTCTGCGGACCGGTTCGCAATGACAGAACTTATTCAGAAGATAACCTTATACGCACAGAAAGGAGAGCGCAACTATGAATATCGCACTGATCGCTCACAACAATCGCAAGGAACTCATGGTCCAGTTCTGCACCGCTTACTGCGGCATTCTGGCCAAGCACACCCTCTGCGCCACCGCTACCACCGGCCAGATGGTGGCCGAGGCCACGGGGCTGACCATCCACCGCTTCATGAGCTTTTATCACGGCGGCGGCCAGCAGATCGGCGCTCGCATCGCCTACAATGAGCTGGACATGGTGCTATGCTTCGACGACCCCAACACCAAGGAGCCGTCCCCCGACATCATCTACATCTCCCGCCTGTGCGACAAGAACAACATTCCCTACGCCAGCAACATCGCCACGGCGGAAATGCTGGTGCTGGGTCTGGCACGAGGCGATCTGGACTGGCGCGAGGTGGTTAATCCCAAGAGCAACCCCTTCACCGCTTGACATTTGCCCGACAATGGACTAAAATAATGTGAAATACCGCGATAACGGAGCAAGAGTAGCTCTGTCCCTGTCGGCGCAGAGAGGCACGCCATCGGCTGAAAGCGTGCTGCGGCACACAGAAGGAAGACAGCTCCAGCAGCGGGGATGGAAACATCCACGGCTCGCTCCCCGTAACAGGAGCGCCAAAGGGCTTCCCCACGGGAGCCGAAATTGGGTGGCACCACGAAGCGATGCGCTCTCGTCCCAATGCACGGGACGGGAGCGTTTTTTTGTTTCCCACGACCGAAATTTATCGTAAAAGGAGAATATGAACATGGCAAAAATGACGCCCCGCACCCTCTCGGGCTTCATGGAGCTGCTGCCCCAGCCGCAGCAGCAGATGGAGCGGATGATGCAGATCCTGCGGGAGACCTACTCCCTCTACGGCTTCACGCCGCTGGATACGCCGGTCATCGAGGCCAGCGAGGTGCTGCTGGCCAAGGGCGGCGGCGAAACGGAAAAGCAGATCTACCGCTTTCAGAAGGGCGACGCCGATCTGGCGCTGCGCTTTGACCTGACGGTGCCGCTGGCCAAGTATGTGGCGCTCCACGGCGGCGAGCTGAGCTTCCCCTTTCGCCGCTACCAGATCGGCAAGGTCTATCGGGGTGAGCGGGCGCAGCGGGGACGGTTCCGCGAGTTTTATCAGGCGGACATCGACGTCATCGGCGACGGCAAGCTGGACATCACCAACGAGGCGGAGATCCCCTCCATTATTTATCAGACCTTCACCCGTCTGGGGCTGAAGCGGTTCCAGATTCGGGTGAACAACCGGAAAATTCTGAACGGATTTTACGCCATGCTGGGGCTGACGGAGCAGTCCGGCGCCATCATGCGCACCGTGGACAAGCTGGACAAGATCGGCGCGGAAAAGGTGCGGGCGCTGCTGCTCTCCGACTGCGGCATTACGGAGGAGCAGGCGGCGGAAATTCTGAAGTTTATCGCCATCACCGGCTCCAACAGCGACGTGCTGGCGGCGCTGGCGGGCTACGGCGGGCGAAACGAGCTGTTTGACCAGGGGCTTTCGGAGCTGAACACCGTGGTGAAGTATCTGGCGGACTTCGGCGTGCCGGAGGAAAACTTCGCCGTGGATCTCACCATCGCCCGCGGTCTTGACTACTACACCGGCACCGTGTACGAGACCACGCTGCTGGATCATCCGGAGATCGGCTCCGTGTGCTCCGGCGGACGGTACGACAATCTGGCGGAATACTACACCGACCGGCAGCTGCCCGGCGTGGGCATCTCCATCGGCCTGACGCGGCTGTTCTATGTGCTGGGCGAGCAGGGGATGCTGAATCCCGCGTTGCCCACCGCTCCGGCGGACGTGCTGGTGCTGCCCATGACGGAGGATCTGGCGCCGGCGATCACGCTCTCCACCCGACTGCGGGCGGCAGGGGTGCGCACCCAGCTCTACACGGAGCAGAAAAAGTTCAAGGCGAAGATGAACTATGCAGACAAGATCGGCGTGCCGTATGTGATCTTTTTGGGCGACGACGAGATCGCCGCCGGCGTGGTGGCCTGCAAGGACATGGCCACCGGCGAGCAGACGAAGCTGGGGTTTGACGAAACGCTGGCGCTGATCCGGAGCGGACTGGCGGAGAAGAACAAGGGCGCGGTGATTTTGGAATAAGGACGGAGCGTGCCTGCGAGGGCGTGGGGAGGACGAATCGCCACGTCGCTTCGCTCCTTGCAAGGGCGTTTTTGAAAACAAAGCGTAATATTATATTAAATTAATACAATTCATTATCAAAAAACAGGAGGAAGAAACCATGATGCAAATGCGTACACACACCTGCAATCAGCTGCGCCTGGCCGATGTGGGCAAGAGCGTGAAGATCGTGGGTTGGATGGAAAACGTCCGCGAGGTGGGCAGCAATCTGGCCTTTGTGGTGCTGCGGGACTTTTACGGCACCACCCAGGTGGTGGCCGAGAGCGAGGACATGCTGGCCATTATCAAGGATCTGAACAAGGAGTCCACCATCAGTGTGGAGGGCGTAGTGCGCGAGCGCGCCAGCAAGAACCCCAAGCAGGACACCGGCGAGGTCGAGGTGGTGCCCAGCAAGATCGAGGTGCTGGGGCGCTGCCGCTACAACAGCCTGCCCTTTGAGATCAACCGCAGCCGCGAGGCCGACGAGACCCAGCGGCTGAAGTACCGCTATCTCGATCTGCGCAACCCCGCCGTGAAGCGCAACATCATCCTGCGCTGCCAGGTGGTGGCCGCCCTCCGCGCCGCCATGATGGAGCACGGCTTTTTGGAGATCACCACTCCCATCCTCACCGCCTCCTCCCCCGAGGGCGCGCGGGACTATCTGGTGCCCGCCCGCAAGCATCCCGGCAAGTTCTACGCGCTGCCCCAGGCGCCCCAGCAGTTCAAGCAGCTGCTGATGACCTCGGGCTTTGACCGCTATTTCCAGATCGCCCCCTGCTTCCGCGACGAGGACGCCCGCGGTGACCGCAGCCCCGGCGAGTTCTACCAGCTGGACATGGAGATGGCCTTCGCCACCCAGGACGACGTGTTCGCCGTGCTGGAGGACGTGCTGCCGCCCATCTTTGCCAAGTTCGGCACTTACAGCGTGGCCTCCGCCGCGCCCTTCCGCCGCATCCCCTATTTGCAGTCCATGGAAACCTACGGCTCCGACAAGCCCGACCTGCGCATCGACCTGACGTGCAAAAACGTCAGCGCCCTGTTTGCGGACAGCGAGTTTGAGGCGCTGCGCGGCCAGACCGTGAAGATGGTGGACATCACGAACTGCACCCTCACCCGCAAGCAGATCGAGAAGCTGCTCACCGACTGCGAGGTGCAGTCCGGCAGCAAGGGCTACTGGTTCAAGGTGGACGAAAACGGCGAGATCGCCGGCGGCATCGGCAAGTTCGTGGCGCCGGTGAAGGACGAGCTTGCCAAGGTGCTGGCGCTGAAGCCCAACACTTTGGTGGTGGTGGCGGCCGGCGAGAGCGCCACCAAATCCGTGGGCGTGATGATCAAGACCTTCGGCGCCGCCTGCGAGGGACACATGGACAAGGAGCGCTATGAGTTCTGCTGGATCGTGGACTTCCCCATGTACGAGATCGGCGACGAGAGCGGCGAGCTGGAGTTCTGCCACAACCCGTTCTCTATGCCCAGCGGCGGCATGGACACCCTGCTCAAGGCCGAGCGGGGCGAGATGGATCCCCTGGACATCATGGCCAATCAGTACGATCTGGTGTGCAACGGCGTGGAGCTGTCCTCCGGCGCCGTGCGTAACCACGACCCCGAGATCATGATCAAGGCCTTCGAGATGGTGCGGCTGGGCGAGGAGGACGTGAAGAAGAAATTCCCCGCCATGTACAACGCCTTCTGCTACGGTGCGCCTCCCCACGCCGGCATCGCCCCGGGCGTGGACCGCATGGTGATGCTGCTGGCAGGCGAAAGCTCCATCCGCGAGATCATCCCCTTCCCCATGAACAAGAACGCGCAGGACATCATGATGGATGCCCCGTCCACCGTGGAGCAGAAGCAGCTGGACGAGCTGCATATCGCTCTGGTGGGACAGCTGGAGGAGTAATCTTCGGACTTTGCGCCTGACCTGTGCTGCTTCTGCTCCACACCAAGCGTTTTGCGCAGCAAAACCTTGCCGCAGGCGGAATTCACTTCCGCCGAGGAGTAAAATCATGCGAGGGGATCCCGCAAAATGCCCCGTCATTTTGTGGGGAGCGCAGAAGCAGCCGGATGAGCTGCATATCGCTCTGATGGGACAGCTGGAGGAGTAAGCGCTGCTCTGAGGGCGCAAGCTCATATTATATGGAGGTGGCCGGAAGGCCACCTCTTTTTCGTATGAAAAACAAATCGGGGGCGGCGGCTCTGCCCCGCCCCCGATGGACACCGCATTTTCATAAAATGTCATTCCGAGGAGCGAAGCGACGTGGGAATCCGTATTCCCCTTACGGCA
>OLOV01002371.1_pt1 | contig 12898 bp, 15 predicted proteins | sample 1672931 | NCBI WGS metagenome assembly OLOV01 (sample SAMEA3136738, study PRJEB25190) | human gut metagenome | biome: human gut; feature: human-associated habitat; material: faeces | place: Austria | collected 2013
CCGAATTTCGTCTGTAGGCTTCGCCTCATATTGTTCGCACAAAGCCTTCCAACAGTTTTCTAATGAACAGAAAAGAAACTCGACCTCATCCTTTTGCTTTTCTATTTCCTCCGGCGTTAAACAAGTATCCATGTATGCACCTAACAACCGGCACACTTCGTCCCAGTTTTTTGGGTCGTAAGATATTTTATTCATAGACAATTTCCCTTTTCGATAAAAGCCGAGTTATTGAACTCGGCTTTTATCTTATTTATTCTACTATGTTTTACGGCTTGAACACATATTTTACCATCAAAAAGGCTAATAGCACAAACATAAATACCATGCCCAACATCCGTAATTTATATACGCAAGTATTCTGCCGCCACATAGCCCGTTTGGCCTGCATACTGCACTTTATACCACCCAGAATTAGAACGATCCAAAACCGTAACCGTTTTGTTGTACGGAATCGTCAAAATCACGCCATAATTCGTACCGGCTCCGCGGCGCAGATTCAAACCGACATACGGCTTGATCCACCCGGTGACCGTTGTACCCGGATTCGGCTTCGGCGTCGTGCTTGGCGTTTCTGCGGTTGTCTGGCTGACCTTCAGGTATTGCGAAGCCACATAGCCGGTCTGGTTGCCGTACTGCACCTTATACCACGCGGAATTAGAGCGGTCTAAAACCGTCACCGTCATGTTGTACGGAATCGTCAAAATCACACCGTAATTCGTTCCCGCTCCGCGGCGCAGGTTCAGTCCAACATCTGCCGTAATTCTGCCGGTAACCGTCGTGCTCGGAGTCGGCGCAGGCGCTGCATCCGGCGTAGTGGTCACCGTGCTCACGCTCAAATACTGCGAAGCAACGTAACCGGTACTACTTCCGTATTGCACCTTATACCATGCCGAATTCGAGCGGTCTAAAACCGTCACCGTCTTATTATACGGGATCGTCAAAATCACGCCGTAGCTCGTTCCCGCCCCGCGGCGCAGATTCAAACCGACATCCGCCGTAACCTTGCCGATAACGGTTGTGACCGGCGTAGGCGCAGGGGTCGCTGTGGGAGCCGGTGTCGCCGTTGGTGCGGCGGTCGGCGCAGCTGTGGGCGCTGCCGTCGGCACAGGCGTCGGCTCCGGTGTCTCCGTCGGTACAGCTGCCGTGGTCGTATTATCCACCTTGATCACAATGAAAATAGAGGGGCTCGAAGCCGGTGTGATTTCCGTGATCATGTTACCTCTATTGCCGTTGCTGTCTGCATACGAGGTCAGCAGGCTGTGCCACATTTTGTCCTCGCGCGGGGTATCGCCCCAGAAAAAGCCGATATGCGTATCGCGGTTCGAGGGCGAGCCGCTGCCCGGCAGCATTAAGATCATGTCACCCTTTACAAGCTTGCCGTCCGAGAGCATTTCCTCTTTAGTTTTGTAAACGTAGGTTTTCAAATCGCCGTTGATGATCCAGCTATTGTAGTTGGAAGCACCCGCAAGCAGATCACGGGATTTATACGACGCATACCAATCTGCGCCGCCCGTGACCGAACCGTTCGCGCACATTAAAGCCTGCACGAAGTTTTCCGGCGTTGCATTGTGCGTATTGATGTTCGCCGTACCGGCGTTTAAACCGAGCTTGCAAAGCACATAGCTGACAAAGCCCGCACAGTTTAACCCGGCGCTTCCGTAATTGTAGCTCGTATCGCCGTTTGGAGACTGCCAGTCTGCACCCTTATACGGCGTGCCGAGATAATAATGGTCGTTTTCGTGCGCCGTCAGTTCCTGTACGATGCCTTCACGCGTCACGCCCCAATCTGAAACGGTCTTTGTGCCATTCGGATGGTACAAGTTTCCGTACACCCAGTTCCAATCGTACGCTGCAAGCAGCAAGGAGGTTCCGTATTCCAGCACCGGCTGCGGGTCTTCCTTCCTGCCGGTCTCGCTCATCACCTCAAAGTGCAGGTGTGCGCCCGTGGCATTGCCCGTTGCGCCCACGCGGCCGATGCGCTGCCCACGCACCACTTCGTCGCCCGCCTGCACATTGATTTCCGATAAATGCGCATACAAGGTACTGTTTCCGTCCGGGTGCGCGATCTCGACCATGTTGCCGTAGCTCATCATCCCGTCAGCGTCTTGTGTGCCATCCCAAACCTGCACGTAAGACACCGTGCCTTCTTCGGCTGCCACCACAGCAGAGCCCTGCGCAGCCGCTATGTCCCAAGCAGTGTGCTGCTCGCTGTATTCCTGTGTGATCTCGTCCCCATCGGGAACCGGGAACAAATAGAGACCGCCGGTCTCGTAGTCCGATAAAACTTTATACTCCAGCTTTACCGGGTCTGCCATCGGCTGCGGCGTAGATTCCTGACTAACCTCTGGTGATACACTCAAAGCATCATCCGACTTAGGCGAGCTTGTAAGTTCCGAATCCGGTGATATAGTGGCTTTTGGTACTACATTTTCGGGCGGCAGCTCTGATGCTGAACTTTCTTCTAATGTAGAATCTGCTTCATACGCATCATCCGCAAGCACAAAAGTTGAACCAAATGTAAAAAGCAATGTAATTGCAAGTATTAAAGCTGTTATTCTTTGCATAATCTATCCTTTTAAATGCTTATCTATATTCCCAATGCCCCTGTTCTTCTTGCGCAGGCTCATCAACAACCCAATGCTGACCTGTTTTTACCCAATAAGATTCTCCCGGAACTTCTGTATAACTCCAGCATGTGCTTAAATCGCCCTCATGGACAAATAAAGCATCCTTTGTCGTAAAAGTTTCTCCGCACTGATTACAGCGATAAACAACATCACTCCACCAATACCCATCTTCTTCCCAATGACCAACCTCTTCTTTTGCCGGAACATCTACAACCCAAACTTTTTCCTTAGGCTTCGGCGTCGCGGTAGGCACGGCTGTTGGCGCTGCGGTAGGAGCTGCCGTAGGCTTGGCCGTCGGAGCGGTGGTCGGTTTGGCTGTTGCAGCAGGCTTCGGCGTCGCAGTTGCAGACGGTTTAGAGGTAGGCTTTGCTGTCGGTGCAGCGGTCGGCTTTACAGTAGGCTTCGGCGTTGCAGTAGCCGAGGGCTTCGCGGTCGCGCTGCTGCCGGAAGACGGTTTGCTCACAGTATTGTTGCCGGAGCTGGGCTTCGTTGTGGCAGACGGTTTTGCGGTTGCACTCGGCTTCGATACTGTGCTACCAGTAGAACTTGAAGACGACGGCTTACTCGCTGTGCTGTTCTCCGTTTTAGACGAGGCAGATGAGCTGCTACCCTTTGAACTCTCGGTTTTGCTGCTTTCCGTTTTTGCGCCCGGCGTCGCCGTAGGCTTTGCACTTGCAGTGCTTGAACTTGCAGTCGGTTTGCTGCTCGCCATTGATACACTGCTTTCCTGCTCTTTTTCGGACACAGAACTGCTTACTGCACTGGATGTCTCCGTTGCGCTATTTTCTGAACCGTTTCCATTTGCGCAAGCTGTTACGCTGACAGCCAATAATGCGCAAAGAATAATCGTTGTGATTCTTTTTTCCATTTTGAATAACGCTTCCTTTTCTGTACTATAATATATGTAGTGAGTCAAATGACCGTATGCTCAGATTGTCCAGATTGCTCCCGACATTTCTTTCATATATTGAGAGGTCGTGTTTTTGAAGCATACCGTTCAAGTTTTGCGCTTATACCCATACAGGTTACAGCACAAATCAAATGCAGGATTATGTCTCTTGAATGCCATCATCATAGATGTGATATATGTCTTCAACTTTTTCAATTTTGTTTCCATACTTATCGGTTTCCCATGTCTCCGGAAGCTTAATGCCATATTCTTTTTTAAGCTTTTCTGCCTCGCCCGGTGCCAAACGGTCAACTCTAAGCATGATGGAATCATTCTTGTAATGATAGATTTCCAACCCGTTTCCGGTCATTTCCAAGTCGCCGTAAGTACGAACTTTGTCCCAAAATTCTGCTGTAAGCGTGCGTTCGCTTTCCGGAATTTTAACCATAATACTATCCTCCTATTGATGTTTTCCCTTGATTTAAGGTTCTTTCTTGCCTACATAATAACCCTTTCGAACTATTTTGTCAAGATTTTTCTGTTAATGAAAAAATAAAAGTGGGCAATTTTGCCCACTTTTATTTTGCTCATCACTTTCATTCAAAAAGGTACATAAAAAAAGGGCACGCCAAATTCTCTTTAATAAGGCATACCTTTATGGTCAAATTATAGACCTTAATTCGTTTCAGGTCAAGGGCTTTTTCTTCCAAAATTTCACTTTTTTTATATAACAATCACCAAATTGATCTTTTTGAATAATAGGGACCTTTTTGAATTTCTTTTAGAGAATATTACATCAATCTACGCACGCCCGCGCATTGTAAATATTAAACTGCTCTATGTCTCGTAGATCATAAGACGGCTTATGTGCAAACAGATCATACTTCTCGTATTCTTCCAAATCATACGAAGGTGACGATCTATGATCTGAGTCGCCGAAGAACTGCGCATATAAGTCCTCCTTTTGACTATCCGGCTGCATTTGAGCCACATTGTACAATACCGTCTGCATATATGCTTTCGGATTAAGGACGCGCACTCCAACTTTTTGTATTCGATTGAACGCCATTTTGATATGTTCAGCGGTCAGCTGAGAAAAAGTTCTCAAAACATCTTCGCGCTCATAATCGTCCCGGTTAATGCGGATTTTCCCTTTACTCTTCCCAATATTGCCGATCAGGGCCGCACAAGCTTTACTAAACTCATCAGGGACGCTGTCTGATACAAACCTTTTAAGTAAAATCGATTCGTCCACATCAAATGATTCTTGATGATTATTGATTTGTTCTTTCTCAGTATTGTTATTATTATATGTAGTCGGTTTTTCCGACATCATGTATGCGGAAAAACCGACATCACTTGACGGGAAATCCGCACCTTCGTCAAATTCGCTCATAGCAACGGCATCTGTTTCTGGTGGGTTATTTACGGGGTACTCGGTCTGCGGGATTGCACAACTTTCGCTGTGCTTTACGACAGGCTTATATTCCTGCGCATCCGGGTATCGAAGATAAAGACGGTTTGCGTGATACATTCCGCCTTTTTCCAAATCAAGCAAGTTGTTACTTGCCAGCTCACGCAAAACTCTACTCAGCTTGTCCTTTTTACAGTTGAGCAGCTGCATCATCTGTTCGCGCTTGAAGTAGATATACACCTCTCCGTTTTCATTCTGCCATCCATTAGCGCGGGACATCCTTACACGATCCAGCATAATTGTGTAAAGGACGACAGACTCGCAGCAAAGGTATTTATCCGCAGCATATTGCATTAACCATCTCGGCATCTGGTAGTACGTTGCGTTTGTTTCGGCTGTAACGGTGAAGCGTTGTGTTTTCATGGTCATGACCCTTTCTGAAAATAAAAAAATCGTAAGTGTTCCGGTGAACACCTACGACAAGGCCATGTCTCAAGAGAAACTATCTCATTTCACACTATACCTATGAGCAGACAATCTTTTACCACAAAATGAGCGATAAAAGAGCGCAAAAATCACGCGTTTTAACGTTGACAAATAAACCATTTTTAGGTATAATAAGAAGCGAAATAGAGAAGGTTTTGAGGTCAACTGAAAAGTTGAAGGTTCTTCTCTTGAGGTGTGAGCCTATTGTCGTAGGTGTCCACCGAATACAGCAAGTTTTACCAGAACTTGTTGTATTATTTCGGAATTTAACTTCCTTGGTGTTTAGTTTACCCTAAATTGGTAAAGCTGTCAAGAACATTTTGGAAGAAGCAAAAAGGGAAGCAGAAATGCTTCCCTTTTTGCTATTCCTTTGATTATAAAAAAGTGGGCAACTTTGCCCACTTTTTTCTTTTGCCAGATTGCTGATGTGTATTTCACGCTGCCCTATGTCAGGTGATACCACATAGTATCAACATATGTGTTTGAGAATCCACTTTAGAAGATCCTTTTCTTTAGCTGTGCCATTGGCGATTGAAATAAACATATCAGCCAGTTCGCCTTGACAGATAGTCAGGTTGTATCCATTCCATTTAAGTAGAAGCTGCATCGTTAGAGCACCGATGCGTTTATTTCCGTCGATGAAGGCATGGTTGGATGCAAGCCCAAAACCAAGCCGAGCAATTTTCTCAATATCTGAAGGATAGAGTTCTTGGCCGTTAAAGGTTTGCATCGGTGCAAAAATAGCGGCTTCTAATCCATCTCGATCTCTAAGTCCGTCCATACCGCCGCTGATTTGAATGACCCGGCCATGAAGCGCGATGACGTCCTCGGCAGTTATCCAAATCATTTGGCCATCCTCTCATAGTCAGAAGCAAACTCTGTCAGCAGTTGATCGGCATCCGCCAACATTTTTTCACGGGAGATTACTGCGGGTTCTTCCGCAATGGTGACAGCAAAGGGCATTCCTTTTGCTCGTACAAATGCATTTGCAAATATATTAAAAGCCGTTGAAGCCGTCATTCCTAATTGGTTACAAATTGCGTTCATTTGCGCTTTAACTTCGGAATCTATTCTAAAAGTCATATTTGTATCCATAGCACCCACCTCCTTGCACAACTATTGTAGTACATATCATGTGCATTGTCAAGTACTCGTTGCTTTTCAATTAGGAATAGCCCGCACATCCGATGAAATTTTCTTTGCTATTTACTCATGATTTAAAAAAGTGAGCAAACTTGCCCACTTTTTAGCTTGAGTTGTGTAAAAAATCCACTCAGCCATTTGCGACTAAGTGAAGCCTCATTACTTGTCGCCATAGTGTCCGCGGCAGGCAGCAAAAGATGCTGCCGTTAAATATAATCATCCCTCGCTTCATCGAACCAGATTTTTTTATTTATCGCCTACCTCAATCAGTTCGTGAGCAGTGTCTTTTTCTTCACTTGTTCTTTTAATCTCATCAAGCAGTTCGGTTGCAAGATACTCGTCGCTCATACAATGCAGGTCGGATACACCTTCATGGATCAACCGACACAATTCAGAGCTATAGAATGTCTTTAAGGCGTCGTCTAAAGAGATGTTTGCCTTGTCAGCAAAGCACTTGATGACTCGCGCAATCTTCTTTTGAAGCAGAATCGGATTTGCTGTCATACTTTTTCGCTCCTTAAAAATCGCAAGCAACTCAAAGCCCGCTCAGTGCGGAAACACATTTGCAAATTTGGTTGTTCAAATCGAAGGCGTTTAAGCGCTTCCGATTCATCTATCAGACCATCAAAATAGAGCTCAACCGTATTGAATACTTTATCGTTAGCAACACCACCAACTACGAGATCATAATCCGAAGTGTCATTTCCGCTGCGACAATTCAAAATGAAGGTCAGCCACGCCTCCGAATATGAATCAAATCGCAGGATTTTCAAAGTTGCATCCTCAAAGTATTCGTACATTGAAACAATGCCTTCTTGACCCCGTCTTTTGAATTTAGAACTCCACTTTTCTGCCTGCTCAAAAATTGGCGTTGCATAAAAGCCTCTTCCAAAATCCACATTTCCTCTTGAGTGTCGCAAATCCGGTGATGATATTTCAATGAACGATCCGTGATACAAAATCACTAAATCACACCCTTTTCTTGCATCAACTCAATAATGTCATTGATGATGTATTCTTTACCTTGCGTATGCAGCACTTCGTATTCTGGAACAATGTATTCGTTAAGGATATTACTGTCAATGGCTAATTTCCTGTATATTGCTTCTGGAAAGCTATTCAATCTCATCGCGACGTTTTCTATACAAAACACAGCAAATTCAAGTTCAGCTAATGTTTTTATACAGTTGCTATTTTCCATAGGAACACTTCTTTCTGTTAGCATTTCTCACATGCACAAAAGTGGGCAAATTTGCCCACTTTTATTTTTCAGGTACTTGTGAATATAAATCTTTGATTTTGTCATGTTCAGCTTGAAAGGCACGATCTATACAGACCATAGCAACCAAGCTAACACTCGGCTGCTCAAACCTTTTTGTGATTTTTTCTAACTGATCCTCGTACACGCGCGCGCGAAAACGAATTACAGGCAATCTACGTTGCCTATTATATTTGCTCATAGCAATAAGATCAGCATTAGTAATCGAATCCAAATACTGATCTATTAAGGTACGCAGCATAATAGCAGCTGCACATCTATGTGCAACTGCAAGTAAATAGAGCCTGTTTTTACTGGTTGATGTAAGTGTAAGCAGTTTTGAATTGAGTTTACGACCATTATTTGCAAGCGCCATTATAGATTAACCTCACAAGTAATTTTTCACTGCACATATAGTAGCGCAGCAATATTATAAAACGTTCCAAATTTGGCATACGCCCGCCACCCTCGTATTGATAGAGTGCCGGAAGGGGTATCTTTACTTCTTTTGATACATCCTTAAGTGTAACTCCTGCGAGCCATCGAACGTAATACAGGCCCTCTCCAAAGTTCTTAGCCTCAGCAATTTTTTTTGTAAATATAATGCCTTTACTATATCCGGCAGTAAACGTCGTTTCATCAAATTGGCATTCACACGTATCTGTATCTAATTCCGCATTCGTATTATAATAACTCATCAGGACATTAACCTCGTCCCATATTTGTGCCTCCCAACCATTTAGCAAATAAACGCAGCCGAGCTTTACAACACATCTGTTGTAAAGCTCCATAACTGCTTGTTTATTTGTTATTGTAGGTGAGGTTTCGACATCATCCATGAGTGTTTTTATCAGTGCGACGATCACTCCCGATCGGTAACTTACGTCCTCCAATCGGTTACTCATTTTAACCTCCTATAATTATCTTTTTCTTTTCATCAAGGCGTTATCGACTATTCGATTTGCCTTATCAGATAACTTCAAAAGTTTGGTAATTACTGCATCCAGCTTGTCCTTTACGTCGATGCTAACTTCGACGCCGTATTTAAGGCTTTCGACCAGTGCTTCGACATTGTCATTAACAGCTTCGAGACCATCAACTTCTTCTAATTTGAGGATTATAACCGTATCTTCCTCATTCTCAGAGTTTTCGGAAGTAAGTTGGCTATCATCTTGCACTTGCTTCTCACTCTTTTTTAACTCCGAAATGTCGCCTGTTTCTTTATATGCATCAAGATTTTCAGCGGTCAGATCGAGCTGCTGCGTTGTAATAGCCTCTTCAATTTCTTTTTGCTGTTCTTCCGGCAACTGGGCCAATTTAACCGCAGCGTTAACCGGCACCTGATTTTCAGTAACGGCTTCCTTTAATGCTTCAGGGAGCTTGTTTACTGTCATCAGATTTTGCACGGTACGCGGTGCCATACCAGTTGCCTGCGCAATAAAATCACGCTGACGACCCACCGCCTTTTTTTCTTCGCGTTTGAGAGCAGCATACACTTTTCCGAGTTTCTCTACATCAAGCAATCTATCGCTGTCTGTCTTTTCACGTACAGCATTCGTTGATGCGATGATATACTCCTTTTTAAGGTCGTTGGAAATATCCAATTTAATTCCGTCGAGATCAACCTCGTGACAAGGAACGTTCATGTATGTATCCTTACCATTATCGATCATCTCTTTAATGGCCAAATAGCGGCACTGCCCGGCAAGAATATCATAAACACCGTCACTTGCTTTAACAACAACCAAAGGCTGCTGTAAACCAATGTCCTCAATACTCTCTGCAAGATCATGGATATACTCCGGATTACGGGAGTATGTATTGGCTGCATCTACTCTCAACTTATCATAGGGAATATAGCGAACATCCAAGCTGTTTGCCATAAGCTCCAACGAAACAGGGGCAAAATTGCCCGCACCAAGCGGGATAGATGAAGTATTGTTAGTGGGGCGTCTAAATGCACCAGAAAATTTATTTGGCATCTTAGCTTCTCTCCTTTATCTATTCGTAATTTCAACGATTTTTTCAGTCAACTTAATATAGTCTTTTGCAATCGTTGATTCACCTTTTTGATATTCAACGATTGGAATACGCAGGTAGGAGCACTCTTCCGCATTTTTATTTTTACTGATCGAAATATCAAGCAGTTTATCACCAAGCATTTCCTTTACAATTTCCGTTGCTTGAGCATTGATGACTCTTCTTTCGTTTTGTACAAAGAAAGCACCGCCAAAATGGAGCTGGAAGTTAAAGCTGGTTACTGTTTTAATCGTCTCCACAGTATAATTAAGACCGTCAATCGTCCACTTATCAGATTTAAGTGGAATGAAAACTTGGTCGCTTGCAGCCAAGCCGTTAATATTTATCAAAGATTCGGAGACCGGTGAGCAGTCGAAAATCACGTAATCATACTGATTTTCAATGTCTTTGAGAGCGCTTTTCAGTTTAAATTGCTGTGGAACCGTCGTGTTTGCGGTCATCATTTTTTCGGTCCTGCCAAGTAAAATCGTGGACGGGATAAAATCAAGGCCATTATACTTACTGTGATAGATGGCTTTATCCACTTTACAATCTCCAATCAATACATCAGCGATTGTCAACGGATACTCGCAGCCATCAAGTTCATAAAAATCGCTTGAATTCGCCTGCGGGTCCAAATCAACCAGCAATACTTTTTTGCCTTCTTTTGCAAGGATGTACGATACATTGATCGCGCTTGTGGTTTTGCCACATCCTCCTTTTATGTTGTAAAACGCTATTCCTTTCATGATGTCCTCCTGTTGTACTTTATTGAGCTGTTGTTGTGACTTCATTGTATCGCACACATGGCAAATTGTCAATGCTTTTTCGTTAATGGAAAAAATAAAAGTGGGCAAACTTGCCCACTTTTGTCAAAATAGAAGAGCGTAGCATCAAAAATGCTACGCTCTGCGGACAATACAACAAACAACAACAGCTATATCCGCATATATATCATACCACAGATGATGAATTCTGACAAGCTTTTCTAAGTGGGCAAAGTTGCCCACTTTGCTGTTTGTCTTAAAAATTAAAAAGTGGGCAAGTTTGCCCACTTTTAATTTCACACTTCTTTCTCTTTGTTTTGCAAATCGTATTGCGCTAACATATCGTACTTTTCAAATTCTTCTAAGTCCAAACTACTTCTTGCAGCAAGCTGTTCTTCCAATTTTTGCCTCTCATCTTCCTTACGTAATTCACTCGCCATCATACTACGCAATAACCCTTCGCGAGACTTGATCTCATGGGTACATTCATAAGCATCATATATTTCGCGCAAATTTTTGAAAAACTCATCTGGGTTAGAACTTCTTAATTCAGCTGACAAGTACATTCTTTCCATTAAGGCTATGTACTTTGCCGGAAAGTCCATACTGAGGAATGCCTGATAAAAAGACTGAGCGACCGGTGTCATCTTTTTTACTTCTGCTTCTGTATTTTCACCAGGCAGCTTTTCAAATTTTGGCAGATGGCGAACAACAAATGATAAAGCAACTGTTTTTTTACCTGATGCACCACCGCGAACAGGCGTGTAGTCGAAATCATATAATCCGGTCTCTTTTAACGTCGCGCACGAAGAATCAATCACACGTCTTTTAAAATCTCGCCACTCGGCGAACATCGGCTCTCCGGTGTTGACATTTGTCGGAACGCCAAGATATTCTCGCAGTTCGTCCAATGTTAAAATAAAGCTTGGCCATTCATCATTGCTGCTGCGATACCTATACGTAAAAGAGTATAGCATCTCAGCTAATCGTGTTGCATATATCGAATCAATTTTCGATATTGCGCCTAATTGATACTTGGCATACAAGCCATTAAGGTTAAAAATGTATTCCTCAGCAGATTTTGAGCACGTAATTTCAACCATCCACACTCCACATTCGTTTTTGTACACGCGAAAACTATCGTAGAGGTTAAAGCGCTTATATCCTTGAGAAGATGTTTCGTCCGGCACAACTATTTGTGCTTTAATGTACTCCTCGCTGCTTTCTTTGAGACGCGAAACATTGAGTTTAGTGCCCATAATTTCACAAAACGACTTAAGCGTAAATTTTACTCGAGAGGTGGAGGGATCGCGTGGATTTACTTTAGATAAATATGCTGATAGAAACCGATGTTCGGTTAAGGTAAATTGCGTGGTTTTTAGCTGCATGAGCTTACCGTCTTTTTCAATCCAGTCAAGAGCAGATAGATTATTGTATCTACTTGATTTTCTTTTTTGCATTGACTGTGCCATACATTACTCCTCGTTTGTTACCAAATGTCCACTTTTCAGTGTATGAGTGTTTGATTTGTGGACGTCTGGTATTATAATAACATATAACGAAAAAAAAGCAACCCTCTCATTAAATTTTACTTGTTGGTGCTTGTTATATCTTGTTAATACTTGTTAATACTTGTTAGGATTTTAAAAAGCCGCATATTTACTGGCTTATACGGCTATATGTGTGGACATGGTGTAATCAAATGTGGACATGGTGTAATTAAACGTGGACATCGAGTAACCAAATGTGGACATCAAAACAGGCGAATGTGGACATGATGTAAAATGAGCGCCGATTATATAAAGAGAAAAATTCTTTTTTGTCCTGAAATGTCGAAATACAGGTAAAGTTGCTTGTATTTGAATTAAGGTTCTGAAAATCGGCAATTTTTTTGTTACAAAGTGTCCACATTTGAAATCTGTGATTTTGCAGGACAAACAATATTTAGTTACACGACATCCACAGTTGAAGAATATACTTTGTCCGCTCTGTCGTTTTTTCGTTACATGATGTCCACAGTTAAATGATGCTGTTATGCGAACGAATCAGGTTTTGTTACACGATGTCCACACTTGAAGTTTGGATATTAAGAGAATTAATACTATTTTTTACTTGATGTCCACATTTGCTTTTAGAGGTGATGATCTTTTTCCTTTTTATGATACGGTGCTGCGCTGAGCAAGACAACAAAGGCATTTTCCTTATAGAATGGTGGCATAGAAAAAGTGGGCAAGTTTGCCCACTTTTCTGTACAGGAAATGAAGGTGAAATTATGACTTATATTTATAGAGTACA
>OLOV01002378.1_pt1 | contig 12881 bp, 7 predicted proteins | sample 1672931 | NCBI WGS metagenome assembly OLOV01 (sample SAMEA3136738, study PRJEB25190) | human gut metagenome | biome: human gut; feature: human-associated habitat; material: faeces | place: Austria | collected 2013
ACTCGCGCAAGCCGGAAGTCAATTATGGCGACACGCTGGAAGGCGATCTTTCCCGTCGTGATTTCACGGTGAACGCCATGGCGTTGCGCGTGCCCGAATTGGAATTCGTCGACCCGTTCGGCGGTGCGAACGATTTGGTCAAGGGCGTGTTGCGTACGCCGGTCGATCCTCGCCAGTCATTCGACGACGATCCGCTGCGCATGATGCGTGCCGTGCGTTTCGTAGCGCAACTGGGCTTCCGCATCGAACCGGAAACCGCCGAAGCGTTGACTGACATGGTCGATCGCATTGAAATCGTTTCCGCCGAGCGCGTACGCGACGAACTGGTCAAAATGCTGCTGTCCGATCGCCCGCGCGCAGGTATCGAAGCGTTGGTCGATTCCGGTCTTGCGGATATCGTCTTCCCGGAAATTCCGGCATTGCAGCTCGAAATTGACGAACATCATCGTCATAAGGACGTGTTCGAGCACACCATGATCGTCATTGATCGTGCTGTCGCTCTTGAAACCGGCCCGGACGGCCCTGTGCCAGCTCCGGATCTGACGTTGCGTTTGGCTGCGCTCATGCATGACATCGGCAAGCCGAAAACCCGTCGTTTCGAGGCGGGCGGCAAGGTGAGTTTCCATCATCATGATGCGGTCGGTGCGAAAATGACCCGCAAGCGTTTGAAGGCGCTGCATTTTGACCATCATATGGTCGAGGATGTCAGCGAGCTGGTCAATCTGCACTTGCGCTTCCACGGCTACGTGGAGGAGCCGTGGACGGATTCCGCGGTCCGTCGTTACGTCAAGGACGCAGGCCCTCTGTACGAGCGTCTGAACCGCCTTACGCGTGCCGATGCGACCACGCAGAACAAGCGCAAGGCCATGGTGTTTTCGTCGGCGATGGACGAGATGGAACAGCGCGTGCGCGATCTGAAGGAGAAGGAGGATTTCGACGCGATCCGCCCTGATCTGAACGGTGACGAAATCATGCAGCTACTCGGCATTGAACCGGGGCCGCTGGTTGGCAAGGCGTACAAGCACATGTTGGAATATCGTCTCGATAACGGCCCGGTCGAGCGTGATGTCGCTGTTGCCGAGTTGAATCGCTGGTACGAGGAGCAGCAGTCCGAATAATCTGCCTTCTGATCGTACGATTTCAATATTTTGACCGCACGATTCGCATTTTCGAATGAAAAACAGAATCGTGCGGTCAGTCTGCAAATCTGCAAATCCACAGACTCACAAATCAAACTGCGTCGTGTTCGGGAGCCTTCTGTACGTCGGTCATCTTGTCGACGGTAACGCATCCTTCGAAGCTTTCGATCTTCTTGCCGGCGGTCGGCACTTGCTTCTGATTCTGCAGATTGTCGAAGGTCGCGCCGACCACAACGTCGATTAGCATATCCTCACGATCGTCCATCACCATTTTCGCGTCGGTGAAGTTGCTGTTCACCGTGTACGCCTGATTAATGGCGTTCTTGCCGAAGATAATCATCGTGCGCTCCACCTTGGAACTGGTGTAGTTGCCGGCGGCCTGGGTGTTGAACTCGCGATTCTGCAGCGCGCTGCTGACGGCTTGTGCGAAGCCGGAGAATTCAGTGCCGTTGAGCACGCGCACGGTGATGTTGCGGTTCTCCACGTATTTGCCTTTGCTGCCGTCCTGTTCCTGAGCGGCACAAGGAGCCTGCTGGCCGTAATTCGGTTGTACCGCAGCCGATTTGACTTTGCCCAATCCTCCAACATGGAAGAAGAACAGCAAGGAAATTACCAATGCGACCGCCAAAATGGTGCCGATGATGGCGAACACCACCTTCTGACGGCTGCGAATGTACTGTTTGCGCGCGGCGCGCTCGTCGTTAGCCTGAGTCATGTACGAGTCCTTCTCCAAAAAACGGTTGATTTCAACCTTACTGTTACGCGATGATATGCACAATCGGATGGGCCGGCGCCTTGGAGGCGATGATACGGTCGACGCAACGGCTTTGCTGCCATGCCGACTGCACGGCGCGTGCGGCATCGTCGGTTGGTACGAATGCGATTACGGAAGGGCCGGATCCGGAGACGAACGCTTGCTTTGCGCCTGCCAGCAACGCTTCGTCGATTGCCTGCCCGCTGCGTGGGTGCAGCGAGATCGCCGCTTGTTGCAGATGATTGTTGTCTCCTGCGCCGGCGCCGATTTGGTCGAACATGGCATACACTTCCGGCGTGCGCAGTTCCGCCTGATACGCGCCGACCAGCAGATGGCCCGCAAAGCCCTGTTTCGTCAATTCGCGCACGTCGTTGCTGTGCTCGCTGAGCTGTTCGATCTGCTCGCCGAAGCCTGTGCCTCGCGCGTAGCCTCCGGTCAGGCAGAACGGCATATCCGCGCCCAATGTAGCGGCGACCTGTTGCAACCGTTCGATGGGCCAATCAAGATTCCATAGCGTGTTCAATGCCAGAATCGTGGCGGCCGCATCGGCAGAACCCCCCGCCATGCCTGCGCCGACGGGAATGCGTTTTTCGATGTTCAACGCCACGTCCGGTTCATGGCCGCTCGCTTCGGCCATGGCGAACAGGGCGAGCACTGCGTGGTTGCGTCGCATGTCGCTGCCGGATGAGGCCAGATCGCCAAGATATGCGCCATCAAGATTCAAGGAGAAACCGGCTCCGGGCTTTTTACGGCTGGCGGTGACGGTGTCGTATACGCCGACGGCGCAGTAAATGGTGTCCAGCTCGTGCCGGCCACCCCATTCGCTGCGTGGCGCCCCCACGTGCAAGGTCAGATTCGTTTTCGCAGGGCAGTCCACACTGACTTCATTGATTGCGTTGCCGTTGCCGTTGCCACTCATGCTTCCGGCACCTCGCCTATGGCGCGTGCCAGTGCCACGAATTCGTCGATGGTAAGCGTCTCGCCACGTCGCGTCGGATCGATGCCTGCCCGCTCAAACGCTTCGGAAGGTACGACTTTCTTCAACGCAGCATGCAGGGTTTTGCGTCGCTGCCCAAATGCGGCGTCGATGAGACGGAACACGGTTTCGCGGTCCACCACGGAACCGTCGGGATTGTTGGCGGAAGACGTGTGCCCGCCCTCGTATCGTTTGAACAGCACCAGCGCGGAATCCACATTCGGCGCCGGCCAGAACACATTGCGCCCGATAATGCCCACGCGTTCCGCGGTGCCGTACCATGCGAGCTTCACGCTTGGAGTGCCGTAGATCTTTGAACCGGGCTTTTCACTCAGTCGGTCCGCGACTTCCTTCTGCACCATCACCAGAAAAGTTCCGAGATTATCGAAACGTTCCAGCAGCGTCAGCAGAATCGGCGTGGCCACGTTGTATGGCAGATTTGCAACGAGAGTGAATGAATCGTCATTATTGAAATCAGGCAGATTTTCCGGCGTTACAGTCAGTGCATCACGGTTGACTACGCGGAAACGATCCACCGCGTCCGGCATGAATTCGGCGATGGTGCCGGGCAGTCGTTCCGCAATGGGCGGGTCGATCTCCACGGCGGTCATCGTCGCCCCAGTTTCCAAAATCGCCAATGTCAGCGAACCCAATCCAGGTCCGACTTCCAGCACATGATCGTCGGCGGTCACACCCGCCTCGCGCACGATACGACGAACCGTGCCCGGGTCGATTACGAAATTCTGCCCGAATTTTTTTGTCGGGCTGATACCGGCCTCGGCTGCGATACGGCGAATGTCAGCAGCCCCCAACAGGCGGCCTTGCATAGTTTCGTCGGTTTCGTTGGTTTCGTTCGCGTTTTCTGTCATTACCTCATTATCCGTTCAACTGGTATGAAAAAGTGTGTGTTGTTACGTTTGCGTATTGTTGCGATCGGCGTTGTTTAATACCATCCAACTTGTTCGGAATGTTCCCATGCCTTCGATGGGCTGCCGTAGCGCTGCGCGATGTAGCTCAGGCCCCAGTCGATCTGTACGGCCGCATCGTCACGCCAGTTTGCGCCGAATGCCGCCATTTTGCTGCCTGGAAGCGATTGCGGGATGCCGTAAGCTCCGGAAGATGCGTTTTCCGCATACCACAGCCAGCTCGATTCGCGGGTCCACAGTTTCACCAGATCGGTCCAGTTTTGTCCGGTCCAGCCATATTGCGCCGCGGCTCCGGCCGCGTAGGCCTGTGCCTGCGCGGGGGAGGGGTGGTAGAGGCGGCATCCCGCTGAAGGATCGGAAGGTTGCGGTGCTGGGGTGGGTGTCGGTGTCGGATTCGGCGTAGGGGTCGGATTTGGCGTGGGCGTCGGGTCTGGAGTTGGTGCTGGATCCGGGTCCGTTTTTGATCCGGAATCGTCCTTCTTGCTGTCGTCTTTCTTGTTGTCGCTCGAATTATCCGTATTGTCGGAATTATTGTTCGAATCGTTTTTCTTGTCGGAATTATCGGAATTGCTGTTCTTATCCGAATTATCGTTTTTCCCGGTATTGTCGGAATTGCCAGTATCTCCGGAATTGCCGGATCCGCCATCTGACCCCGAATCGTCGGAAGATGCTGCCGGTCCTACTGCGATGATCCGGTCGAGGGCGATTTTCGTGGTCGTTTCGTTGGTCAGCGTCTCGCTTTCCTTCTCGCCATCCACATACGTGACGTCGTACGTTTGCTGGATTTCGCCTTCCTCGCCTTCCTGCCTGACTACGACTTCGCCAGGCTGCAGGCTGGGGTCGATGATGGTTTGCGTGCCGAATGGCACCGCTTTCGTGCGTGTCTCCTCGTCGTGCGTCACGCGGCGGACGCGCAAGATCGTTTCGCCGTTGTCTTTTTCGACGCTGACGCGATCCTCCTTGTTCAGCGTGATGCCTTTGGAGTCAAGAATGGAGGCCGCCGTCAGTTTGCCATTTGGCGCTTCGGAGCTTTGTCCGTCTGCGATGACAGTGACCGGCCCGTTTTGGTTGATGATCAGTCCGCCGGTGAGTTTGTTGTACACGTTGTCGATATTGACGGTGACTTTTGCCGCGTCTGCTTCGTTTTGTTCGAAAAAGCCGATTAGCTGTTCGGCGCTGGTCGCCACTGTCCAGAAGGGCACTTCCTGCCCGTTGATGGTGATGGTGGTCTGGTAGGCGCTTCGTACCGTAACCACGTCATGGTTGCTCAGCATGCTGGTGGGGCTGGTGGATTCCACAAGATCATGCGTTTTGACCTTCACACCGCGTTCCTGTAGCAGACGGTCGACGCTCATTGCGTATGTGGTTACGGTGGTGGTTTCGCCATCGATGGTCAGAGCTACGGTTTTGCGCGCGCTTACGCCGAATGCGAGCGTCGAGGCGAGCGTCAATGAGACCACGCATGCCGTCACACGAACACGCCGAAGCGTCACAAATCTCCGGGGGGTCCACCTTCTCGTCATACGTCCTCTTTCCAGCGACTGTCTACATTGCCGTCATTGTAACGGTCAGATCGGGACGAATGGCATGGGATCCGCTGGTTTTATCTATACCGCCACATTTTCGAGGAAAAGGAATAAAGAAAAAAGGGGGGCAGGAGAGAAGGGGATGTCCTGCCCCCTGTCCGGACAAGGCAGGTTGGGGGAAGCCTCGTCCGGTCGCCAGAAGCCATAAGTTGGGGGAAGGCTTCTGGATCACTTACCCATGGTAAGAGGTCAAAGCCCGTTGAAACGGGTTTCGAGCCTCCTGTCGGGATCGAACCGACGACCTGCCGCTTACAAGGCGGCCGCTCTGGCCATCTGAGCTAAGGAGGCTTGTGCCGCTTTCTAGCATAATGCATAAAAATGGCAACGATTGAATAGCATAACCAGCGTGCCCGATGCCGTCAACTTAGAACTGCGCTTTGGCTGGCACGCTGGCGAGTAGGGGGGGTATTTTTTTCGATTATGAGGATTGAGTGGGGCTAATCACTCGCCAGTGGTGTTGGAGATCGGATCCTTGTCGGAGCCGATGGAGGGCATTACGCCTTCCTTTCCAATATCGTCTGACTTGATTCCGATGGCCTCCAGCAAGCCTTCCTCGATGGTCTCCTGCGCGGTGCTCAGCTGGTTCATATTCCAGAACTTGCCGTTTATGGTCACCGTTGGGGTGGTCATGCTGTCTTTGTAGGTTCCGGACGTGTTCCACAGTTCGGAACGCTTCGGCGTATAGGTGTCGATGGCGTCAAGCCAATCCTGGTAGTCGCGGTCGAACGCCTTGTCCGCAACATCCTCAGACACTCCCGAGGCGATCATCTGTTCCTTGATCTGATCATCGCTGACTGACTTGTAGTTCGAGCTTTCCTCAGGCTGGAAATCCTCGGCGTACATTTTTTCCATGAACGTGATCAGATGCGTCGGATTGCTGTCATGCTCGGCCAGGTAGATTGCGGCATTCGCGGCACGGCTTGAATATTCGTCGGTGGACCATTTGTCCATGAACGCCATGAAATGCAAATCAAGATTGATCTGCCCCGCATCGACCATCTTCTGCAGATCCGCATCAAGCTGACGATGCAGATTGCCACAACCCGGGCACAGGAAGTCCATGTAGATCGCGACCGTCGGAGCGCCGTCGACGGACTTGCCGTAACCATTCTTCGAAAGCAGCAATCCACCCTTGTCGTCGACGAGCTTTGGCGTGTTTTTGACCTTCTGCAGCTTGTCATATGCCTCTTCCACGGTTTGGGTGGAAGCCTGGGTTTCGGTATTCTTGTGCATGTTGTGATACACGGTGAACGCGCCGATCGCCACCAGGATCACCAGCACGGCCACCACGATGGCGCCGATGATGGTCTGCTGCTTGCGTTCCTTTTCCATTTGTTCGGCGCGGGCCTTCATGGCCGCGGCCTCAGCGGCCCTACGCTCGGCGCGGCTGGCGCGCTTCTGCGCATCCTTACTGTTCTGGGCCATCCACATTCCTTTCGATGTCTCATCGTTTGTTGCGCACCATAGTAGTGTGGGCGTGCTATCGCTGAATGAAGTATTTCGTAAAAGCTTACGTTGTCATACTACGTGCGATTGTCTGATGTTTTTCTGAGGATTGCAAACGTTTGCCGATTCTTGGTTTTCGCTACATTTCATACGATTCCGCGGGAGTGCTGGATTTCGGGCGGCCACGTAGCGTTCCAGCTCCCAATCGCAGCGCCAGAGCCCCCGGAGTGAGAGCGCATATCAGCCAACCGATGGCGCAACATCCGGCTTGGACGACGCCGCTTTGCGAAACCGGTCCTTCAATCCAAGTCGGCAGTGGAATCGTGAATCCGAATATCGAGGTATCCACCATGGCGAACGGTAATTGCAGCGCGACTGTGGCGATCGCCAATCCCAATGTGGCGATCGCGGCCATGATCAATGCGCGTGGCACCGCATAGCCCAACCCTTTGAGCACATGCCAAGGCAGCGTGGCCGCGCGTGCGAGCCAGTCGGAGGCTTTTCGGTTGCCTCCACGGCGGCCTTCACGCTCCAGCTGCGCTTCCATATTGAATCCGATGGTGGCGAGCAGCCAAGCCAGTAGTGCACCCGCAGCCCAGGCCAGCCAAGGCGAGAATAAGCCGAACAGCGCCACAGGAATGGCCAGAAGCGCGCAGAGGAGCGTGCCTCGGCTCAACAGTTCGCCACAAAGCACGTCGGCCGGATTCGGCGGTTGCGGCGCATTCAGGTTGAGCGGGGCCGCTGGGGATGCCTGCGTAATCGGAGTGGCCGGCATAACTGGCATAGTGGACGTTGGTATGTCTTGCGCCTGCACGTTTTGCGCCTTTTCAACCGACGCATTCGGTATTACCGCCGGTGGTCGCTGGTTGGCAATGCGTTGCAACGCCGGTTTGATGGCCGGATCGATTTGTGTGGCTTCTTGAGTGGGATTCCACGCATCCTGCACCGGCATCACCCGCGTGGATTGCGGTGCGTCCTGTGGTGCATCTTGTGGCAGCACGCTGGTATCTCCGCTATCGACAGGCAGCATGACAGGCAGCACCCGCGTGCCGGTGCTAAGAGGAATCGTCGTGGTATGTGCGTTGATATCCATGACCGAGGTACCGGCATCGGACGCATCGGCAATAACAGTATCGGTTATGTCAGCAATACCGGTTGTGCCGATGGTCTGTGTGGCCTCAACGAATTGCGGCAATGTGCGCGTCCCGATGGCGTCTTCGCCCGTTATATGATCCAGCGCCCGCCAAAGCTCTCGTGGATTGTCAGGCGATTCAGCAAAAGGGGGCATCGCCTCCGATATGCCGGCAGTGGAACCCGAATCCGAAGCGGTATCCGCAGCATCCCAAGCTTGCGGATTCAACGCATCCAACGCAATCGCCTGCAACAATTCGTCGGGCGTGCAACGTTTCGTACGATCCGGATTCAACGCTGAACGGAACGCGGCCATGGTTCCCGCCGGAAGCCCGACCAAATTCGCGCTTCCCGCAGCGGCACGCTCCAACACGGCCATCATCGGCTTCGTGCCGAACACCGGTTCGCCGGTAGCGGCAAACGCCAGCACGCTCGCTACCGACCACCAGTCACTCATTTCATCGGATTCCGCGCCATCAATGATTTCCGGTGCGATGAATCCCGGAGTGCCCATAACCAAACCCGTGCGCGTCACATGGCTTTCGCCCTCGCCCATGGCAATACCGAAATCCACCAACACCGGTCCGGTATTCGACACCATCACATTCGTCGGTTTGATATCGCGGTGCACAATACCGGCCGCATGCACGGCCTTCACCGCCTCGATCAGCTTGCGTCCCAACCGTTCCAGATCGTCGCCCACATACCGGCCGTTGACTCGCACATCCTCACGCAGATTCTTGCCATCGATCAGCTCGGTTACGATAAAAGCCAGCGCATCATCCAATTCCATGTCCACAATGCCGCACACGCCGGGGTGACGCACTTTCTGCAGCGCCATCGCCTCCCTGCGCAGGCGCTCGCGTGCGGTCAGCTGATCGCGGGAACGCTCGCCGGATGCATCTTCCTCGGCAAGGGAATCGCGCAAGATCTTCATCGCATACTGGTGTCCGCCGTCATCGCGCACACGCCAGACCGATCCCATTGCCCCCGATCCAAGCCGTGAAATCAACGTATATCCGCCAACAAGGCTGCCCGCCTCCAGATTCAATGCGCTTAAGTCGCTCATGGCATCCATGGTACTTGCCTTGCGTAAGTTGCCGTTGGAACAGCTCGCCGCAGCGTGCCGAAATCATCATAAAAACCGCGATCGTGTATCCAAAGTTCGATTAAGAACTGAGATTTGCGCAATAGAGCAACGATATTCAGTAAAACAAGCAAGGATTTGCAACAATCTGCGGAGGAATGCATATTGTTGCATACGCAATCATGCAACAGAACTATATGTGCACGTATATGTGCACGAACGGTAGTTTTGCATGCGCAAGTGGTATGCAGATTATGCACGCGAAACGACAGGCTGGGAAAAAATCAGAGCACTTTTCCGCGGATTTTGGTGAAATCGAGATATCGACATGAAGAAGTGTCTTCACTTCTGGAAATCATGCGACGCGGGGCAGCGTTACGCGATTTCTGGTTTCGATGAGGGAATCGGAGCCTGCATGTCGTTCGGTTATGAGAATCAAGGAGGAGGCAGACCATGCTGCAAATCAACATGGCTGACGTCATGAACGTTATCGGTTCGTTGACGCCGTACCTGATTGCGATTGGCGTGCTATTTGTGCTCGCGCTGATTGTCACTTTCGCCGTCAATAAGAAGACGGTGAAGGAAGTCGCGACCCGTAAGATCATCCACTCCGAGTCTTGGCTTGTGGCGCTGGTCGGTATTGTTGTCGCGGTTTCCATGATGCTGTCCGGTCCGATGGCGACGCTGCTCAACAACGCGACCCTCACGAAGTACATGCTGTCTGACGCTACTGTTTCCAAGGCTAATGAGCTGGCCAAGGAAGTGCAGTCGGAAGCTATCACCATGCTGAAGAATGATGATTCCAACCTGCCGCTGAGTAACAAGAAGGTCAACGTGTTCGGTTGGGGCTCCACCAACCCGGTCTATGGAGGTACCGGCTCCGGCTCCATGTCTGACCAGTACGACACCGTTTCCCTGCTTGATGGCATGAAGGAAGCTGGTCTTGAAACCAACGCCGATCTGAGCAAGCTGTACACCGACTATCGTGCGGACCGTCCGGTTGTTGCTATGTGGTCCCAGGATTGGACCCTGCCTGAGGTTCCGGCCGGCCAATATTCCGATTCGCTGATTTCTGACGCCAAGAGCTTCTCTGATGAGGCCGTTGTGGTGCTCACCCGCGTTGGCGGCGAAGGTGCCGACCTGCCGATGAACATGAAGGCCGAAGGCATTACCTACGAGAACAACTCCAAGGATTACGAGGACTTCAAGGACGGCGAGAGCTTCCTGCAGCTGAGCCAGACCGAGCGCGACATGCTTGATCTGGTCACCAAAAACTTCAGCAAGGTCACGCTCGTGTACAACGGCGCCAACACCTTCCAGTTCGACTTCCTGAACGACTATCCGCAGATCCAGTCTGTGGTGTGGTGCCCGCCTGCGGGCCAGACCGGCTTCTCCGCGCTTGGTGACGTGCTCGCTGGCGAAACCAACCCGTCCGGCAAGACCTCCGACACCTTCCTGAAGGATCTCACCCAGTCGGTGTCCTACAACAACTTCGGCAAGTTCGAATACGCCAACATGGATGACAAGGCCGCCAAGTACAAGGGCTTCACCGGTGATGAAGTTACCGCCATCCCGGGCTTCGTCAACTACTCCGAAGGCATCTATGTGGGTTACAAGTTCTATGAGACCGCAGCCACCGAAGGCGCTATCGATTACGATTCCATGGTCGCTTTCCCGTTCGGCTATGGCTTGAGCTACACCACCTTTGAGCAGAAGCTCAACGATGTAACGTACAAGGATGGCAAGGTCACCGTTGACGTGACCGTCACCAATACCGGCGATACTGCCGGCAAGGACGTTGTCGAGGTCTACTACAACCCGCCGTACACCGAAGGTGGCATCGAGAAGGCCAGCACCAACCTGGTTGGCTTCGAAAAGACCAAAGAACTCAAGCCGGGCGCTTCCGAGACCGTGACCGTCGAATTCGACGACGATGACATGGCTTCCTACGATTACCAGAATGCCAAGGCATACGTGCTCGAAAAGGGCGATTACGACATTTCCATCAACTCCGACTCCCACACCGTGATTGATTCTAAGAAGATCACCGTGGAAGACACCATCACCTACGATTCCGATTCGAACACCCACGATGATGACCAGACCGTGGCCACCAACCAGTTCGATGACGCCGCTGGCGATGTGACCTACCTGAGCCGTGCCGGACATTTCGCCAACTACAAGGAAGCCACTGCGGCTCCGACCAACTTCGAAATGTCTGACTCCGCCAAGGAAACCTTCTACAACAACACCAACTACGATCCGTCTCAGTTCAACGATGATTCCGACGAAATGCCGACCACTGGTGCCAAGAATGGTCTCCGTCTGGCCGACATGTACGGCAAGGATTATGACGACGCTGATTGGGACAAGCTGCTTGACGAGCTGACCTTCGACGATATGGACAACCTCATCGCCAATGGCGGCTACGGCACTCCGGCCGTCTCCTCCGTCGGCAAGATCCAGCTCACCGACGCTGACGGCCCGGCCTCGCTGAACAACAACTTCACCGGCGTCGGTTCTATCGGATTCCCGGCTTCCACCGCATTCGCTTGCACTTGGAACAAGGATCTGGCCAAGCAGTTCGGCGAGATGATCGGCGACATGGCTCACGACATGCACGTTGCCGGCTGGTACGCTCCGGCCATGAACATCCACCGCAACGCATTCTCCGGCCGTACCTTCGAGTATTTCTCTGAGGATGCGCTGCTCTCCGGTGCCATGGCTTCCAACGAGATCGCCGGTGCCAAGGAGAAGGGCGTGTACTCCTTCATGAAGCACTTCGCCCTGAACGATCAGGAAACCAAGCGTACCGAGATGCTCTGCACTTGGACCAACGAGCAGGCCATGCGTGAGATCTACCTCAAGCCGTTCGAGATGAGCGTGAAAGAAGGCGGCGCACAGGCCGTGATGAGCGCCTTCAACTACATCGGCAACACCTATGCCGGTGGCAATAACGCTCTGCTGAACACCGTGCTCCGTGACGAGTGGGGCTTCAAGGGCTTCGTTCTGACCGATTACTTCGGCGGCTACGGCTACCAGAATGGTGATCAGGAGATCCGTAACGGCAACGATTCCATGCTGGCCACCACCAAGATCACCAACCACATTACCGACAAGTCCGCAACTTCCGTGAAGGCCATGCGTACCGCTGCTCACAACATTCTGTACACCGCCGCCAACAGCTGGCAGTATGCAGATGGTGAGCCGAAGGTCGATACCCCGATCTGGAAGACTGCCATGTACGTGGCTTGGGGCGTGACCGCTGTTCTGGTGATTGCACTTGAGGCTCTGGCTATCAAGCGCTACATGGATCGCAAGAAGGCCAAGGCTGAAATCTCCGCCTGATTTCGCTTTCTTCTAGTGGGTCAACATCAATAACTGAATAACAACTGAAATACAGCGAGGGCTGCCGACTTCCCCCAGTCGGCGGCCCTCGCTGTATTTCGACGTGTATTTCATTGTGTATGTCACCTCCAGTGCGGCCAGGTCTATTTCTGCCTTCGTAAAGCGGTGTTGGATTCTTCATGTGTTCCTTATGCGGCGGTGACACGCCGTGTGGTGTTTGTTTTTGGTTCGTGTGGTCGTTGTCTTCGGGTTCCGGACCGGTCTTACGGCCGTTCGGAGGTGTTTGCGACACGCCGGTGGATGCGTTGTCTTCCAATGGTTCGCGGGGTGTCCGTGAGGGGCCGGGTTGCGTGATTGCCGGGGTTCGTGTAAATTAACTCTTCGCTGCCGCTCAGCGAGTGGTTCCCTGTCCGGGGTTCCGTAAGGTGGGTGAGTGGTGGTGGTTTGAGAACTCAAGAGCGTATTTGTACTACTTCTTTATAGTCAAT
>OLOV01002381.1_pt1 | contig 12878 bp, 12 predicted proteins | sample 1672931 | NCBI WGS metagenome assembly OLOV01 (sample SAMEA3136738, study PRJEB25190) | human gut metagenome | biome: human gut; feature: human-associated habitat; material: faeces | place: Austria | collected 2013
GTCAGGATTTTGCCGTATCAAATATAATACTGCGGACAAGTATGTAGATATTTTACTCCCTATTCCCGGCTCTGCTCTTCGCCTTCCACGGCTGGCTCCCATTGATATAGATGGGGCATGTGCGGCTAGTACTTTTCAATTTGGTCCTAATAGCATCGGTTTTGACCCGGACAATCCAACCAGGGCGACGACAAGTGGGACATGGAATTTTGGCGGGGCTACTTTTTCCGGAGGGGTGACGATGGAGCAATCGCTAAATGTGGAGGGCGATATTTTTTGCAAGAGGCTTGTTCTAAACGATGGGCTTCTAATATTGTCGTCCATGGGCAGTGAGGCTCGTGTGTATGCAAATTCTGGCAAAATGGTCATTAGCAAAGCTAACGGCGTTAGGAACATTTGTATTGAATTTAAAGATGGCATTCCCCTTTCGACGTCTATCACTAAGACAAATGCCGGAAGTCTTGGCCTTACTGACAAATCACTGCTTAACAGGGCAGAGGGAGATGCCCGCTGGGCTCAAGTCCGAACGGACTTGACAGAGGAACAATATGCCGCCCTCCCCGAAAAAGGCGCGACTACTTTTTATATCACGTCCGATACAGGGAAAGTCTATATCGGCACTAGAGCACTTAACTAATTTAACGCTACACTATCATGTTAATACACATTATTTATGACCGTTCCCAAACGGAAGGCACCGCATTTGACCCCCTGAAAGGCACCATCAGATTTTTAGGCCCCAAGCCTGACGGTTGGAGTTATGGTGATGAAATGCCCCTTGTGGAGTTGCCAGAAGAACAGGCCCCTATCTATTTAGCCCTTGCCGGAGCTATCCAGGGCAAGGGAGAAAACTGGGCTGCAACGCAGGTATGGGCACGCAAGGCTGGCCCGGACAAGGTGTCTCTCCAGGTGGAGGCCCGGCAGGACGGCACCGGGGCAATCCGCACTTTTACACCTGATGATGACCCCTCCCTGCTGATTGAGGACTCTGCCGCTGTGGCGTTCTTCAATCACTTCATGACGGTATGATTTGCCATCCAGGCCGCAGTGGACAAGCTGAGGCCTGTTTTGTGCCATAGTCAATGCATGTCTAAGACCTCTACCAATATTGCCGCGGCCACTGCCGCCTTGTTCCCGGATGTTGTTAAGGATGCTTTTGCTAAGAGGCAATCCCTGACCATGCGGGATTTGCTGCTCCTTGAATCTGCTGGCGTGAATTTTGTCGCACTTGGCGGCCAGCCCTCCGCTTACGAAATAACCGCGTTCATGTGGTTGTTCGCGGACCGTGACGCCTTTGCCGCTGCCCTTGATGCCGGGACGTTTAAAGAGGACTTGCACGTATGGGCGGATAGCATTTCCCCTTCCATGCTACCTGCTGCTGGGCGCAGGATTGCGGATGTCATTAAGGCGTCCTTTGCCCCAGCGGAGGACGGGGAAAAAAAGAAGAAGGCGACGGGCCGCAAACCGTGAATTGTTCGGGTGTGGGCTGGTGGCTGACCCTGGTGGATTTGCTCTGCTCCGAGTATGGATGGAGCCTTGACGCCGTCCTGGATATCGCCGTGGCCCGCGCCCTGTGTCTAAGGGCTGCCATTGCCCAGCGCAATGGCGCGGATTCCGGAGGCCTTTCCTTTTTAGAGCTTCAACTTCTGAAAAACCTATCGTGAGCAACGGCGTAGAATATAATCTCCGGCTGAACAACTCCGGTTTTAACGGACCTTTGACCGAGGCCCGGTCGTCTCTTGGCGGGTTTAAGACGTTCAGCGTCGGGTCCATGGCTGTTGTCGGCGCGGCTGTGGCCGGGGCCGCGCTGGCCGTCAAAGGGCTTCATGCCGCCTGGACGGAGGCCAAGGCTGCCGTTGGTGAAGCCGCGGACCGGGAGACGATGCAGACTGCATTCATCCCGCTTCTTGGTTCGGCCAAGGCCGCCAAGGATCGCATGATGGAACTGGCGGATTTTGCCGCACACACACCCTTCCAGTTACCGGAGATTGCCGCAGCCTCGCGCACCCTGGAAACCCTGACAGATGGCGCGCTGTCCACGGGCCAGGGGCTAACGATGGTTGGCGACGTAGCCTCCGGTACTAACACGCCCTTTGAAGAGCTCGCCGTGACCATTGGCCGCCTGTATTCCGGATTGGATTCAGGCCGTCCCGTAGGGGAAGCTATGCAGCGTCTCCAGGAGGTTGGAGCCATCACTCCGGAGGTTCGGACCAAGCTGGAGAAGCTCCAGGCGGAGGGCAAGAAGGGGTCGGAGGTTTGGAGGGTGGCCGCGGAGGATTTGGCCCGCTTTTCCGGAGGGATGGAATTGCAGTCTCAAACGTGGAACGGCAAGCTTTCAACCCTGGGAGACGCCTGGTCCGAGGTCCGTGCCCAATTTGGAGAACCCATCATGGACGCACTCAAGCCTCTGCTGGACGACGGTATCAGCACTATCGAAAATATGGCGGTCAAGGCTCGTGAAATAGGGGAAACTATTGCTTATGCCATGCGATTCATGATCGAAGCGTTCAAACAGGGTGAGGCTTGGAATCTCGCCAAGCTGGGCTTGACTCTCGCTTTTCAGGAGAGCGTGAATTTTTTATGGCGCACCCTGATGGGAGCTTTCCAAGCTATCCCTCAATTTCTCATCCAAGCCTTCAAGACTGGCGTCATGGTCTTTGACATTTTGACGGATGCTGCTTTTTGGGGCATGGTAGGTAACGCTTTTGTCGGCGTCATGCGGACAGCCGTCAATGGTATCCTGGCGTTATTGTCGGAGGGTATCGCCAACTTGATTGAGTACATCCCCGGCATGGGGAAGCAAGCCGCCTGGATGCACGGTCTTTCCCGCGAGTTTGAAAAGGACGCTGACCAGGGTGCCGCTCAGGCGGGAGGGGCCGCCAAGTCATTTATTGATTCCTACGGCGACCGCATTCTTGGACAGGTTGTTGATAACTTTTCCGCCTTACAACACGCCTTTTCCGAAGGTTTTTCCAGCGCGGCGGATGTCATGGACACCTCCGGCATTAAAGCCGAGATGGCATCTATCAGCGACCGCATCACGGGAGCACTTGAAAAACAGGATGCGGCACGGACTGCCAAAGAAAAGGAAGATGCCGCCAAGGGTAAACCCCAGCGTCAAAAAACCGTAGATGATACCCCCAAAATTAAAGTCAGTTGGGAAACCGTGCTGGCTGGGTCTCTCGCCAAAGTTGGCGGTGGTGGATATGGCCGGATGATGCTCTCTGCTGAAAACGTGCCGCAAAAGCAACTCGCCGAGCAGAAAAAGACCAACGAACTACTCGACAAGCTGCTGCAGAAACAGGGCGGTGCCCTAGCTGTTTTAGGTTAATATGAACAATGACATTTTAGGTATCCCGTCAGGCGTGCTGACATGGTGGAAGCCGTCCCAATACAATGAGACTTATGACACCCAATCTCTCAAGGAGTATTTTAAGTGTCCTAAGGGTGAGGCTCGTTCATTAGTTCCACGCATCCATTCCATCAAGCAAGGATTACCCCTGACAGACATCAGCATCGAAACCCACGAAAGCAACAAGATTGATTTTGTTACTTTGACTTATTCAGCCACGCGGGAAGAGCCGCCTGACCCGGACAATCCGGATAATCCTGATGACCCCACTTTTGAATTTGACGGCCGGGAAAGTGAAATCACCGTGGCCCTGGTCGACGAACCGATCACGCAATGCAAACTTTACAAGGGGGAAGTGGATGCCCTGGACAACACCACCCTGAAAGACCTGTGCGCCCTGATGGGAGGTCAGTTGTCTGATGAAAAAGGCGTCAGCTTGACAGATAAGCTTAACGGCAAAGTGCCTCCCTCCCTACTTTCTAAAATTTTGCGCGGGCAGACCCACTACAAGGCTGCCTATACCCAGTGTCGTCTGACCATCCCCAGCAAGGTGGATATTTCCGATTCCGGGAAAATTAGTTCCCGTGCTGGATTGCCCAACTTGCCGGAGGGTCAGGTCTGGCTTTGCGCGGGTGGGGGTGTTACTCGCCGCAACGGCAAGACGGTCACGCAAATTACCTACATTGGCGGCAATTGGGATTCAGAAATCTACGGAAAATAGCCTTATGTATCAACTCCCCCACAAGGTTAAGGGCACTGTTCTGACGGCGGCCAATTGGAATAACAGTGTCGATGCCATCCAGGACGCGCTAAACAGGTCGTCCGATTTTCAGACGATGCTTCCTTCTGTCCCTAATTCTGGACGCTGGACAGGCGGGCGGTATGCAGACAACAAGGGCGGCTTTTCCTTACGCTCCATGACCAAGGAGGGGCAAACCTGGACGGCCTATTTCAATCCTGGTAGGATTCTGGAGGTCCACGCGGGTGGTACACGGATCATCATTCCCAGGATAAACAGCGTCAAGATGGACGTTGTCCCTTATCCTTCCTTAAAAGCTGAAAAAAACAAAAAGGTCTATCTTGATTTGGTGTGGGGAGACAGTAGCCACGACTGTATCACATCCGCCACTATTTCCACGAGAGATTCACAGCCCGGAGGACGGTTTGTGCGGTTGGTCTTGGGTAAGTTCGTTGGTGCCAATTCCGGGTCTGGGGCGTCTATTGATGACATCACGTATGAGTCTTACTTGACCGGGTGCATTACTTACGCCAATGGCTCCCGTAACGAGGGGTGGCGTGTGCTGGCCGTGGCTAATAAGGACGGTGGCCCGTCCGCCGCATACTTGCGGCGCGGCAACATTTATGCGTTCGGCAAGCTTGTTTCGGAGGCCTCGGCAAATTGGGAAATTGCTCCTGCCAAGGAGGGGGACATCTGGCTCAATGTCAAATGTGATGGGGACGGTAATTATAAAAGTTTTTCCTTGGCAACTTCCAAGGGCGAGGAAACCCCGCTTAGAGCGGACGGCTTGGACAAGGACGGGGAAAAACAAAAAAGCGTTTCCTATAGCTTCAAGTTGGCGACGATCAGCACGTGCGCGGAGCCTTTCCAGGATGACGGCAACCCCGCCTCGTTCGTCAATGTGCGCCAGTTCATCCTGGGTTCCGTGTTCTGTGAGCTTGCCAAGAGCGACGTGCAGGAGGCCAAGCCGGAAGACGGCAACGAAGGATTCCGCGTCAAAGTCGAAAAAGACGACACTGGCAAAATTACGGCGGTAAAAGTCCGGCCCGGCCACGTTTACTTCCAGGGGCGTTTCTGCACGTCCGCATTGGAGGGAGACGCTGACGGCTGGGTTACTCATTCCGCCACTTCCGGGGCCGTTTGGCTTGTCGTGCAATTTGACGTGTGGGGCGTTTTCGAGGGTGCGTGGCTGGCCCCGGAACAACCGAGCACGGCCACACTGACGCCGTTTATCCTGTCCACGGAGGCAACGGGCATCCGCGGGCAATACGCCTTTCATCTGGCTGATGTGGCGGCTGACGGTTCCGTTAAGCAGTATGCGCTGGGGGCCGTCTACTGCATTTTTGACGCCGCCACGTTTTTCGCTCCTGGCCCCGCCGAGTAAGATTTATGACTACTATATATATACCTACCTATGCGGGCAACGGCCCGGAGGCCGTGGAGTGTGTAGCGTGTGCCAGTCGGACGTTCCCGGAGGCGCGCGTCATTGTCGCTGATGATTCCAACTCACCCATGCCGGAGCAGTACCGGGACGCCTGTTCTTATGGTGCGGACATTGTCACGACGGATTTTGACCGCGGGCGCAACCTCAACGGCCCGGAGGCCGTCAGGGGGATTCTTGCGCTTTTGTCCAATGAGGCGGCGGATGATGATATTGTCCTCAAGGTTGACCCGGATACGGCCCTTATTGGCCGCTCCTGGCTTCAGCCCATGCTGACCAATCCGGAGATTCCTTTTTCCGCATGCGGGGACGAGCGGCAAGCCGCCTACGGTTGTTGCTACGCCCTCCGGGGCCATATCGCCAGGGAGCTTTCCGCCATCATGCAGGACGCCCCGCTTTCTCCTATTTGTCCGGAGGATATTACGATAGGCCGCTACATCCTGGACCACTACGACGGTAGCAAGATGTACTACCCGTGGACGCCGGAGCGGTGGGACGGCCTGTTTACCGCATGGCGGTGGGGATGCGGGGGCAAGGCCCAAGCAACCACCTACGCCCGACGCTATGACGTGGTCACGACGGGCAACCCCTGTTATTCCCCGTTTCCTTCCCTTGCCCGCGCGACGGTCATGTCCAACCTCCGCCGGGCCGCCGCGGACCTTCCGCCAACCCTTCGCCGCTACTGATTCATGACTTCCTTTCACGATCCTTCCTCCGCGGTTCTTGCCGGGTGCAGGGACATTCCCCAGGCCCCCGGCCCGGAAAAGGGCGTCCTGGCCTTGCTGGTCATGGACCCGGCGACTTACATGCCCCAGGCCGTCACGTTCGGCGTGACGGAGGATTTTTTCTACATCCCGGCCCACCAGTTACTGTGGCGGTTGTTCCTCGCCCGGTACAACGCCAATTTGCCCCTGGATATTATTTCCATAACGCAAGCTCTTGCGGACATGCGCCAGTTGGACGCCGTGGGGGGGAGCGCAGGCTTGGCGGACATTTACACGTTCACCACCACCGGGGCCTATTTTGAGCATTATCTCCGCGCCCTGCGCGATAAGTCCCTCTTGCGGTCCATTATTGACGCTTCCACCAAGTCCATGACGCAGGCCTTCGACAATCCGGAGGACGTGGCGGCCCTCCTGGATGCCGTGGAGACTCATATCTTTCAAATCCGGGAGCGGGCCAAGAATCACGCGGACGGCCAAAGTCTGGCTTCCATCGTCAAGGAGGCCGTCACCAACTTTGAACAGTTCATTGCCAGCAAGGGGCAGATTCAGGGGCTTTCCACTGGGTTTGACCAACTGGACCGCAAGAGCAACGGCCTCAAGCCTGGGGACATGTTCGTCATTGCGGCCCGGCCTTCCATGGGGAAGACTTCTTTTCTTCTTAATATCGTAGAGCATATCGCCCTGAACAAGAAGAAGCCAACCTTGCTTTTCTCGTGCGAAATGCCCGCCGTGCAGATTGCGGAGCGTCTTCTTTTCGCCCGTTCCGGCGTCCGCCGCGGGGAGATTGTCCGGCGCGGTACTCTCACCCAGTTGGAAATGCAGCATTTCAAGCGGGCCGTATCGGACCTTGGGGCGGCCCAGCTGGTCATTGACGATACAGCGGCCATTTCCATCAACGAGCTACGGGCCAAGGCCCGCCGCGTCATGCGGGACCTGGGGGGCCTTGCCGCGATTGGCGTAGACTACTTGCAACTGATGCGGTCCACGTCTAAGCAAGCCGCCAACAGCCGGGAACGCGAAGTCGCGGAAATCTCCGCGGGACTGAAAGCCCTGGCGAAGGAACTCAAGGTTCCGGTCATCGTCCTGGCCCAGCTTAACCGGGGACCGGAAACGCGCACCGGAAATAGCGTGGGGATTCCCCGCATGTCTGACCTGCGCGAGTCCGGTTCCATTGAGCAGGACGCGGACATGATAGGCTTGCTTTACCGTTCTGACTACTACGCGGACGACGAGGCCCAGCGGCAACAACTGGCAGGACAGGCCAGCCTTCACCTCGCCAAAAACCGCAACGGCCCCACCGGGGACATACCGCTCCACTTTGAAGCGGAACTCATGCGCTTCTCCACCCGTGAGCCGTCCCCTTCCACCAAGCAGTGACACGTGTCACAACACGCTCCTGACCCTTTCAAATTTTCCGGGTTGACCCTTTCGGATAATTACCGTTTCACCCTTTCGCCTATTTATGCTTGGTCACATAGCCGGATAGTTCTGCAAGACGAGCCAGGGTTAAATGGGTCTTCTTCCTCAACTTTTTAACATTAATTTCCCTGGACATCATGAATTTATATTTATCGGCGGCATATCTCCATGGCAACGGGATGAATAAACCTTCATTTCTGAAAAGGAAACCCCCTTAACTGGAAAAGGCATTTATCTCCCGCAGGGCATCCAGCGCTTCCTGCACGGAAATGCTGCGGTTGCAGGGAGTGCCACGGTCGCATTCCCTCAGGAAGCATGGGGAACAGCACTGGTGGCTGTACAGGGAGCGATGAAACTGCCCCAGCGGACGGCACACGTCCGGAAGCCTGGTGGAAAAGAGAGTCACCGTCGGAAGGCCGCAGCAGGAGCAGAGAGAGGGAATAACACCGTCCACGGCAATGGCCGCTGCGGCGGCATCCATGACGGGGAACAGGTCTTCCGGCGCCCCGGCCTTCATCTCCACCTGTAGCCGCTCCGCCAGAGCGGAAGCCCGCGCGCGGTCTTCCTCCAGCGCCACCAGCACCGGCCTGCCCGGAAGGGAGCGTACCAGTTCCTCCCATTGCTCCTCCCCCCATTCGCTGGCTGGCCCCAGCGTGGAAAACGGAGCGATCAGAACGGGAGCCCCCTCCCCGGCGTGCGCCTTTTTCACGGGAAACACGAAAGAGTTCCAGATATCCAGACCATGCAGATCCCCCAGGTGCAAATAGGGTCGGACGCGGTGAACGGGAGGAGCCGCTTTCAGAACGGAAGCCTTTACCCGGAACTTGTACTTCCGGCATCCGGGATGAGTATCCAGGCCGGAAAACATCATGGGGCCATACGGTGCCAGAGCCTTGAGAGTTTCCATATCCTGGTCCAGCATGACGCCCAGGTCCAGAGGGCCTTCATTGTAAAACTCATCCGCGGCTAATGCTTCCCGGAGCTGCTTCAGGGAATCGTGCGGCAGGACATGGGCCACTTCCTCAAATGTTTTCCAAACGCCCGCCTGGTCGGACGGGCAGATGACGCTCACCTGCATGTCCGGCCTGGCGCCCTTCAGCGCCCTGATCAATGGAACGGTCAGCAAGGCTTCATCCAGGGCCCTGGGAACGGCCACCAAAATGCGGTACGGCTTCAGTTCCATCTTCTCCAGAAGCCTGAACGTCTTTTCATCCCTGGGAGCAAAACGGTCAATGGACTTCCAGCGGTGGTGCATCCAGAACACGTCCAGAACGGACTTGCCGATCAACTCTTCCAAATGCCTGTTCACCTCCATGGTATCTCCCGCCAGAGAACCGTCGGAACCGGAAAAATCCACCACATTGCCCATATCCGCAATCCAGTGGCCCGGCTTGTCCGTACGCACGGCAATCGCCACCATGTCCGCCCCGGCCCGCTTGCGCAGCAGGGCGGGCAGCGGCGTCGTTCCGGTCACCTTGCCGAAAAAGGGAACATACACCCCTTCCCAGACGAACTGGTCGCTCAGCACGCCCAGCGCGCCCCCTTCCTTGAGCATCTTCATGGGTGCCTTGATGCCGCCCTCCTTGGAAAACATCTGCGTGCCCCGCTCCGTACGGCGCCTGTACATGTATTCCTCCATCAGAGGATTGTCAAACTGGCGGTACATGGAGCCGTAACGCTCAATCTCCGGATAAAACACGCATATTCTCGCCAGCGCCTCCCAATTTCCGGAATGGGCAATGGCGCACACCTGTCCGCGCCCTTCCAGCACGGGCCGGGCAAACGCCTCGTGCCCCGTAATTTTCACGCACTTTTTCAACTGGTCATCCGTCAGAATGGCCGTCTTGGCGGAACACAGGAAATTGGCGATCGTCCGCCGGAAATTCTCCTTGCCCAGCTTCTTCAGCTCCCTGCCGCGCAAGGCCGGGTCCAGGACGATACGCAGATTCCTTTCCACAATCTTCCGGCGCTTCGGCAGCAAATGCCATGCCGCGCCGCCGGCCATGCGCCCCAGGCGAAACAGCGTCTTCATGCCCACAAGCTTCAACAGTCCCTCCATCAGCAGGAATCCCTTCATCCCCGCATAATGGACAAACGCCTTCCGGGAGGAAGGAGGAGAATCGGATGAAAGAGAGCTCGCCATAAGAAAACCGGAGTGAATGTTATACAAATCCGCGCCGGTCCACAAACCCTTTATGTGCCGCATTGCTGGTCTTCATTTCCGCGCCCGGCGTCAAAAACCTACCGGAAGACTGGATTTTCGCGCAGGGCAGCGTTGCCGTTACAGCCATGCGTGTCCGAAACGCCTGCCGGAAAAATTCCACAGGGATGACTTTCCCCTTCCTCAAATCATCGGAAACTGCACTATCCAGACCGCCACAGAAGAGAGGGGTTAACGATTCGGGAAACTACAGCACTTCGCCCTATTCTCCGGATGTCCCTGCGGCGTTCAATCCGGCGAAATCGGAAGCAGCCGGGGATGTAAAGAGGCCTCTTTCAGTGCTTCCATCCCTAGCACGGACCTGATGGACAGCCGTGGCCCCCCCTGAAAGGCAAGCTTCTTCCTGCAACGGGAATGAAACAGTATTCCTATCAGGAAAAAAATCCAGGAGACTCCTCATTTCCTTTAATTTTATGATCCTCACCGGGTTTTATAATCCGTGATAAAACAACGCCGCAATGCAAAGATGCCTTTGGCAGGGAACATAAGGATCATAGGAATGACAGGGGAATTTTGAAGCGTCCTGTTATTCCTGTCATCCTTATATATCTTATTATCCCTAATCAACTTTTCTCCAGATTTTTCCGTTGACTTCCGGATTATAAATCCGCTAGTTTCTCCATCAGCATATTGACGACAGTATTCAAACCATTGACGGAGAAAAAAATAATGTTTGGATTTCTTTTCTTTTTCATATTTCTGGCATCTCTTTTAATTCTGTGGCGGTGGCGTGCAAACGGACGGATGCTTTCATGGAAGAAAGTAATCCTTGCCGCCAGTATTTGCAGCCTCATTCTTTTTCCTATGGAACTGGTTTTCCGTCCGGACGGTGTGGTCGCGGGACGGTGGGAAAGTACGGGGGCCGTCCTGGTTCAGTACGGAATTTTCCTGGCGGCACTGTGCCTGTCCGTGCAGGCTCTGAATTGCGTTGTATGGCATGAGGCCCGGCACGAAACCGTATGGAAAACGTGGCAGAAATGGGGTGTCATGACCGTGACGGTTCTCCTTGCGGTCGCACTGTGGCGGCACTGGGGCACCATGTGCTCCTTTGATTTCCTCCACCGCCAGTATCCCCAGGTGCTTTCCGGACAGTACGATTTGATGCACACACTGGCCCACACGCTGATGTGCAAGGGGATTTTAAGCGTCTGGCATCATTTTCACGCTATTGTCCTTGTCCAGCTTGCGTTGCTTCTGCTGGTTTATTTCATGATTTTCTCATGGGGTGCGAGAGAGAAAATGCGGGTTTTGATTGTCCTCGGCGCTGTGTTCCTGTGCATGGTTCAGTTTGACATGGCGACCACCATTATCAAGGACGTTCCCTACGCCATTTCCATGATGGCCCTGACCGTCGGCCTGTGCACCTACATGCTGGAAAAACGTACTTCTTCCTTGTGGCTGATCGGGTTAGGCCTGGCCGGAACAGGCTGCCTGCGTTATGACGGCTATGTTCCGTTTTTCCTGACTACAGGGGTTCTTCTGGCTTATATGTTCCGGCATCCGCAGGAAAGGCGGCGCCTGGCAATTCCCGTTGCGGGAGCCCTTCTTTTCTGGCTCTTTGCCTTTGCCGCCCTGCCCTGCCTGATGAAAGCGGGGAGGGGGGCTTCCGGCACAAGGTACGCCAAGATGGCCCATGTAGTTTGTGACATTGTGGCGGAAGGAGGAAAGGTGAGTCCGGAGGACATGGAGCTGATTGAGCAGGAAATCATGCCCAGGGAGGTGATAATGAGACAGTACGGTCTCTACAAGGATTCCATGCATCCTGCCGTATCAGCCGGACATGGGGAAAAGTATCTTCATACGGGCCTGTTTGAAACCTGGGAAACCGGCAGGAAATACGGGTTTGCCTGGACTTTGTCCGACAGGGGGGGGGGACGCAGTCAGAAAACTGTTCTTTTCCGTAGCGGCGGACAATCCCGCGCAGGCGGCAAGGATTCTTCTCCTGAACAGCCAGATGGTATGGAATCTGCCCGCATCATCCAATACCCGGAAAATGCCGCAACTTTGGCTGTTTTACGGCTGCGTTCTCGGTTTCCTGGTGTATGGAATACAGAAGAGAAAATCTTGCCTGATTCCCTTTGTACCGTTTTGCTCAGTTCCTCTGGTGATCAGCGCTGCGGCTACGACCTATGAAATCAGGTACATGCTGCCTGTGGTGGTGCTGTTTCCCATTCTGATACTTTATTCCATCGGCTGTGCCAAGAGGGCCGCGGCTGCGGAGGAGCCTTCCACAAAAAAGCCTGGGCCCGTTTCCGGAGAAAAGCCGTGACAAGGAGCTGGAGGAAATATCCCGTAACTGGAGAATTGCCTGGCGATGACGGCCGCCTGTAAAACGGCCCCTGCTTCAGATTTGCCGTAAAAATGGCTGCCGCAGAGCCATGATTTCACTTTCGGTAAAGAAATGACTTTACAATTATTAACCAAACGGTATATTCCGTCTCCCGAACCGAACACCAAACCGGAGTTATACACCATGAAAGTTCTTTCTTCCTTAGCCTCTATGAAGCGCCGCCACGCAGACTGCCAAATCGTGAAGCGCAAGGGCACGCTGTATGTGATTTGCAAGAGCAATCCCAAATTCAAGGCCCGCCAGGGCGCCACGGCAGGTACGCGTCTTTCCAAGAAGGGCGTCAAGTAAACCCTGGCCCAACACAGATTTAAAAAAGACCGCCGCCCGCCGGGTGCCGGTCTTTTTTTGGTGACCGAACTCCTTCCTACATGCCCATGCAGCTTCCCTACGTCCAAACCAGATTCCTGGACCTTCCCGGCTCCTTCCCCCTGAGGAACGGCGCCGTGGTGGAGAAAGTGCGCATCGCCTATGAGCAGTACGGAACCCCGTCGCCGGAAAAGGACAACGTCATCCTGCTGTTCCATGCCCTTTCCGGCAGCCAGCACGCCTACGGCTATAACCCGGACGTGCCGGGCATCGGCGCCCTCTGGAAACCGGAAAACCATGAAGGCTGGTGGAACAGCATCATCGG
>OLOV01002389.1_pt1 | contig 12835 bp, 9 predicted proteins | sample 1672931 | NCBI WGS metagenome assembly OLOV01 (sample SAMEA3136738, study PRJEB25190) | human gut metagenome | biome: human gut; feature: human-associated habitat; material: faeces | place: Austria | collected 2013
TGCTTATCTTTGTTTTCTTCGGTTTCTTCATTCTGCTTCTTTGCGGTGATGGTCAGTACATTGTCGTGCACATCAATGGTAATGTCTTCCTTTTTGATGCCGGGGAGTTCACTTTCCAGTGTGTAGACCCCATCCTTTTCGGTAATGTCCGTACGGAAAGCGCCAAGGCGGCTGCTGCGCATAAGCTCATAGCCGGCGTTCTCCAGCTCTTCAAAGGGATTGTAAGTATCATTATGACCGCTGATGCGGTAAGGAGAATAACTAAGCAACATATCAAATTCCTTTCCGGGCTCCCCTTTCGGAGGCCCTCTCTTTTCTTGATGCCCATAGTATATCCAGCCATTTTTACAGAAAAAGGGAGGAATTGGAACACAATTGTGAACTTAGCACTCTTTTTACACGAGTGCTAAAGACACACGAAAAATACTTGCATACGGGATTTTCTCACCGTGTTTTCTAAAAAAAAATCTGCCGGGCAGTCGAAAAAGAGAAGTGCCTAAATCATTTTGCACAGGCGCATCTGCAAATAAACCTGTGGTTTTTCATGCATACAGCGAAATAAAACCGATGGTTTCCTTTCTGCACAAAATAAAAAACCTAATGCAAATGTTAATGTAAATGTAAATGCCAATGCCAATGCAAATACACAATGCAAACGGATATGGTTTGCGGTGGCGTGTGTTCTGACGGCCTGTGCACATTGAGCACTCTGTAGACATATGCAAAAAGAGAGCTGACTGCCCGTTTTTCCTCTTCGGTTTTGTATATGCCAGATGCAGATTCGAGGCCTGGGGCGTGGGAATGCGAAAATGGATTTGTTCGGGATTTAGGCCGTGCATGCACAAAGACACAGCGTATTCGCCGGGCGGGGCGCACGTTCCGGCCCCGGGCCGGAACTCTGCGGGGGCAGTGCCCCCGCAGGCGTGCCTGCGGCACGCGTGCGCCCCGAAGCCCCGTATACGGCGCAAACCTCGCCCGCCGCCGTTTCGGCTTCCCTGTTCCTTCATTTTCCCACGTCCCATGCCTCGGAGAACGATGCCTGACTTTTCCACATCCCATATTTTCTCATACGCTTTCGGACAGCCTCTTTCCCCCCGTTACAAAAAGTTTACCGAAGTCTGGTTGATTGCGGGGAATAGGGACGGTACAATCATTCTGTATTATTGTATGGGAAAGGAAGCACCCCATGGGAAAACTCTGGAAAAACCGGCCGGCTTTGATTGCCCTGACAGCGGCGGTACTGTTTCTGCTGCTGGCCGCCTTCACCGTTAACGAACGGACGGCCGGGCAGGCGGAGGGTCTCTTTCATGAGGCGCTGGACCCGGTGCAGGGGTTTGTGCAGGGGCTTACGGAGAATGTGACGGATTTTTTCACCCGGGTGTTCTATCCCAGCAGCATTCAGGCGGAAAACGAGCAGTTGAAAAAGGAGCTTCTGTACTATCAGCGCAAGTCTCTCCTGCAGGAAGAAACGGAGCGGGAGAACGGCCGCCTTTCGGAATTGCTGGATTATACCGGGGAGCATCCGGATCTGGGCTTTATGGCTGCGGCCGTTACAGGCAGGAGTCTGGATCCCTACGTGGATACCCTGACGCTCAACGCAGGCACCCGCAACGGCGTTACGGAAAAGATGGCCGTGGTCTGCGCCCAGGGAGTCATCGGCCGGGTGAGCCAGGTGGGGGCCGGCTGGTGCAAGGTACGCACCATGCTTAATGAGGATATGCGCATCTCCGTCATGGTGGAGCGCACCCGGGACGAAGGGCTTCTGGGGGGACTGCTGGAGGAGAACGGAGCTCTGGTGGGGCTCAAGCTTTATTATCTGCCCAAGGAGGCACAGCTGGAGGTAGGGGACAGGCTTATCACCAGCGGTCTGGGAGGCATCTTCCCCAAGGGACTGTATGTGGGGGAGGTTCTGGCGCTGGGGGGCGAAAAAGACCCCTACGATGCCATCGTAACCTGGGAAGTGGATTATACCCATCTGGAAACGGTACTGCTGGTCACGGGGATGGAGGGCAATTAGCGTGAGAAAAAACATTGCCCTGCTGCCTTACTGCATTGTGTGCGTATTTCTGGATACGGCGGTATTCAGCCGCTGGAATCTGTTTTCCCTGCGGCCCTGGATGATGCTGGCCCTGACTTTATCTGCTGCAGCCTGCTTCTCTTTGCAGGTGGGCATGGTGCTGGGGATCCTGGGGGGCTTCTGTCAGGATATTCTTTGCGGCACGGCTTTGGGGATCACCCCGGCGCTGTTTCTGCTGGCCGCCGTGCTCCTGCATATTATGCTGAAAAAAAATACCGTAAAACCCTATGTGCTCTTTTTGTTCCTGACGGCTCTGGCCCTAGGGTATGAACTGCTGCTTGCGCTTCTGGCATGGGTGCTGGGGGGACATGTGTCTTTGTATGGCCTGCTGTATGGGGCTTTGCCCCGGGCGCTGCTTACCGGCGGCGCAGGGCTGCTGCTGAAAAAGGCTTTCCGCCCCCTGCTGAAAGGTCAGGTGGATCTATGAAAAATCCTCGTCTGCATCTTAACCTGCGGCTGGCTCTGCTGGGGCTTGTTTTTCTTTTTCTGGGCGCATATCTGGTGTACGGCCTTTATGATCTTTCCGTAGAACACGCCGTTTCCTATCAGGCGGCGGTGGCTACCACCAGCAAGGTCACTACCTATCAGTCCGGCAGCCGGGGTTCCATCAGCGACTGCAACGGCAATATTCTGGCCTATGACGAAAACAGCTACGATGTCATGTTCTATCGGGATCCGGATAAGACCACTCCCGTGGATTCCGCCCGTTACACCAACGCCCTGATAGAGGCCATTTCCATTATCGAAGCCGGAGGCGGCACGGTGGAAAACGGATTTTATATCGTGATGGATAACGACGGCACCTATCACTATGACTTTGGCGTCTCCAGCGAACTTGCCATTGCCTCCCGGAAGAAGAACTTTGTGGAGGCCTGCCGCTTCAGCAATCTGGAGCTTACGGCAGAGGAGGCCTACCTTATCCTGCGCAAAAGCTGGCAGATCCCCGATGATATGCCCTTTGAGCAGGCCGCCAAGATTATGTCCGTCCGGCAGGAAGCGGTGCTTAACAGCTGGCATGCCTATGAAGGGGTGCTGGTAGCCCGGAACGTGAGCCTGTCGGTGGTAACGGAGCTGGATATGCGCCAGAGCGAGCTGGTGGGCATAGAAACACAGATGTCCGGCAGCCGGGTCTATCCTTATAAGGAGGTGGCCGGGCAGGTTCTGGGCTATATGCAGAAGCAGGTCACCACGAATATGGGGGATATAGGCTACTCCTTTGATAAGGACTTTGCCGGGCTGACGGAGCAGGAGCCAACGGAGAACCTGCTGCAGCTGGGTTACTCCTATTCCGATAAGATCGGCGTGGCCGGGGTGGAAAAAAGCTGCGAAGGGTATCTGACCGCTCACCTGACCGAACGGCAGGGCACCCGCCTGATAGAAAAGACCCGCACCGGCTCCGTAGTGAACGTTCTTTCTACCACGGCTCCCAAAGGCGGCATGAACGTGAAGCTCTCTTTGGATATAGACTTTCAGCAGGTCTGCGAGGAAGCCCTCCGGGAGAATATAGAGGCCACCCGCCTGAAGCAGCAGGAGCGCATACAGAAAAACTACGCCCGCTACCAGAAGCTCAGGGAGAACCCGGAGGAGGATATCCAAACCGCTCAGACCGGGGCTATCGTGGTCATGGAGGTGAAAACCGGCAAGATCAAGGCCATGGCCTCCAACCCCCAGTATGACCCCAACGTTTTTACAGACGGGGTGGACGAAGCGGAGATGCAAACCCTCTTTGGGGAAAACAGCAACCAGCCCACGCTGAACCGGGCCATCGGTATCCGCACGGCGCCGGGCTCCATTTTCAAAATGGCCACGGGTTTTGCCGGGCTGATGGAGGGGGCTATTACCACCGATACGCTGATATCCGACCGGTCTCCCTATTACTACTTTGTCAGCGATCCTACGGTAAAGGTGGAAGCCAACGCTCCCTCCTGCTGGGTAGGGAACACCGCTCGCCACGCCAACCTGGATCTGGCCCATGCTCTGGCAGTAAGCTGCAACTACTTCTTCTTTACCGTGGCCGACCGGGTGGGTATTGACCGGCTGAACTACTGGGCCGGGCAGCTGGGGCTTTCCGGTACCACAGGGGTGGAGCTTCCGGGTGAGCTTTCCGTGCAGATCGGGGGGCAAAGCGTCCGGTATGACAATACCAAAACGCTTTCCCAGCAGTCTTCCGCCATTCCCCGGCTCATCTACAACCAGATAGCCGCTCATTTGCGCACCATCATGGAGGAAGCGGGTATCAACGCCACCTATGAACAGCTGACCCATTGCGCCGAGCGGCTGCTGGAGCTGCAGGACGGCACCCGTACAGAGCACGGCGAGGATATCCGCCGGGTGCTGTATGAAGAACTGAATATACCCATGGGCATCAGTCTGCTGCATACAGGGTGGGTAGTGAATATCTCCGTCTGGCTGGAGGAGCTGCGCTGGAAGCCCACCTATACCATCCAGTCCGGCATCGGTCAGGGCGTCATGCTGCTGACGCCCCTGTCGGTGGCCCGATACATTTCGACCATAGCCAACCGGGGTACGGTGTACAAGGCCTCTTTGCTGGACAGTGTGTATAACAGCGACGGTACCCTGTATAAGACCATAGAACCGGAGATCGACCATGTGGTGGAGGCTCCGGCGGAATACTGGGACCTGCTTTATGAAGGCATGGAGGACGTGGTCTCGGCCGAAGAGGGAGGTACGGCGGCCGCATCTTTCTCCCGGGAGTTTCGGGATACGTACCTGAAGCGGCTGGTGGGCAAGACGGGCACCGCCCAGACGGCCACTACCTCTGCCGTAAACGTGGATATTGAGAATACGGCCTGGTTCGTGGCAGCCTTTCCCAAGGAGGATCCTCAGATCGCCGTGGTGGTATATATCCCCAACGGTCTTTCCGGCAGCTCCAACGCACTGGCGGTGGAGCGCATCGCCACCTGGTGGTTCGAGAACCGGTATACGGGGGCCTGACGTTTTCAGGAAGGCTGCTCCTGCTTCAGAAAACATACGGGGCTGGGATGCGGCGGCTCCGGCTTGCGTGCAGACCAACGGGGGGGCGCACGTTGCGGCGGCTTTGCCGCCGCAACCCTGCGGGGCTCCGCCACGCAGGCGTGCCCGCAGGGCACGCGGTGCGCCCCCGGGCTCCGAACCGGCGCAGAATCGGGGTTCCCGCATCCCATGCTTCGCATATGCGGAAGCGCGGCAAAAGCACTGCCCGAACCAGGCGTTATAGAGTCTGACACTTTTGAACATTATATGACAATTTCTTCCCCCTACTTGCAGGGAGGGGAAAAGGGATTTACACTCAGTATTGATGAATAAGGCAAACAACAACGGCCTGAAAAAGGCGGAAGCAAAAGTAGAAACCATTCTGGAGCAGGCTACCCGGCTGCCTCTGGCCATCCGCAGATCCATTGTGCTGGGGGTGCTGGCGTTGGTGCTGCTGCTCATTGCTCTGGTCATTGCAGGTATTGCCAGCTGTTCCGGCAATAGCAGCCGGGAAGCACTGGTGCAGGAAACGCCCGCTCCTCTGAACGATGGGGAAGCTGGGGGCGCACCGGCGGCAAGTGCCACGGCGGCGGCAGAGAGCGTCTCCGGTTATGTGCAGCCCCAGACGACAGCGGGAGAAGATGGTGTGACCACGCTGGAGGATGAAGAGGATCCTTCCCGGCAGCAGGAAGGGGACGAAGCCGTCCCCGAAGATACGCCTCTTCCGACCGAAGATACCCCTGCGCCCACGGACGCTCCTACCCCGGAGCCGACCAGCCAGTATACCACTCTTAAAAAGCATGATAAATCCGAAGAGGTCACCCAGCTGCAAAACAGGCTCATGGAGCTGGGCTATCTGGAAATAGACGAGCCTACAGACTATTTCGGTTCCTCTACGGCCTATGCGGTGCAGCTGTTCCAGCGGCAGCACAACCTGACGCAGGACGGCGTGGCCGGTCCCACTACGCAGACGCTGCTTTACAGTAAAGACGCAGAAAAATACTGCCTGAAGGAAGGCGCCGAGGGGCGGGACGTAAAGCAGCTGCAGCAGCAGCTGTGCGAACTGGGCTATCTGGATGAAAAAGAGATAGACCATGTGTATGGCCCCACTACCATCAGCGCCATAAAGACCTTCCAGAAACGCAATAAACTTACCGATGACGGTATGGCCGGGGAAAAGACCCTGGAAAAGCTTTACAGCGACGATGCCAGGATCTCTTCCTCCCTGCAAAAGGCGCAGGCTTCCGCTTCCGCCGCCGCTGCCAAAGCCGCCAAAGATAAAAAGACTACTCCCACCCCCAAACCCGATACCAAGGCAGACAAGGTCATCAAGGCTGCCAAGAGCAAGCTGGGCTGCGAGTATGTGCTGGGGGATAAGGGACCGGACACCTTTGACTGCTCCGGTTTTATCTACTGGTGCCTTCGTCAGGCAGGGGTCTATTGCACCCGGCTCAATGCAGCGGGCTTTTCCAACAAGAGCTCCTGGAAGAAAATTTCCAGCATCAGCGAACTGGAGAAGGGAGATCTGCTTTTCTTCAAGTCGGAAGAAAGCAGCCGTGTGAACCATTGCGGTATCTATGTGGGCTCCGGAGACATGATCGATGCTTCCTCCGGCAACGGCAAGGTCATTCGCAGGGCATTGAGTTCTTACTGGAAACGGAATTTTGTCTGTGCCAGGCGCCCCTGGTGAGCGGAAAACTGAAAAGGCGGGAATGGATATCCGTCAGCTCTGGCGTAAATTGAAATAGTTTTTAACAGCCGATGCTTTCTGCATATTACGGAAGGCATCGGTTTTGTGTTTTGGGAGAATATGTATGCTTTTGTCTTGACGGAAGTTCTTTGCATCGATCTGCGTTGAAACAGGCGGATATGCGCTGTATTCCGGGCGGGGTTTCCCCGCAGTAATGGTCTTTACGGGCGCTTTCAGGAGTGTTGTGAAGAGGGCAGAGTACTGCTTTCCCGGCAGGATGGGCAAGACAAATCCGCCTATTTTTGGGGGCTGGGCCGTTTCCGGCTCCTCGGAAAAGTAGGATCGGGTCTGGGCAGCGGCGGCACGGGGCTTGCGTGCAGGCGAAACGGGGGGCGCACGTTCCGGCGGCAAAGCCGCCGGAACACTGCGGTGGCACCGCCCCCCCAGGCGTGCCCATCAGGGCACGCAGTGCGCCCCAGACCCCGAGACAAACAAATCCTTCGTACAGCAGCGTCCCAGCCTTCGGAACCATGCGGCCCCCGTTTTACAGCGTTCCGGCTTCCGGGGCAATATATGTGCATGTAAAAATGCTCCCTTCCTGATGCAGGAAAGAAGCATGTGTTGCCGTTATTCCGAATTGTGCAGGCGATTTATTCCTCTGCGATCTCCCGGGCCACAAAGACCCCGCTGGCCGAAGCGTGGGACAGGGAGTGGGTCACGCCGCTGCCGTCCCCGATCACATACAGCCCCGGGTAACAGGTCATCAGCCGGTCATCCAGCGCCACTTCCATGTTGTAGAACTTTACTTCCACTCCGTACAGAAGAGTATCGTCGTTGGCGGTGCCGGGGCAAATCTTGTCCAGCGCATAAATCATCTCAATGATGCCGTCCATAATGCGCTTGGGCAGCACCAGACTCAGGTCTCCCGGGGTGGCCGAAAGAGTGGGCCGGGTGGTGCACTCCTCAATGCGCTTTACGGTGCTCCTGCGGCCACGGACCAGATCACCGAACCGCTGGACGATGACGCCGCCTCCCAGCATATTGCTCAGCCGGGCAATGCTCTCGCCATAGCCGTTGCTGTCTTTGAAGGGCTCGGAAAAATGCTTGCTCACCAGCAGTGCAAAGTTGGTATTGGCGGTGCGCAGGGCGGGATCCTCAAAGCTGTGGCCGTTGGCCGTAACGATGCCGTTGGTATTTTCGTTGACCACGATGCCGTATGGGTTCATGCAGAAGGTGCGCACACTGTCTTCAAACTTCTCCGTGCGGTATACGATCTTGCTTTCATACAGCTCGTCGGTCACATGGGAGAAGATCACTGCAGGCAGCTCTACCCGTACCCCCAGATCCACCCGGTTGGAAAGCGTGGGGATCTCCAGTTCCCGGCAAACCTGCTCCAGCCATTTGCTTCCGCTGCGGCCTACGGAAACAATACACTTTTCGCAGGTGAACTCTCCCTGTGCGGTGTAAAGCCGGTAGCCGCCGCCTTCTTCCAGAGCCAGTTTTTCTACGGGAGTGTAGAAATAAAAATCTACGGACTGGCGCAGTTCCTCATACAGGTTCTGCAAAACGATATAGTTGATATCCGTGCCCAGGTGGCGGACGGAGGCGTCCAGCAGGAAAAGCCTGTTCTGCAGGCACTCCTTTTTGAAGCGGCTTCCGGCGGTAGAAAACATCCGTGTACCCTCGCCCCCGTGGCTGACGTTGATATCATCTACATAGCGCATGAGTTCCATGGCCTTTTCCCGGCCGATGTGGGCGTGCAGGGTGCCGCCAAAATCGTTGGTCAGGTTGTATTTTCCGTCGGAGAAGGCGCCTGCGCCGCCGAATCCGCTCATGATGGAGCAGACCTTGCAGTTGACGCAGCTCTTGACCTTTACTCCGTCAATGGGGCAGCGGCGTTTTTCCAGGGGGCCGCCGGTCTCAAAGACGGCGATCTTCAGATCCGGCCGCCGTTTTGTCAGCTCATAGGCGGAAAAGATACCGCCCGGCCCTGCGCCAACGATGATAACGTCATACTGTTGCATAAAAGAACTCCTTATCTGGGAATGAAAATAAAAGCGGGGAAGGAGCCCGCTCCTTCCCGAAAACGGTTGCGCTGCTGATTTCTCCGTGCAAAAGGTGCATGCCTTGTACTTACGGGCATGCTGCAAGGGGCAAGTCGTCCCCGCCGGAGAAAGTATGCCGGGATGCTTAGATGGCAGCGGCGATGCGGGCAGCCACCTTTACGTTGTTGAACACCAGCTGAATGTTGGATTTGAGACTGTCTCCGCCGGTGATCTCCTTAATGCGCCTGAGCAGGAAGGGAGTGATGTCCTTGCCGTGGACGCCCTGGGCTTCCGCTTCGGCCACAGCCTGATCAATAACGCCGCCGATGTATGCCGGATCCATGCTCCACTCCTGGGGAATGGGCACCGTCACCAGCATGCCGCCCCGGTAGCAGAGAGTCTCACTGGCCCGGATGGCTCCGGCAATATCTTCGGGGCCGTCTGCCCGCCACAGCAGGGGGATGCCGCTTTTTGCCGTATAGAAGGCAGGGAGCTCATCGGTACCGTAGCCGATAACGGGTACGCCCTTGGTTTCCAGATACTCCATGGTCCGGGGCAGATCCAGAATGGCCTTGGCTCCGGCGCATACCACGCATACGGGGGTCTGGGCCAGCTCTTCCAGATCGGCGCTTACGTCCATGGTCTGCTCAAAGCCCCGGTGTACGCCGCCGATGCCGCCTGTGGCAAAGACCTGGATCCCGGCCAGATGGGCAATGATCATGGTTGCGGCCACGGTGGTGGCTCCGTCCATCTTTCTGGAAAGGAGCATGGGGATATCCCGGCGGCTGGCCTTGGCAACCTGAGAACCTGCCCGGCCCAGATAGTCTATCTGCTCCGGGGTAAGGCCGGCGCAGAGCTTCCCGCCGATGATGGCGCAGGTGGCGGGCACGGCGCCGTTGTCCCGGCAGATCTTTTCACAGGCCAGGGCGGTCTCTACGTTCTGGGGATAGGGCATCCCGTGGGAGATGATGGTGCTCTCCAGTGCTACTACGGGCTTGCCTGCGTCTATGGCCTCAGCCACTTCCGGACTGAGGGAAAGGTATTCTTTCAGCTGCATTTTTGATTTCCTCCTGAATTTCCTGAAAAAACCGTTTCCAGTATACCACAACTGTGGTAAAATAAAAGCAAACTTTATGGGAACTTGGAAAGGAACTTTGGCATGAAGCGTGCAAGCGGCGTGTTGATGCATATTACCAGCCTGCCCTCCCCCTACGGTATCGGGACCATGGGCCGGGCAGCTTACGAATTTGTGGATTTTCTGCACAGGGCCCGGCAGCGGTACTGGCAGGTACTGCCCCTGACTCCCACGGGGTTTGGGGATTCTCCCTATCAGAGTGCGTCCACCTTTGCAGGGAACCCCTATCTGATCGATCTGGATATGCTGCTGGAGCAGGGCCTGCTGACCCGGGAAGAGATAGGACAGGATTGGGGAGAGGATCCCCGGCATGTGGATTTCGGCCTGATGTATGCCCGGAAGTATGCCGTGCTGGAAAAGGCCTTTGCCCGCTTTGACCGGGCGGAGATGGCAGACTTCTGCCGCAGCACTCCCTGGCTGGCGGGGTGGACCCTGTTTGCTGCCCTGAAGGATCATTTTCACGGGGCGCCCTGGACCCAGTGGCCCCAGGATATTCGGGACAGAGATCCGGAGGCTCTGCTTCGCTATGGGCAGCTGCTGGAGGAGCGGATGGCCTTTCACAGCTTCATTCAGTATGTGTTTGACCGGCAATGGAACGCCCTGCGGGATTATGCGCAAAAACAGGGGATAGGCTTTATCGGGGATATCCCCATCTATGTGCCCCACGACAGTGCGGACGTATGGGAACACCGGGAACTGTTTGCGCTGGAGCCGGACGGAACGCCCACTCTGGCAGCAGGAGTGCCGCCGGATTATTTTTCCGAGATCGGCCAGCTGTGGGGGAACCCCATCTATTGCTGGGATGCCCACCGGCAGGAGGGTTTTGCCTGGTGGAAGGAACGGGTGCTTTCTGTGGCGGCCCGTTGCGAGCTGGTGCGCATAGATCACTTCAGGGGGCTGGAAAGCTTTTGGGCGGTGCCCTACGGCTCCGAAGATGCCCGCCCGGGGCAGTGGTATCCCGGCCCGGGAATGGAGCTTATAGGAGCTCTACGGGAAGCGGGCATGGGAGGCAGGATCATAGCCGAAGATCTGGGCTATCTGACGCCGCAGGTAAAAAAACTGCTTTCCGATTCCGGCTGCCCGGGGATGCGTGTATTGCAGTTCGGCTTTACCCCCATGGGAGATTCCCGGGACCTGCCCCACAATTATGTGCAGAACTGCGTGGCTTATCTGGGCACTCACGATAATACCCCCATTCAGGGCTGGTTTGATACGGCGCCGGTGGAGGAGGCGGCTTTTGCCGTGGACTATCTGGGGCTGAACCGGCAGGAAGGCTTCCCCTTCGGATTTGTGCGGGGGATATTTACCTCCGTGGCCAATCTGGCCATTGTGCAGCTGCAGGATATTCTGGGGCTGGGGGATGAACACCGCATGAATCTGCCCGGTACCACGGGCTGGTGGAGCTGGCGGGCCCTGCCCGGGGAATATACCCAGGCTCTGGCAGACCGGCTGGCCTTTTATACCCGTATGAGCGGCCGGGCAGAGCTGAAGAAGTAATCTCCCTGTCAAAAAAATTGAGGCTCCTGCAGGCGTGCAGGGGCCTGTTTTTATGTTCTTCCGGCCGTACTTTCGTTGGCTCTTTTTGGGGATCATGGGGGAGTGCTTTCGGGTCTTCCTCGGGGGATGGGGCGCACTGCGTGCCCCCAAGGGGCACGCCTGCGGGGGTAAGCCCCCGCAGTGTTCCGGCGGCAAAGCCGCAGGAACGTGCGCCCCCCGCTTCGTCTGCACGCAAGCAGGAGCTGCCACGTCCCGGACACATATGTGCAGGCAATTCGTTTTCCGGCGTCCCATGCCCCGTATTTTCGCTGCATATAAAAAGCCGCCCGGCAGCCTTGCGGCTGCGGACGGCTTGCAGGCCGGGCAGACGGTCTATTTATCCAGCAGTTCCCAGGTCAGCTGGCCCAGGATCCGGATACCGGTTTCTATCTGCTCCATGGTGGGCATGGAATAATTCATTCTAAAGGCGTTGGAAGGCCTGGCAGGGTCCATCACAAAGGCCACTCCGGGGACGCAGGCCACCTTCCGCCGGATCCCCTCCGTAACAAAGGGATAGGCGTCCATGCCCTCGGGCAGGAAGGCCGTAACGAACAGACCTCCCTGGGGCCGGTTGAACCGTACCGACGGGTGGAAATACTTTTCCATATTGGAGAGCATGCATTCGCACTTTTCCCCATACAGCCGGGATACCATGGCGATGTGGCCCGCATAGTCATGCTCCGTCATATACCGGTAGCATATTTCCTGAAACAGGGTGGTGGAATGTACATCCGTACACTGTTTGGCCACTACCAGCCGGGCGATCAGGGCCTTGTTGGCGGTGATAAATCCCAGCCGGAAGGCCGGGGCCATGGTCTTGCTGAAGCTTCCTGCGTGGATGACGATGCCCTCCGTATCCAGACTCTTGATGGGCGGCACCGGGTCGCCTCCAAAGCGCAGCTCGCCGTAGGGATCATCCTCCAGAATGAACAGACCGTGCTCTTTGGCCATAGCATAGATGGCTTTCCGCTTTTCCCAGGAGGTGGTAAAGCCCGTCGGGTTCTGAAAGTTGGGGATGATATAGAGCAGCTTGGGCCGGGGCGTGGTCTCCATGGCCTTTTTCAGAGCCTCCAGGTTCATGCCGTCGCTTTCCATGGGCACACCGGTGAGTTTGGCTCCGTAGGAGCGCAAAGTGTTCAGCACGCCCACAAAACTCAGCTCTTCGCAGATAACTCCGTCCCCTTCGTTGAGGAGGATCTTGGCCGTCAGATCGGCGCATTGCTGTCCGCCGGAAACGATCAGCGTGTCATCCTCTTCCCGGGGGAAACCGTATTTTTCCTTCAGGTACCGCTTTACCTCATTCCGCAGGGGCGGATACCCTTCGCTCAGGCCGTACTGCAGCATGGAAGTTCCCCGGTTGGAAAGGGCATCATAGGCGA
>OLOV01002396.1_pt1 | contig 12816 bp, 10 predicted proteins | sample 1672931 | NCBI WGS metagenome assembly OLOV01 (sample SAMEA3136738, study PRJEB25190) | human gut metagenome | biome: human gut; feature: human-associated habitat; material: faeces | place: Austria | collected 2013
CTTTTTATTTTAATCTGTATTTTCGATTTTTATTATTGCCTATTTGTTCTATATCTTGTGTCAAAGCTTTTAATAACTCTTTCGTTCTGGAGGGTTTTAAATTTAACAAATTACAAAAATCCTGAATCGTATATTCTTTACCCTCTTCCATAAATTCAAGTATTTTTTTATAATTTTGTATTGTCTTTTTTGAAATCTTTTTATCGCCGTTTTTTATCGCCGTTTTTTTATCGCCGTTTTTTATCGCCGTTTTTTTATCGCCGTTTTTTACATTATCATAGGAGTAATCTTCATTTAATGGCACAATAATCCTAAATACATCCCCTTCTACAAATTCTGGTTCTTCTCCTGAATAATATTTCGAATACTTAAATATATTTCTCACTCCTGAACCTAATCGATCTGACCATCCTATATTTCTAAAAAATGAAGCAACAATAGGATTCTTTGGATTTGGTTCCATATTATCAGGTGTAATAATTCCATCTCCTGATGACCGATTCGCATTTTCTGTATACATTCTATCTTTTTCTATTACAAATTTAGCTGTATATGAACTCGTAAATTCCCTATGAATCAATGTGTTTGCAATCATTTCCCTGGTTATAATATTTCTCAGATTTTTTCGTTCCACCCCTTCTATAAAAAATTTATCAGACAAATGTTTTCTTCCAAATTCCATTAATTGATCGTAACTTTCTATTAAGTTTGTTCTAATGATTTCTCGATCATCGTAGCGATCCACATTAACTCTTCTTACCAACGCATCCGTTTCATAAGCTGGGCAAATATCCATGATCAGATCATCTTTTCCCAATAACATAACTGCTGCCAGATTATATCCACTTTCTCCTGTCGCTCTGTCCTTTCCATATAATCCCGCACTTCTCAATAATTCCTCATCACTCATACTTTCCCAACTATGCAAACCTTCTATATTATTTGTTGCCATTTTTCTAATTCGTGGCAATAAATCTAATCTAAAATCTTCCAGTGAAATATAAGGATAAATCTGTTTCTCTGTAAACCTATTCTGTTTTCTAATATACATCATTGCAAGTTGGGCTGTTGCAGTAACTTTTACATCTGCATCGTCTACTCTATCATAAACTTCCTTTTTGAAACTGTGTACTTCTGCGCTGACTGGTATATGAATATGAATGATCGTTTTTCCTTCATATTTTATAATTTCTGGCGATAGATATATGGTTGGAGTAAACATATTGGGATTACTGATAATCTTTATAAAATTCTTTACCATATCTCCTGCTGCATTTTCAGGAACTCCACAAACAGTCCCATCGTCTTCTACTCCAAGGTAAATATCTCCACCAAAACGATTCAGAAAGGAGCATACACTTTGATATACATCATTTTCTATTCGGTTGCTGCATCTTTTAAATTCTACTGCTATTGTTTCACCTATCTGCAATATGGTTCTTAATTTTTCTGGATCCATAGTGTGTATTCACCTCTCCTTTATTTTTTATTTGTTGACATAAAATATACCAAATGTTAGTATATTAATAAAGAAAGGTGCTACCGATGACGGTTCGCCTGATGATTAATAAGTTATAAAAATAACCGCTTAACTTTCCAGGCTAGGGCGGTTATTTTTCTGTCTTGGCATTATGCTTTCCACGTACTAGAACTCCCCGTAGGAAGCAAACCGCCATTCACGTCAATGTGAAGTAACACCTGATATATATTTTAACAAATAGTTTTATTAGAATCAATATATTTATCGGTATTCTCTTTATCTATAAGTTTATTTTTCAAAAGCTCATCTTAAGTGCTATGAACCCTTAAGATTTTCCTTATCCCTTTCGATAATTTATGTAATATTACTGCAAATAATAACGCAATACACACCGCAATAATACTGTTAATTATCCAATTCCCCGTAATATACATTACTGATACTGGTCCCACAATAAACATATAGTGGCAAAGATAAATTTCAAAACTTATACCCTCAACCAATTGTACAATTTTTAGCATTTTCACTTTAGAAAAGATAATTGAAAATAGCATAAATATATATGCTGCTGCCACATAATGTGTATAATTTACAATAACAAGATTATATAATTTCGTACCATCAATCATTACTCGTCCAATAAATCTCGTTGCAAATGCCAGACACATAACAATAAAATATATAACTGCTGATTTATTAGTTGATTTTCCAAGTCTTTCCCAATTACTTCCTACATAATATACTATTGCATAAAAGCACACATGATATGTAATGAAAAATATATAATTCGGCAGCAGATATGCCATAATAAACGGAACTATAAATAATCCAACTAATATGCCCCATTTTGTCTTTTTATATTGAATTCTTTTCCAGATTTTTTCTATCAACGGTGTTAATATATAACAAATCATTAACGTTGTCATAAACCAGGTATGATCTGCACCTAATACTCCTACATGCATTCCTTGTATAAAAAACTATAATCCTTCTATATATTTTATTATAAAATTTATTATAGTACCTTTTTTCTTAATTTCCTATATCTACTCCTGCTCATTTCCTGCTTTTTGGTAATTTTTTCTTAAAATACAGCAAAAAGAGATGGAAAAATCTATATTGTTTTGATCTTTCCATCTCTTTTTATGTTAAAATTTTATCTTTTCATCAAGATTCTATCTTTTTATACGTTGATCTCAGCTGTTAATCCGAGTACTTCTTTATTCTCTTCCAGAATTGGATTGATCACTTCATTCACAAATTCTTCTGTCTGCTGTGGTGCACGTCCTACGAAGTTCTCTGGTTTCATGATCGCCTGTAACTGCTCCATGTTCATACCAAATGCTGGGTCTGCTGCGATTCTTTCTAACAGATCGTTCGCTTTTCCTTCTTCTTTGACAACTTTTCCTGCTGCCATAGAATGTACACGGATCTTCTCATGAAGTTCCTGTCTGTCTCCACCAGCTTTTACTGCATCCATCATGATATTCTCTGTTGCCATGAATGGAAGTTCGCTTCTTAAACGGCTTTCGATAACCTTAGGGTATACAACTAATCCGTCTACAACGTTTAAGTAAAGGTCTAAGATACCATCGATCGCTAAGAATCCTTCTGGTACAGATAAACGTTTGTTGGCTGAGTCATCTAATGTTCTTTCAAACCACTGTGTAGATGCTACTAATGCTGGGTTCATGGCATCTGACATTACGTAGTTTGCTAAGGAAGCGATTCTTTCACTTCTCATTGGGTTTCTCTTATATGCCATTGCAGAGGATCCGATCTGGTTCTTCTCAAATGGTTCTTCTACTTCTTTTAAGTGCTGAAGAAGTCTGATGTCGTTTGAGAACTTATGAGCAGACTGTGCGATCTGGCTTAATACGTTGATCACGCGAGAATCAACTTTTCTAGAGTATGTCTGTCCTGATACTGGCTGGCATTTGTCAAATCCCATCTTCTTAGCGATCATTCCATCAATCTTCTTGATCGTTTCATGGTCTCCTTCGAATAACTCTAAGAAACTTGCCTGTGTTCCTGTTGTTCCTTTTGATCCTAATAATCTCATGTTAGCGATCACGTGATCAAGATCTTCTAGATCATATACGAGATCCATCAGCCAAAGGCTTGCTCTCTTACCTACTGTTGTAGGCTGTGCTGGCTGGAAATGTGTAAATCCAAGTGTTGGAAGATCTTTGTATTTCATTGCGAATTTGGATAATTCGTTGATCACATTTAATAATTTTACTCTGACAAGCTTTAATGCTTCTGTCATGATGATGATGTCTGTGTTATCACCAACATAGCAGGATGTTGCTCCTAAATGGATGATTCCTTTTGCCTTTGGACATTGTACTCCATATGCATATACATGAGACATAACATCATGACGGACTAATTTTTCACGTTCTTTTGCTACATCGTAATTGATGTCTTCTGCATGTGCTTTTAATTCGTCGATCTGTTCCTGTGTGATATCAAGTCCTAATTCTTTCTCTGTCTCAGCAAGTGCGATCCATAACTTTCTCCATGTCTTAAACTTCTTGTCTGGAGAAAAGATGTACTGCATCTCTTTGCTTGCATAACGTTCTGATAATGGGCTCTGGTAACGGTCGTTCATAAAAATCTCCTTATCCTTATCTTTCAAAATTTCCACGAATATCTCTTGTTGGCGGTTTCATTGGATACTCACCTGTGAAACATCCTTTACAGATCGGTAATCCCTGTACCATCTGTGAAAGTCTCTCTTCTCCTAAGTATCCTAAACTATCTGCTCCGATCACTTCACAGATTTCGTTGATCGATCTGTTATATGCGATCAGCTGTTCTCTCTCTGGAATATCAGTTCCAAAGTAGCATGGCCACAGGAATGGTGGGGAACTGATTCTTACGTGAACTTCTGTCGCTCCTGCATCGCGTAACATCTTCACAATGCGGTCACTTGTTGTTCCTCGTACGATGGAATCATCGATCATGATGACTCTCTTTCCTTTGACTGCTTCTTTTAAAACATTTAACTTGATCTGCACGCTTGATTCACGGCTGCTCTGTCCTGGTTTGATGAAAGTTCTTCCAACATAACCGTTCTTGACAAATGCGGTTCCATATGGGATTCCTGACTCTAAGGAATATCCAAGAGCTGCTGCATTTCCTGATTCTGGTACTCCGACAACCAAGTCTGCTTCTACCGGTGAATCCTGTGCGAGGTATCTTCCTGCCTGAATTCTTGAGTGGTATACCCCAACTCCGTCAATCTCACTGTCTGGTCTTGCAAAATAAATGTATTCAAAGATACATCTTGCTGTTTTCTCCTTTGGAATACATAAATCACAGTCTGACTGAATTCCATCCTTTGTGATCGTTACGATCTCTCCTGGATTCACGTCACGGATAAATTCTGCTCCGATCGTATCTAATGCACAGCTTTCAGATGCTAATACATAAGCATTATCTCTCTTACCGATACATAATGGCTTAAATCCATATGGATCTCTTGCCCCGATCAGTTTCCTTGGTGACATAACGATCAAGGAATATGCACCTTTGATCTTCTGCATTGCTCTGGCTACTGCCTTCTCAATTGATGATGTATTCACGCGTTCTCTTGCGATATGATATGCGATAACTTCGGAATCGATCGTTGTCTGGAAAATAGCTCCTGTCTTTTCTAATTCTTCGCGAAGTTCTATTGCATTGATCAGATTACCATTATGTGCAAGTCCTAAAGTACCTTTTACATAATTTAAAACCAGTGGCTGGGCATTCTCAGGAACACTCTCTCCTGCTGTTGAATACCTTACATGCCCCACACCGATATCTCCCTTTAATGCCTGAAGGGAATCTGGTGTAAACACTTCATTACATAATCCCATACCTTTTTGAGATGTGACATTACGTTTTGGACCATTCGTATCAGAAACTGCAATTCCGCAGCTTTCCTGACCTCGATGCTGAAGTGCAAACAATCCATAATAGATCGTTGACGCTACATCATTGCCATCGAAATCGTAGATACCGAAAACTCCACATTCTTCTCCCAACTTATCAAAGTTCTCTCTGCTCATCGTGATCTTTTGACCTTTCTGTTATACAATCTTTAGTTTCGTTTGTAAAATACACATTTTTGATAGTAACATATTCATTTTAAATCTGCAAGCATCCCTGTTATTGATTCTCTTTTAATAATGTAGTATCTGGAGGGATCTCTCCTCGCTTAAGCTTCGTATATATGATCCTTCTTACAGATTTATCGATTCTTGATTCTTTGATCTTGCCACTTTTTAGTGCCTTCTTAATTGCCTTGTATGCTTCTTTATAGTTATCCGGCATCACGATCAGGTCAACTCCTGCCTGAATTGCTTTCACTGCTGCTTCTCCGGAACTATAGTTATCTGTGATTGCTTTCATGTTCATCGCATCGGTCATGATAACGCCCTTATATTCAAGTTCATCTCTTAGAATATCTGATACAACTCTGCTGCTCAGGCTTGAAGGCTCCTTCTCATCTGTCACATTAGACAGCATCAGATGTGACACCATCACTGCATCAGCTTTTGCCTTGATTCCTGCTTTAAATGGTTTAAAATCTGTATCTCTTAATGTATTGATCGTCTGATCGGTCTCTGTGCTTCCGCGGTGTGTGTCTCCTCCAGTCTGTCCACTTCCTGGAAAATGCTTTAATGTCGCTGAGATCTGTTGTTTCTGCATATTCTTTACCAGTGTTGTAATAATATCAGCAACTTTATTTGAGTCTGTCCCAAAGCTTCGGTCTCCAATCTCTGTGTTATTCTTATTCGTTAAAACGTCTGCGACTGGTGCAAGATTCATGTTAAATCCAAGCTCTTTTAATTCCTTTCCCTGTGTCTTTCCCATCTGCGCGATCTTCTTGTTATTGTAAGTTCTTCCAACTTCCTGTGCAGATGGATATACTGTCATCTTCATCTTGGGATTTGATGCGACTCTTGAAACCTGTCCACCTTCCTCATCCACTGCCATAAATAGTGGAATATAGGAGGCATCTTGAAGCTCATCCGTCATCTTCTTTGTCTGATCAGGTGTGTTGATATTCTTCGCAAACATGATCACCCCACCTGCTGGATACTTCTTCAATGTCTTCTTCATCTGACTCGTCACGCTTGTCTGATTCTTGCTTTCTGCCTCATCTAATTGATAAACAGATACCATAAATAGTTGTCCGATCTTATTCTTTAAGGACATCTCCTTTGTGATATCTTTTGCCATTCCCTGCAGGGTTGTTTCATCCAGATCTTCTGTCTTGAGTTTCTTTGTTGTACTCTTCTTCCCGCATCCTGCTGTCATGACAAGCATCAATACAAGGACAAGGCTGATTAAACGTCTCTTCATTCTTTCGTGTCCTTTCCGTGCATGCTCTTTTCTTTTTATTATACCAGAAGCATTTGTTTGTATCAAATGCTGTTACGTCTTATTCTACCTATGCAATAAGAAAAAAAGCCCCTCCAGATCTTAATGTCTGAAGAGACTTTAAAAGCAGATGTCTCCAAATACACAACCGTTCCATAAGTCACCATGTATCAAAACTTCATGAAAAAAGGATTTAAAAACCACTCTATCAAATGGTCTATTTGCATATTGTCGACACAATTAGTAGTATATACTTTTATATTTATGTTTTCTACCCTTTCAACATAGTTTTTTTCAATTTTTACAATTTTGTCAAAAAACATATGAAATCTATTTGTTTACCTCTGAATATTGTTTAAATTGTATAGTAACCAGGAATTGATCTCCGTCTATTCTTATCGAAAACTCTCCTCCACAATTCTTTGTAAAACTGTCTGCGATGGAAAGTCCTAATCCGTTTCCTTCGCTAGTACGTGATTTTTCCGCTCTGGCAAACCGTTCCATGATCTCTTCTTCTGTAAAATTCATCTCATAGGATGCTGTGTTTATAACTTCTAATTTTATATTTTGATCTGCTTCGGTGATCCTTAGGAAGATTCTGGTTCCTTTCAGGGAGTATTTTAAGGCATTTTCTATGACATTTTGTACCACACGATACATGCGGCTGCTGTCTCCGATAAATCTTGTGTGTGTAGCTTCGCACTGATATCTGATCGCAAATCCAGATTCTTCTATCTGATCTGCCATATCCCCCAGTGTCTGTTCTACCAGACGTTTCATATCCATTTCTTCCAGATCTACTTTCGCATCTCCACTTGTTGCTTTCGCAAGTTCAAACAGGTCAGAAATGATAGATTTTAAGCGTTCGGTCTTGTTGATCAGGATGGTTACATAATCTCTTGATTCTGCAGATAATGTCTGATCTCTGCTTAAGAGATCGACGTATCCGATGATAGAAGTCAGCGGTGTCTTCAGATCATGTGATACATTTGTGATCAGATCGATCTTCATTCTCTCGCCCTTCATCTGTGTTTCTAATGCTTTTTCCATTCCCTGCCCGATATTGGTCAGTTTCTGACTGTATTCATAATACGCAGATTCTTGTGAAATATCGGTCGTTGCCGTCAGTTCCCCATTGGAAATACGTTCGATCTGATCGACCAGCATGTTTAAATCTCTCTGTTCTTTTGCATATTTGTCTGAATATCTTGAAAAATATCTGATAAGAAAAACAAAGATGACTGCTGCTATAAACAAGAGTGGGGATGGAATATTCATTCCACTCATTCCCATGATGATACAAGCAAGTGTACCGACAGTTAAAATATATCGTAAGACCCTGTACTGTCTGATCCTGTCTCTTGCATGTTTTTGTGCAAATGACATCGCTTCATCTTCCAGCTTTCTTCTTGTCTTTGCCTGACGGCTCCATTTTCGAATATATCCCAGACAAAATGTTGAATCGAGAAGATTCTTCTGGCGAATCCTCCATACCGTAGTCTGAATACATACGGCAAATGCCATGATAAAAAATGGGACTGAGATATAACTCAGCGTCATGATCATCTCGATCGTTGAACCTGTGATCCCGCCCTGTGTATATTCTATCGTATATTCCCAGATTGCAAAGCATAATGCGATCGCCAGTCCAAGCAGCGTAGTTGCTGTCACTAGTATGATCTCCCACCAGAGCCTGTCAAGCCCTCTAAAAAATCTGGTTCGCTTTTCCTGAAGTGCAAATAAAATGCACAGCAGGATCGTTCCGATTACTTCAATGATCGAAACAACGATGATCGTTTTGATTCCCGTCGTGATCTGTTTTGTTGATCCTTTTCGGAAATTTTCAATCTCTGTTAGTGCTTTTTTTGTCAAAGAAATCTCAATGTCTGCATTTTCCAGACGCTGATTCTTCTCATCATTGATCAGAAGCTGTTCCGGGAATATATCCTGCAGCGTATAATTATCCCCATAGAATTCATAGTATTCTGTCTGATCCGCATTGTACTCATCGTATTCGTCATACGGATCCCATCCTTTGAAACTTCCGTCTTTGTTTAGTTTCTCTGTCTTGCCTCTTTCTATATGAAAATGTTCAATCCTGCCCCCAGTATAGTTCGCATTTTCTGTTCCATATGTTGATGTTGTCGTTACCATCTTTTTATCATATGGTTTGACCTTCATCGTTACTTTCACAAATGATTCTTTTTTTATCTTATTCAGTAAACTTTCTGACACATGATTTGCCTGTGTATAATAGACTTTATCACCTTCTTGATCCGCCCATTTATCAAACAGTGACATCTGTGTGTTTTTGATATAGTCTGATTGATCCTGTTCATCCAGACTGAAGCTGTTATCTCCTGTCACTGCCATGTTATTGATCGTATCGAGTCCATATATCCCTGACAGGGTCATAGCGATCATCACAAGTGTGATCAATACTTTGTTAGTCCATTTTCTCGATCTTGTATCCAATTCCCCACACCACCTTTAAATATCTTGGATTTTTTGCATCTATTTCTATTTTCTCGCGGATACGACGGATGTGAACCATAACGGTATTCTCTGTTGCATAGGCTTCTTCGTTCCATACGCGTTCGTAGATCTCATCTGCTGAAAATACTCTGCCCAGATTGTTCATCAGGAGACTTACGATCTTGTATTCGGTTGCAGTCAGTTTCACTGGCTCTCCGTCTACCATCATCCTTTTTCCTTTCATGTCAAGGATCAGTCCGCCATTGATGATCTGTTCCTTATTGCTTTCTGCGGCGTTCATTCCTCCAAACTGCATGTATCTTCGCAGCTGGGATTTCACTCTCGCTACTAGTTCATCTGGGCGAAATGGTTTGCTGATATAGTCGTCGGCTCCCATAGATAGTCCCAGGATCTTATCGCTTTCTTCTGTCTTGGCTGAAAGAATGATGATCGGGATGTTCTTGCTTTCCCTGATCTTCATCGTTGCGGATAGTCCGTCCATCTTCGGCATCATAACGTCTATGATCAGAAGCTGGACTTCTTGTTCCATCAGGATATCCATGGCTTCCAGACCATCATATGCCGTTATGATTTCATAGTCTTCCATTTCCAGACGTTTCTTGATCGCTCCTACGATCTCTTTGTCGTCATCAACGACTAGGATCTTTGGCTGGTTCATACTTTTCCTCCTCGTATCTTTGATGGTTTTAGTGTATCAGGTGGTTCTTTCGTTTCTGCGGATATAATTCTTACGAATTTCTTAATATGACTTCTTTAATTATAGTAACTTCCAGAATAATTATCAATATCCTGTCCAATGTCCATAAGAGTGTTCCCGTGCTTAATAGATAGCAAAATATTGATAATTATTCTCATTTATAGTTATTGTTCACTAACCTTTCGTGTGGTATCATATTTTTCGACAGTTAGAGTTTTCTAACTATATACGCGCTATTATTTTATATTGCAGAAAAACGGAGGAAAAACTATATGCGTAAAAGATTAATCGGGAAAGCCTTTGCTATCGCTATGAGTGGTGCAATGGTTTTAACTGCGACTCCTGTGACAGCGAATATCTTTCATGTTGCTCACATTGTTAAGGCTGCTGATGATGCACAGCAGGATGAATGGACATATTGCTATGTTGGTCTTACTTGGGCTGAGTATTGGGCGAATGAAGGTGTTTATAATGCTAATGATACTTCAAGCTCTGATGTAGAAGACTCTCATTATGAAAAAGATAAAGGTGGATATGACGTCGTTACTCGTGCAACTACAAATCACGGACTTCACAGAGGAAGTTTCCAAGGAAATGCAGTCATTAAAGCAAAAGCTTCTGATGATACCACAAAAGAATTTTCTGTTTCTCACTGGAGTAAAGATGGTAAAAAATTCTATCAATCATCCACAGATGCTACAGGTGTAAGCTATGCTAAGGGAACTATTACTGATACTGATGGTACGCAATATAAATTAACTTCTTATGAAGTAAAAGGTACAAAATATGTTCCTGTTAAAGTAAAAACTACAGATTTAGATGCATTAAAAGCAAACCACACTGTTGTTGAAAATGGTGGAACTCTTGTTGGTGGTTATGGTGAAAACCAATTAAAATCTTACCAAAAAACTGCAAATGTTACAGCTAACACTTACGGTTTAAAAACTGCTACAAAACAGGAAGATGGTTCATTTATTTTTTCTGCAAGAAGTAACGAAGGAACAGAATCCGGTGTTAAAGATGAGGCATTAAAAGAAGCAACCGGTGTGACTCCAAACTTACGTTCTGGAGACGCTGTTGGTTCTTATGGTGAGACTTTACGTCTCGACCTAAATGGAGATTACGGTGATCTTGGTGCTAATCTTCAGTCTGTAAAATGGACTTTCTATGGAGATGACAGTACTTATACAACTCCAGTAAAAACTTATGGTACAAAATTTGCTGCTGATAACTGGATGCATAAATCAATGGGAATTCAGCTTGGTTTAACAGAATCTGCTCGTTTTGATCTTTCTGGAGATGAAGCAGTAGGATACTGGAGTGTTACTGTTTCCGCTTTAGGTTATAAAGATTATACATATAAATTCCATGCAGACAAAGAAAACATCGCTCAGCACGTTGTAATTGCTTCTGATAGTGATGAAGTAAAAGCTTTACAATCTACAATAAAAACTGCTGATTCTTATCTTGAAAAAGAAACTGAATACTGTGCTAAGCCATATTCTGATTTTAAAACAGAATATAAAGAAGCTCAGGATGCTTTAAAACATGACACATTATATAAAGCTAATATCCTTGAAGCAAATACTCACCTTTCCAATGCTATTGAATCATTAACAAAACCTGAATATAAAGAAGTTGTAAAAGCTGCAACTTTAGAAAAAGATGGTTCCATTGATGATACATGTGTAAATTGCGGTGATGTTAGAAAATCTACTCCAATCGCTAAAATAACATCTATCGATTTAGATAAAACTTCTTTCACAGAAAATGGACAGGCTCAGAAACCTTCTGTTACTGTAAAAGATAGTACTGGTGCTGTAATTTCTGCTGATAATTATACAGTTTCTTATTCTGACGCTAACAGCACAAAAGCTGGAACTTACAAAGTAACAGTTAAATTTAATGGAAAGAAATATGCTGGTACAAAAGAATTATCTTATACAATTTCAGCTAAACCAGCAGCTACAACTACTGTAACAAACGCAGCAACTGTGAAAGCTCCTGCGAAGACAACTGTGAAATTAAGCAAAGCTAAGAAGACTTCTATCAAAGTATCTTGGAAGAAAGTTTCCGGAGTTGCTGCTTACCAGATTCAGTACAGCACATCTAAGAACTTTAAGAAAGCAAAAACAGTCAAGGTTTCTGCGAAATCTGCTTCTAAAGTCTTAAAGAAGCTGAAAAAGAATAAGAAATATTATGTAAGAGTTCGAAGCTACAAAGTAACAAAAGTAAACAACAAATCTAAGAATGTTTACTCTGCTTGGTCTGCTAAAAAAGCTTTAAAAACTAAAAAGAAATAATTTCTCTTAAATAATATCAATTACATCTCAATCTTAATATTATTAAATAAAATAGGAACTGCATTTGGTCTGCGGTTCCTATTTTATTCCTCATTCTATGCTTCTTTTTTGCCGTTGATAAATTGATGATATTCTATTTTGAAAATTATTTATTGATAATCCCATAGATTTCATCAACTGATAACTCTGGATTTTGTTTGATCATTTCGTAAATCGGCTGAACAAATTCTATACTTTCCATAAGATCATCTATTATCTTCTCCATAGAATCTCCTCTTTGGGATTTTTTTTGAATGAGTAGAATTTTATTCTTGATTTCTCCTTTGATTTCTCCTTCTCTTCTTCCTTCTATCCTTCCTTTTTCTTCTAATTCCTCTAGCGCCTTGCACATATTCATCTTCCCGTTACCGAAAACTTATAAAAAGTTATAAACCTTTATGTTTCATTCCTACTTCAACGAGTAT
>OLOV01002421.1_pt1 | contig 12715 bp, 15 predicted proteins | sample 1672931 | NCBI WGS metagenome assembly OLOV01 (sample SAMEA3136738, study PRJEB25190) | human gut metagenome | biome: human gut; feature: human-associated habitat; material: faeces | place: Austria | collected 2013
TGCATCCCAGCAAACCTGCATCACGCCCACGCTAACGCCGCTTCTGATAGCCGCCTCCTTGATAACCTTGCTCTCTGAGAGCTTGTTGTAAAGTTCGGTACCGAGGATGAATCTGTACTGACCCTTCATTTCGCCTACTTGGATAAGGGTCTCCTTTGCTTTCAAATTAATTGCCATAATCTTTTGAATTTTAAATGATGAATACTCTTGTTAACTTGTAAATCCTACCTGATGGTGATGGTTGGCACGCAGTAGGTAGAATCTACTTTGGTGGAGATGTTGTTCTCCTGATGTTGCCGCTGGTTCTTTCCGATTACGAGTCCTGCCGTGCAGGAGCTGGATAGGAAGGTGACGATGGCTGAGCAAATCGCCACGATGAGATACCGGATGAATGCCTTCATGTTCTGGTTCATGATTTTTTCTGCCCCCTGCTAAGTTTCGCTTTTTCCTCTTTCCTCAGAAGAAGTTTTCCTCATCCGTTTTCTGGAGAGTACTTTTTGCGAAACGACTCGTTTCGAGGCTTGGAGTCTTGGTTTCATTTTCTTTTTTATTTTCCCAATTAGGAAGATATTTTTCTCCAACTGGGCAAGTGATTTTGCGCGCTTTCTGAATCACGATGCAAAGATACGAAATCCCGTTTTGTCAGTTGTGCGATAGCGTGCGATACCATGCGATTGCGGAACATTTTTCTCCAATCTCGTTTCTTCGTATTCACGGAAGTTGGGACAGATAGTTTCAGCGATGTTGGACAGTTGTTCCTTATTATAGCCCGAATCGGCAACAAGATAGGTCTTCATACGGTATGATTTCCCCTAATTGAGGGCGGAATACTGAAAAATAGCCCCATTTATCTCCACTTCGAGTATCGGGAAGAGCATCGGAAATAAGGGTTCCTGCATGTCTTTTGATGCCTGAGAGAGCAAAAGTTGCACCTATTCGATGCCTTTTCCCAGCTTTTTCATCGTCGGAGCGGTTGAAATGGGGATATTGTACCTCAAATTCTTAGTCTATATTTCTATATAATTTATTGATTATGAGCCTTTTAGAGAGAAGTGGGGCTGGGCGGAGCGTTCCAGTTCCAGTTGTTCCAATTAATTTTTTGAGCGTTCCATTCTACCTTCTTATATATATAACTATCTATATATTAAGTAGTTATAGAGTCTCTATAAAGGGATATTGTCCTATGAAAACCTATTTGGAACAATTGGAACAACTGGAACAACTGGAACGCTTGCCCGAAAATCATTTCTGTTTTGATCCTGTTACCGGCACCCCCGAAGTCCCCATTTCCTCTAGAAAGCCTCAACTCCGTTTATCTGTCATCACTCTTGCCGCTAATGATTCGCAGCTCGTTGGCGGCACCCTGGCAGAAGTCCTGGAAGGTGAAGCGCTCTGAGAACTGCGGGCGGTTGAAGGTAGGGTAGAGCGTACCGTCTTTCTTCCGGTTTACGTTGATGTACTTTCCTTCATACACGTGCGGATTTCTCTGCACCACCATCTGCAGTTTCTTCTCCTGGTCATTCTGTACGAAGGTGAAGTGGTCTTCTCCATCGTGCGTAATGGCTCCATCCAGATACTCGCCAACGGCCATGCGCCCTGGCTCTTTAGTCATCAACTTGAGGTCGCGCGAGCGCGGCCTCATGCACCCGCAGGCCATACATGCCCTTGCCGCAGAAGGCGGGGATCAGGGACGGATGGACATTCAGGATGCGCCGCGGCCACTGCTTTGTAAATTCTGCGCTGAGGATGACCGTAAAGCCTGCGAGGAGAATGAGGTCGATCTCCTGCTCGCGCAGCAGCACGGAAAGCTCGTTTTCAAACGGCTCCTGCCCACAGGAGGGCGAGAGCACGCGCGCCGCAACACCCGCGTTTTCCGCCCGCGTGAGCGCATAGGCCCCCGCGCGGGAAGAAACGACCAGCACGATCTCGCCGTGCGGCATTTTTCCGTCGCGCTGCGCGTCGAGCAGCGCCTGCAAATTCGTGCCGCCGCCGGAGACCAGCACGGCGATGCGGGCGGGTGTCAGCATAGCTCCACCTTTTCCTCGCCCAATACGATCTCACCGATGACGCCGGCCTCCTGACCGAGAGAATGCAGCGCGGCGAGCGCCTTATCGGCGCTGTCTCTTGCAGCGACGAGCACCATGCCCGTGCCCATGTTGAAGGTGTTGAACATATCGCGCTCCGAGATGCCGCCCATGCGCGAGAGCAAGGGGAAGATCGGCGGGATGCGCAGCGCTTTCTTTTCAATCTTCGCGCACAGGCCGTCGGGAATGCAGCGCGGAATGTTCTCATAGAAGCCGCCGCCGGTGATGTGGCTGATGCCCCGCACCTGCGCCGCCTCCAGGGCGGCCAGCACGGGCTTGACATAGATCACCGTGGGGGTCAGCAGGGCCTCGCCCAGGGTGGTGCCCAGCTCGTCATAGGTCCTGCCCAGGTCGGTGTGCTCCACGTCGAACACCTTGCGCACCAGGGAGTAGCCGTTGGAGTGCAGCCCGGAGGAGGGCAGGGCCAGCACCACGTCCCCGGTCTGCATGGTGCTGTGGTCCAGCACGCGGCTCTTGTCCACGATGCCCACAGAGAAGCCCGCCAGATCGTAGTCGTCGGGCTGCATGGTGCCGGGGTGCTCGGCGGTCTCACCGCCGATGAGGGCGCAGCCGGACTGGACGCAGCCCTCTGCCACGCCGGACACCAGAGCGGCCACCTTCTCGGGGTCGTTCTTGCCGATGGCGATGTAGTCCAGGAAGAAGATGGGCTTGGCCCCGCAGCAGATGATGTCGTTGACGCACATGGCCACGCAGTCGATGCCCACGGTGTCGTGCTTGTCCATCAGCTGGGCGATGCGCTGCTTGGTGCCCACGCCGTCGGTGCCGGAGACCAGCACCGGCTCCTTCATCCCCGTCAGGTCGGGGGCGAACAGGCCGCCGAAGCCGCCCAGGTCGGACACCACGCCGGGGATCATGGTGCGCTGTACATGCTTCTTCATCAGGCGCACGCCCTCGTAGCCGGCGGTGATGTCCACCCCAGCGGCCCGGTAGCTCTCAGAAAAACTGCGCATGTTATTTCTCCTTTTCGCCGATCTTACATTCAAAGCGGTCTTTGCCGCCGTCCTGGGGGATGGCGGTGGGGTAGCCGCCGCCGAAGCAGGCGGTGCAGAAGCCGCACTCCGTGTTGTCCGCCAGCTTGACCACATTCTCCAGACTGAGATAGCCCAGAGAGTCCACACCGATGATCTTGGCGATCTCCTCCACCGTGTGGTGGTTGGCGATCAGATTCTCCTTGCTGTCGATGTCGGTGCCGTAGTAGCAGGGGCTGACAAACGGCGGCGCGGAGACGCGCATATGTATCTCGGTCGCGCCCGCTTCGCGCAGCAGACGGACAATCCTCGCGCTTGTCGTGCCTCGGACTATCGAGTCGTCTATCAGCACTACGCGCTTGCCGCGTACGGTGCGCTCGATGGGGTTGAGCTTGATGCGTACAAGGTCGCTGCGGTTCGACTGCCCGGGGGAGATAAAGGTTCTGCCGATGTACTTGTTCTTGATAAAGCCCACCCCATAGGGGATGCCGCTTTCCTCCGCATAACCCAGGGCGGCGTCCAGGCCGGAGTCCGGTGCACCGATGACAACATCAGCCTCGACCGGGTGCTCCTGTGCCAAAAAACGGCCAGCCTGCAGGCGGGCCTCGTGGACGCAGGTGCCCTCGATGATGGAATCGGGGCGGGCAAAGTAGATGTACTCAAACACGCACAGGGTGTGGGGGGCGGTGCCGCAGTGATCCTCGATGCTGCGCAGACCCTCGTGGTCGGCAATCACGATCTCACCGGGCTTGACATCGCGCACAAACTTGGCACCCACTGCATCCAGCGCGCAGCTCTCACTGGCGAAGGCCCAGCCGGAGCCATCGGGCAGCTCGCCGATGCAGAGCGGGCGGAAGCCGTGCGGGTCGCGCGCGGCGATAAGCTTGGTGTGGGTCATGATGACCAGACTGTAAGCACCCTCAATGTCATCCATCGTGCGGCTGACAGCCATCTCAATATTGGGGGTCAGCAGACGGTTCTGGGTCAGCAGGTAGGCAATGACCTCGGTGTCGGAGGTGCCGTGGAAGATAGAACCGCTCATTTCCAGCTTGCGGCGCAGCTTGGGGGCGTTGACCAGATTGCCGTTGTGGCAGACAGCCATGGCACCCTTGCAGTGATGCAGGATCATCGGCTGCGCGTTGGACCGGCTGCGCTGACCGGCGGTGGCATAGCGCACATGGCCGGTAGCCATCTTGGCACCTTGGGGCAGCTCCTCCAGCACGCGCTTGGTGAAAACCTCGCTGACAAGGCCCAGATCGCGGTAGCCGGAAAGCACCCCGTCCACATTCAGGGCGATGCCGCAGCTCTCCTGCCCGCGGTGCTGCAGCGCGTACAATGCGCTGTAGACGGCGCTGACCATATCGGTCGCGCCGGTTTTATCGTAGATACCAAAGACGCCGCACTCCTCGTGCAGGCCCTCGGCATAATGGGAAAATTCGCTCATCTTTTGCTCCATTTATCGGAATGTAAAATACCGTAGGGGCGGATTCTATATCCGCCCGGGGTAAGATGCCTCTTGCGGGCGCATATGGAATGCACCCCTACGGAAAAGGCGCATAATGGAATGTGCGGCAGCCTGAGGGCAGGCCACGCTGCACCTCACCTGTAAAAATGGCTTAGCCCAGCAGGCGCTTCATGACCTCCTGATAGGCATCGGCCTCACCGCCCATGTTGCGGCGGAAGAGGTCCTTGTCCAGATGGGCACCGGTGGTGGCATCCCAGAAACGGCAGGTGTCGGGGCTGATCTCATCTGCCAGAATGATGGTGCCGTCAGGCAGGCGGCCGAACTCGAGCTTGAAGTCAACCAGACGGATGTTGGCGTCCAGCATGATCTTCTTCAGCACTTCGTTGACCTTGAAGGCGTACTTGGCGATGGTGTCCAGCTCCTCCTGGGTGGCCAGGTCAAGAGCCAGGGCGTAGTAGTGGTTGATGAACGGATCATGCAGATCATCGTTCTTGTAGCTGTACTCGAGAATGGGGGTCTTGAAAACCTTGCCCTCGGGCACGCCCATGCGCAGGCTGAAATGACCGGCGGCAACATTGCGGACGATGACCTCCAGAGGAACGATCTCGACCTTCTTCACGAAGGTGTCGCGGTCGTTGACTTCCTCGACATAATGGGTGGGGATGCCCTCTTTTTCCAGCTTCTGCATCAGAGCGTTGGACAGCTTGTTGTTGACGATGCCCTTGTCGCGGATGGTGCCCTTCTTCTCGCCGTCACCGGCGGTGGCATCGTCCTTATAGTGGACCATGACGATCTCGGGATCATTGGTGGAGAAAACCTGCTTTGCCTTGCCCTCGTACAGCTGCTCTTTGACTTCGTAGTTCATGATAAACGCTCCTTTTAAAGATTGATGATGGATAAACAAGTGTGACGGACTTACAGCGCGGCGGCCTCAGCGGCGATGGCTGCGTCCTTTTTTGCAATGGCGGCGGCGGTGTCAGCCCGGAACGCATCCAGCTTTTCAGCCAGCGCGTCATCAGCCACGGCGAGGATCGCCACAGCCAGATAGGCTGCATTTTTGGCACCGTTCAGCGCCACGGTCGCAACGGGGAACCCGCTGGGCATCTGCACGGTGGCCAGCAGGGCATCCAGACCGTCCATGGCACCGCCCTTCATCGGGATGCCCACAACGGGCAGCGTGGTGTTGGCGGCAAAGGCCCCTGCCAGATGGGCAGCCATACCGGCTGCGCACAGGATGACGCCGTACCCGTTGGCGCGGGCCGACTTCGCAAAGGCGGCGGCAGCCTCCGGCGTGCGGTGGGCGGAAAGAATGTGGGCCTCATACGGCACACCGAATTCCTTCAGTACCGTGCAGGCGGACTTGACTACCGGCCAATCGCTGTCAGAGCCCATGATGATCGCAACTTTTTTCATGCGGTTAATAACCTCCCTTACAAAGCAAAACAGCGCAGTGGCCTGTCAGGGTACACTGCGCTGCGGTCATAATGTGAAAAGGGTATGATGGTACAGAACGCCCGTGCCAAAACTAAGCTGCTGCATTGCAATTGCCACGGAAGATCCTCCTTTATATAAAGTAAGATATTGTCCTGTGCTTTAAGTGTAAACTCTGGGAAAAGAAAATGCAAGCACCCCGCGGACATTTCAGCCAAACTACCACCCGGCCGGGTTTTAAACGGTACTTTTTGTCGTTTTTGATGGGTTCTGCAGGGTGAATGTCATACTTTATATAGCGCTGCAAAATCCTGCCCGCTGCTACGCCGGAAGTCGCGCGGCAGAAGCGTCTGCATAAGTTTTTTTGTGATATTCGGCGCAAATGTCGGCCTGCATCAAAAAAGCTGCGCAGGCAGGTGCTTTTCTGTCTGTGCGGCTTTGGTAAAGCTGTGCGGTTAGGTTTGCGCCCCTTATGCATGGCGCTTTTTATCCAGACGGATCTTGTCCGAGATCATGGCAATAAATTCAGAGTTCGTGGGCTTGCCGCGGAGATTGTGGATCGTATAGCCAAAGTAGCTGTTCAGCGTGTCCACATCACCGCGATCCCATGCTACCTCAATGGCGTGGCGGATGGCACGCTCCACGCGGCTGGCGGTGGTCATGTTGCGCTTGGCAATCTCCGGATAAAGGCGTTTTGTGACTGCATTGATGTAGCCGTGGTCCGCGATGGTCAGCAGGATGGCATCGCGCAGGAACTGATAGCCCTTGATGTGGGCCGGCACACCGATCTGGTGCAGGATCTCGGTGACCGTCAGCTCGTCACTGTCGAGCGAGGTAAGCTGCGGGCGGGCCGTGTTGCCTGCAGCCTTCAGCACACGGCTGACCAGCACGGTCTCATCAAACGGCTTGACGAAGAAGAACGAAAATCCGCTGTCCAGCAGCTCCTGCTCGATTTCCTCACTCTGGAAGGCCCCGGTAACGAAGAAGGTCGTGCGGGTGCTGCTGGTGTTCTGAGCCTCGTAGCGCTGCTTGACAGTGATGGCGTCCAAGTCCGGCATAAAGGCATCCAGCAGCACAGCCTGCGGATGGATCGTCAGCAGGGTCTCCAGCGCTTTGGCACCGTTCTTTTCGCAGATGGTCACGGAGACGCCCTTTTCCTCCAGAACATGGCGGCAAAGTGCAGACACCTGCGGGTCCGTGTCGGTCATTACAAATTTGATCTTTTCCATCGTCACATATCCTCCATACTTTCTGAGTTGCGCGTTGTCCGCGCATCGACCCCGTTTTGATGGGCTCCTCGTTTACAATGGAAATTTTACCATAAATTACCAGCTTTCGCAAGTGGTTCGACACGACTTTTCTCTTATTTAAGCAAACTTTCGTTCGACAGCTTTCTCTCTTTTTCGCCGTATTTCGGCACGGATTTACACAATCCTGCTCAATTTTACGCTTTTTGCACGCTGTCGGCTGCAGGGCGCAGCGGTCAGGCCTTTTTCTGCTTTTCCCGGCGGTGAAGTCAGGCGGCGGCGTCTGCCTTTTCCAGCATCGTAGCCGCAAAGATCGCATACCCCTTCGCAGGGTCGTTTACCAGCACATGGGTCAGCACTGCGGCAAGGCGGCCGTTCTGCACAATCGGTGAGCCGCTCATTCCCTGTACGATACCGCCTGTCTTTTCAAGCAGCGTCTGATCGGTCACGCGGATCAGCAGATTGCGGTTTGGGTCTGTTCCGGTCATAGTCACCCGCTCAATGCGCACGGCATAGGCTTTGGCGGCCGTTCCCTCCACGGTAGCCCAAAGCTCGGCGGGGCCTGTGGTGACCTCCTGAAGGTTGGCGACTTCCACGCTTTGCCCCGCTGCCGGGCCGCTGTAGCTGCCGTATACCCCCGCCGCATCGTTGGCCAGCACTCTGCCGACCGGCGATGCTGCAAACTCCCCGCGCAGCTCGCCCGGGCTGCCAGCAGCGCCGCGGACACAGCCCGTGACCGTCACAGGCACGATCTCACCGGAGAGCAGTGTCAATTCCGCGCCGGTGTCGGCATCGCTGATGGAATGGCCCAGCCCGGCAAAGGTGCCGTGCAGGGGGTCGATAAAGCTGAGCGTCCCGATACCCGCCCCCGAATCCCGCACCCAGATGCCCGCCTTGTAGCAGCCGTTCTCGTCCCGGGATGGCGTCAGCACCGCCGTACATTGGCTTTCGCCGCGTCTGTAAAGCACAGTCAGCGGCGCACCGCCCGCCGCCTGTATGGCGCTGGTCAGATCCTCATTGCTGCGCACCGGCTGCCCATTTGCCGAGATGATGAGATCCCCCAGCCGCAGCCCCGCCGCCTTGGCGGGATTCTCGCTGCCCAGCGCCGTGTACCGGTCGGAGAATGCCACGACCAGTGCGCCATCGGAAAACAGCTTGACCCCGAAGGGGGTACCGCACAGCTGCACCGTGCGCCGCGCCGTGGTGACTGCGCGCACCGTTTTGACCGGAACCACGCCGAACAGTGCCAGCGTAACATTGCTGCTTGTGTCGGGCGCTGTGCTGTCCGCAGGCACAGCGCCCTGCTTTTTGCGAGCAGAGAGGTACGGCAGCGAAGCGATGCGCAGCTCTGCTGCCGGTTCATCGGTGTAAAGTGTATCCGGCAAAGCCGCCGCCAGCCCGGCAATGACTGCCGCTCCCAGCAGTGCCAGCAGCGCCGCCGCTGCCGCCGCCAACCGCCATTTTCTTTGCATCTGCATCCCTCACTTTGGGATAGCATGTGCAGACAACAGGCGGATTATGTCGGCTATTCTTCACTAGACAACAAAAAACAGCGCAGATAAGCAATTACGCCCATCTGCGCTGTTATTTTTATGGTGCAGCCAACAGGACTTGAACCTGCACGTCTTGGACACTGGACCCTAAAACCAGCGCGTCTGCCAATTCCGCCATGGCTGCACAGCAGTATTAGTGTAGCAACTTTGGCGTGTTTTGTCAATGGTCTTATTCCGCCGTATCGGCCGGAATGACGCCGTTTGCATCGGCGCTGACAGGGTCGGCATAAACGGCATAGCGCTGGGTCGTATGGGTCAGGATACCAAAGGGATAGCAGGTGTACAGGATGACACTGGGCTCGGTTGCCCCCAGACGCACCTTGTCAATGTCGGTTTCCAGAATGACCTGCATGTCGGTCACCTGATAGGTGAAATCACCCCAGTCGGTTTCCAGATGGATCATTGCCCCAAGCTGTACGGAACCGAGGTCTGAAAAGTAGGTACCGGTGTGCGCACCGATAAGAACGGTGCCGTTCTCGCCGGGCATCACGCAGTCACTCTCGGCGCGGCAGCCGGCGCCCCGGCTGAACTGGCTCTCGCTGTCACCCCAATAGAGCGCACAGTCCACCTTGGTGCCCTCGACCCAGATGCGGCCCAACTTATCCCCGTAGCCAACTGTGTCATGCGCGGCCTGCGCGGCATCGACCTGCTCCTGCCGCTTTGCGGCGGCCGCCTCCGCTGCCAGACGTTCCGCCTCTGCGGCGCTTGCAGCCTCGCTGGCAGCGCGGGCTGCCTCCTCCTCGGCTGCTTTTGCGGCAGCCTCACTGGCTGCTGCCTGACTGGCCGCAGCGGCAGCTGCCTCGGCCTCCCTCTGCCGATTTTTGGAGAGGACCAGCGCCGCACCGATGCCGATGCAGACCGCCAGCGCCAGCGCGCAGAGGGCAAGACATCTCGTCAGCCGGGGGTTCATGTGCGGCTCTCCCGAGCGGCAAGGTAGGCGGCAGGGCCGCTCTGGTAGAGATCGCCGCCGTGGGCGTCCAGCAGAACGGTCAACGGGAAATCCCGGACGACCAGCCTGCGCACAGCCTCGCAGCCCAGATCAGGCCATGCGATGACCTCGCAGCTCTGGACGCTGTTGGCCATAAGGGCACCGGCCCCGCCGATGGCCGCCAGATAGACGGCGCCGTTCTGCACGACTGACTGCTTGACGGCCTCGCTGCGCTTGCCCTTGCCGATCATACAGGCAAGGCCCAGATCGAGCAGCCGCGGGGTGTAGGCATCCATCCGGCCCGAGGTCGTTGGCCCAGCGGCACCGATGGCACAGCCCGGGCGCTCCGGCGTGGGGCCGACATAGTAGATTGCTGCGCCCTCGATGGGGAACGGCAGCGACTTGCCCTGATCGAGCAGCTCCATCATGCGGGCATGGGCGGCATCGCGGGCGGTGTAGACCACCCCGGACAGCAGCACGGTATCTCCGGCCTGCAGCGGGGCCAGATCCGCCTTGGAAAGCGGTGTTTGTAAAATGTATTGCATCAGCGGCCCTCCTGTTCCCGCGCGCGGCGGCGCAGCTCCTTATATTCCTCATGGTGGCGGTTGACAAATTCCAGCTCTGCCATCGTAATGTCGAGCGGCTCGGCGCGTTTGCCGTCCTCATCCAGCGGGATGTCTATGCGGGAGGCTTTTTGCTCCTGCGCCGGGCGCGCCTTTTCCTCCGTTTCGTCCAGCGGAATATCAATGGTCGGTTTCGGCATCGGTTACACCTCCCGGCTGGCGCGGCGGGTCACATGGCAGCTGATGTTGACTGCGACCGGCAGGCAGGCCACATGGGTGGGCTTCTGCTCAATGGCAACGCCCAGACAGGTCGTGGCACCGCCAAAGCCCTGCGGGCCGAAGCCGGTCGCGTTGATGGCGTCCAGCAGTTCTTTTTCCAGTGCAGCGTAATACGGGTCGGCGTTCGGCTTGTCCAGCGGGCGCAGCAGCGCCTTTTTGGCAAGGGCTGCGCAATGGTCAAAGCTGCCGCCGATGCCGATGCCCAGTACAATAGGCGGGCAGGGGTTGGCCCCTGCCTGCTCCACCGTATCCAGCACGAATTTTTTCACGCCCTCCACGCCGTCGGCAGGCTTGAGCATGGCAAGACGGCTCATGTTCTCACTGCCGGCGCCCTTGGGGGCAACGGTGATCTTGCAGCCGCTGCCGGGGACGAGATGCACGGTCAGGAACGCCGGCGTATTATCTCCAGTGTTGACGCGCTGCAGCGGGTCCGCTGTGATGGATTTACGCAGAAATGCCTTTTCATAGCCGCGGCGCACGCCCTCGTTGACGGCCTCCGTCAGATCGCCGCTGATGTGGGCGTCCTGTCCTAATTCGATAAAGACACAGGCCATGCCGGTGTCCTGACAGATGGGCAGCTCCTTATCGGCTGCCACGACCAGATTTTGCTGCAGCAGACCGAGTGTCTCGCGGGCGAGCGGCCACGGCTCGGCAGCCTCAGCCTGATCGAGCGCCGCCTTCACATCGGCGGGCAGCTTTGTGTTTGCTTCGATGCAGAGCGCCTCCACCGCATCGGTGATGGCAGCAGCAGAAATTTCACGGATGCTCATACGCGCGCCACGCCGCTTTCCCGTGCAGCCTGTGCAACGGCTGCGGCTACGGCATCGGCCACACGGGGGTCGAACGCCTTGGGCAGAATATTTTCCTCGTTCAGCTCATCGTCAGGGATGAGGCCCGCAATGGCCTTGGCGGCTGCCATCTTCATGGCGGGGTTGATGTCCCGGGCGCGGACCGAGAGCGCACCCTTGAAGATGCCGGGGAACGCCAGCACATTGTTGACCTGATTCGGGAAGTCGGAGCGGCCGGTGCCGATGACCCGGACGCCCGCCTGTTTGGCAAGGTCAGGCATGATCTCGGGCGTGGGGTTGGCCATGGCAAAGACGATGGCATCCTTTGCCATTGTGGCGGCCAGCTCGGGGGTAAGTGCCCCCGCAATGGAGGTGCCGATAAAGATGTCGGCGTCCTTGATGGCCTCGGCCAGACCGCCGGAAATTTTGTCGGGGTTCGTCTCCTCGGCCAGCTTGCCCTTGTGACCCTCCAGCCCGGCGGGGCGGCCGGGCAGCAGGATGCCATGCTCATCGACCGCGATGATGTTTCTGGCACCCGCGACCTGCAGCATGTGGATGATGGCCGTACCGGCGGCGCCGGGGCCGTTCTGGACGATCTTGACATCCTCGATGCGCTTGCCGACGACCTTCAGGGCGTTGAGCACACCTGCCAGCACGATGATGGCGGTGCCGTGCTGATCGTCGTGGAACACGGGGATATCGAGCTCGTCGATAAGGCGGTTCTCAATCTCGAAGCAGCGCGGTGCCGAGATGTCCTCCAAGTTGATGCCGCCGAACGCGGGGGCGAGGCGCTTGACCGTCTCGACAATCTCGTCGACGTCCTGGGTATCCAGGCAGATGGGCACGGCGTTCACATTGCCGAAGGCCTTGAAGAGGGCACATTTGCCCTCCATGACGGGCATAGCGGCTAAAGGACCGATGTTGCCCAGGCCAAGTACCGCCGACCCGTCGGAGACGACGGCGATGGTGTTCGCCTTCTGCGTGTAGGTGTAAGCGAGCGCGGGGTCCGCCGCGATCTTCTTGCACGGCTCGGCGACGCCCGGCGTATAAGCGAGCGCCAGATCCTCGCGCGTCTTGATCTCCATCTTGGGAACGGTGTCGAGCTTACCTTGCCACTCTTCGTGCAAACGCAGCGATTCCTGCGCGATGTCCATGCCTTACCTCCGAGCCTTCTCGCTTCGCACGCGCCCTTGCGCGCTTCTATACAACCGTAAAAGTATACCGCTTCGGTGCCGCATCGCCGAATCCGCGCGGGCAAGCGCACAGGCAATCCATCGAGCGGGGCGGGGCCAACGCGGCGGAAGTCGCTCACCCTGCCGCTGTTCGAGGACCTACGCGAAAGACGGCGGCTCGTGCTACACTCAACGCATTTGCAAGACGAGAAGGGA
>OLOV01002424.1_pt1 | contig 12707 bp, 15 predicted proteins | sample 1672931 | NCBI WGS metagenome assembly OLOV01 (sample SAMEA3136738, study PRJEB25190) | human gut metagenome | biome: human gut; feature: human-associated habitat; material: faeces | place: Austria | collected 2013
CGGCGGCCAGAGGACTGGCCGCCCTACGGCCATGGCACTTGTGTAGGGCGGGCAGTCCCCTGCCCGCCGCGGCGCGATCCCGCAGCAACAAATACAAAAAGGCGCACCTTTGCCATAAACAAAGATGCGCCTTGTGCGTTTGGTATATCAGCCCTTGCAGCCCTGCTCCTCCCAGTCACCGGCCACTGCAGGGTCAACGATCTGGGTGGGGTCGATCTTGCCGTCCGCCGTGCGGGGGGCCTCCGTGTGACCCAGCTCAACCGGGTTCACATTCGGGGCGTCAAAGTCGGCAGCCTTGGGGGCGGGGGTCTCTTCAACTTCCGCGGATTCCTCAGGCTGTGCTGTTTCGGCGGGGACGGCAGGTTCCTCAGGTGCGGCAGCGGGGGCAGGTTCAGCCACAGCAGACGCATCCTCGTCGGCGGGCTCGGCGGACTCGGTCTCAGGCTCGACCTCGTCCTCCGAACCCCAAATATGCTCGTACTCGTCGTCGTGATGCTCACGGTTCTGCAGAACATAAACGGCAGCGCCCACAGCAGCGGCGCCCACGGCCAAACCGGCCAGTTTTTTCAGTAAAGACATGGTCAAAACCTCTTTTCGAGTGAAATTCATTTGTTTGCGGTTAGTATACCACAGCTTATTTCAAATTACAAGTGCTGTTTCCTACAACTGCGGTGTGAAAATGTGGACGGTTTTCATACAATGTACAACTTGCCGAATGTTGACGCGCGTGGTATGATGGTACACGAATTTTGGGTAAAAGAGGGTTATTGCGTGAAGTATATTTTCCAGTTTGCCCGCATCACGGCGTTCTGCCTGGCGGGCGAGGTACTGGCGGCGGTGCTGCCGCTGCCGATTCCGGCCAGTGTGTACGGCCTTTTGCTGATGGTCGCTGCGCTCAAAACCGGGCTGCTCAAGCTGGAGCAGGTGCGGGAGACGGGTCTGTTTTTGACCGGCATCTTCCCGCTGCTGTTCGTCCCGGCGGCGGCCGGCGTTATGGAGCTGGGCAGCCAGCTTATCGACCTGCTGCTGCCCGCCGTGCTGGCCATCGTGCCGATCACGGCGCTGGTCATGGCAGTTACCGGCATGGTGGCGCAGAAATGCGCAGGCGGAAAGGAGCATAAAAATGGCTGAGTTTTTGCAGCAGTGCGGCAGCTGGGGCGTGCTGGCCACGCTGGCAGCCTATGCCGCTGGCGTCTGGGTCAACCGCAAGACGGGCAAGGCCCTGTTCAATCCCCTGCTGATGGGCAGTATCTTCGTCATCGTATTTTTGCGCTGCTTCGGCGTGCCCTACGCCGATTACAAGGCCAGCGCCCAGCCTGTAAGCTGGCTGCTGATGCCCGCCACAGTCAGTCTTGCCATCCCCCTGTATGAAAAGTGGGAGCTGCTGGAGAAGAACCTGGCCGCTATCTTTGCATCAATCGCGGCGGGCGTGCTGACGAGTCTGGGCAGCGTGCTGGCCATGGCGTGGGTGCTGCGGCTTGAGCGCGCCCATGCGGTGAGCTTTCTGCCCAAGTCGGTCACGACAGCCATCGGTATGGATGTGGCCGAAACGCTGGGCGGCACAGCCGCGCTGGCCGGGGCGGTCATCATCCTGACAGGCATCGTCGGCAGCCTGCTGGGCGAGACGGTGTGCAAGGTCTGCCATATTACAGACCCGCTGGCCAAGGGGCTGGCACTGGGTACCTCGGCCCACGCCATCGGCACGAGCAAGGCTCTGCAGATGGGCGAGATCGAGGGCGCGATGAGCGGGCTGGCGATTGCCGTGGCGGGCATCATGACTGCGCTTCTGGCACCGGTGGCAGCGAACTTCCTGCCGTGAAAGGCGTATTCGGCAGCGCGGCGTGCTCAAAAATAGCCACCATCATGATGCACATCCGCGCTTTCCAGCCCCATGGAGACGCCCAGCGCCTCATCCACGCGGCGCATGTCATCGGGCGGGATGCAGCCGGCGCGCTCGCGCAGGCGGCGCTTGTCTAGCGTGCGGATCTGCTCGGTCAGGATGATGCTGTCCTTTGCCAGACCGCAGCGGTCGGCCCGCACATTGATGTGGGTGGGCAGGCGGTTTTTGTCCTGACGGCTTGTGATGGCGGCTGCAATGACGGTGGGGCTGTGCCGGTTGCCGATCTCATTCTGTATGATAAGTACCGGCCGTATGCCCCCCTGCTCCGATCCCACGACAGGGCTCAGGTCGGCGTAAAAAACCTCTCCGCGGTGTACTTCCATAGAAAAGACCTCCCTTTGCTTGTTACTGAAAGTATAAGCAGAGGGAGGTCTTTTTAATCATCGGCTGTGATTTTTGCGGCGAGTGCATCGCCTTTTTCACAAAGGGTGCGGAACAGCCTTGTTTTTTCGAGCGGGCGCATGACAAGCGCGGTGCGGGCAGCATCCACCGCCGCACAGCCGAGGAATACGGCTGCCACCGCAAACAGCGTGTAGCCGACCGAGCCGTGGTGCGCCTGCGCCTGCAGGACCCCGTTCCAGAGGAAGCCCCGGAACGCGGGGATCTGGTGCAGAATGTAGACGCCGAGCGTTGTGCCGGACAGGGCGTTGATCCACCGGACAGAGCCTAAGGACAGCCCCTTGAACAGATAAAACAGCGCCAGTGCGGCCAGCAGGTTGGGCAGTGCGCCCAGTGCGGTGCGGTAGTAGGCAATGTACTGAAACGCTTTGCCATCGGTCAGGCCGCGCATTTCAAGCACTGCGCGCACAGCGGTGTTGACGAGCGGCAGCCCCAGCCCGAGGAGCAGCGCAGCGCAGCGGCGCTGCAGAAGCCGCGTCAGACGGTTGTCCGGATAGCGGCGCAGATAGGCGATGAGCAGATACTCATACAAAAACATCCAGGCGGTATCGACGGTAAGGCCGTTCTCCGCGAACAGGGTCGGGTAGACGAGCAGCGGCACGGCCAGCACCGCCAGCACGCCGCGATGCGCTGCGCGCGGCAGCCCGTGCAGCAGCCGGTTCAGCAGCGGCACGCAGAGCAGCAGCAGCAGATAATCCGAGATGAACCACAGCTGCCGTGTGGACGCCGGAAAGAGCGCCCAGCGCATCGCGCCGAGGGAGACATCCAGCCCGCCCAGACGGCAGAGCAGCGTCACCGGCACGGTGTAGAGCCAGAGCGACAGCCAGAGCGAGAGCGGGCGGCGGGTCTTGTACTGCTGTTCACACAGGAACCACCCGCCGATGAGGATGAACACGCTGCAGGCGATGCGCGACCCGCAGCCAATCAGACAGAACGCGAAGGAGGACGGCAGCGTGGTATAGTCCGCAATGCCGCCCTGCCCGGTCAGATGGTCGCCGATGATAAGCAGCATGCAGAGGATGCGCAGCAGCTCCAGATTGCTGCTGCGCGCGGTTTTACCGGGCATAGGTCACCTCCGTGAAAGAATAGACAACGCCTATACTTTCTCCAAAATCACAATCGCATTTGCCAGACCGCGCTCATGGGTCAGGCTGAGATGGACGGTCACGCCCTGCTCGGCAGCCCATGCGGCGGCGGGGCCGGTCAGCGCAAAATAGGGTGCACCGCTTTCCCGGCGCAGCACGGCCAGATCGCAGAGGACAAAGCCGCCCAGCCCGGTGCCGACAGCCTTCAAAAAGGCCTCCTTGGCCGCAAAATTGGCGGCTGCGGTCTCGGCACGGCGCTTTTCGCCAAGGGCGGAGAGCAGGGCTTGCTCCGCCGGTGCAAACACATGGTCGAGAAAGCTCGGCTTTGCAAGGCTTTTCTCGATGCGGTCTGCGTCACACAGGTCTATGCCAACTCCCCATATCATACGGTTGCAGCCTCCAGCAGGGCCTCCCGCTCGTTGGGCAGGCGGCCCTCCATAACGGCGGTAAGCAGTGTTTGCAGTGTTGCGCCGACGCCGGGCCCGGCGGGAATGCCCGCATCCATCAGGTCGGCGCCGTTGACGGCCAGCTGACGCATTGTGTAGCAGCCGGTCTTGGCAAGCTCGTCCATGCGGCAGGCAAAGCGTTCAACCTCGGCGCGGCGGGCCGCGACCTCCGGTGTCGCGGCGTGGGCGTCCAGATCGGCGTATTTCAGCACACAGAGCCGCCGCAGGAAGATCGCCCCGCTGCGGTTCAGCAGCTTGAGGATGCCCGCATCGTCGGCGGGCAGCGGGGCATCATGGACGGCGATCAGCCCCACCGCGCCGTCCGTGAGGTAGGCGGGGGCCTTGAGGCGGCGCAGGATCGTGCGGGCAGCCTGCGCCCCCCGCTGGTTGTGCCCCTTGAAATGCGCCGCGCCGTCGGGGCCGACTGTGCGGCACTGCGGCTTGGCGATGTCGTGCAAAAAGGTGGCCCAGCACAGCACCCGCACGCCGCGGGTGTCCTGCCCGCGCAGGTCAAGTGCGGCTACAGCGGCGGCCGAATGCTGCCACACATCGTAGCAGTGCCACCGCCCCGGCTGGGTGCAGCCGATGCAGGGCAGGATCTCCGGCACTACGCCGCCCAGAATCTCGCCGTACTGCGCAAGCGTTTTCCCGGCGCCGGGGGCCAGCAGCAGGCCGTCCAGCTCGGCGTAGAGCCGCTCGGCGCTGACAGTGCGCAGGGTGTCGCGGGCCGCCAGCGCGGCGGCAGCGGTAGCAGGCTCCAGCGTAAAGCCGAGCTTTGCGGTGAACCGCAGGGCCCGTAGGATGCGCAGCGCGTCCTCGGCAAAGCGGTCGGCGGGTGCGCCGACACACCGCACGATACCGGCGGCCAGATCGCGGCGGCCGCCGTAGAGGTCGATGATCCCCTCGCCGGGGGCGTAGGCCATGGCGTTGACGGTGAAGTCCCGCCGCGCAAGGTCGGCGGCAAGGTCGTCCACAAACTGCACGCTGTCGGGGTGGCGGTGGTCGCGGTAGCTGCCGTCCAGCCGGTAGGTCGTGATCTCATACGGCTTGCCGTGCAGGATGACCGCTACTGTGCCGTGCTTTTCGCCGGTCAGGATAAGCCGCTGGTCATGGAAGATCGCCCGCAGCTGGTCGGGCCGGGCGGAGGTGCAGATGTCCCAGTCGCCGGGCAGACGGCCCAGCAGGCTGTCGCGCACGCAGCCGCCCACCACGTAGGCACTGTGCCCGGCAGTGCGCAACGTTTGCAGCAGCCAGTAGGCGTCGTGCGGCAGGCGTATCGTATCGCGGCTCATGCGGTTCTCCCTCCCCTCTCGGCGTTTTTGCGGTTTATGCCTCGGTGTGCGTCCACTCCTGCGTCAGGTCGACGATGCAGGCCAGGCTGTCCTCCTCGTCCTTGAGGGAGTTGACCTTGGCGGCGGCCTTTTCGGCGTCCTCCATCCAGGTCAGGATAAAATAGTTCTCAGCAGGCACAGCGTAGTAAACCCATGCGCCATCGGCGCGCAGCATATCGGGCAGATGGTCGAGCTCATCGTCCAGCAGGCCCTGACCCTCCTCGCCGTAGATCATCTCAGGGCCGACCTGCAGAGAGTCGATCACATTGATGCTGGAATTGATGTAGGTGTCGCGGTCAACGGCCTTTTCGCCGGCCTCCCACGCGCTGGCAAAGGCTTTGACCAGCAATTCACGGACCTCGAGCTTATCGTCACCGGGTTTGTACATGATAAATTCCCTCTTTTGTATTGATATATGAAAACAGTATAGCACAATTTTACGAAATATGATATGGTTATTTTACGAAAAGTATTGACCTTCCAGTGGGTGCAGGGTGTAAGGTGAAGGTGAAAGGAGCGTGATGTCATGAACATCAAGCAGGCAGCGGAGCAATCGGGCGTGTCCGCCCGCAATATCCGCTATTATGAGCAGGCAGGGCTGCTGACCCCCCGCCCGCAACCCGGAAAATGAGTATCGCATCTATTCGCAGGCAGATGTACGCGCACTGAAGCTGATCCGGATGCTGCGCACACTGGATATGCCGGTCGAGGAGATCGGCACGGTGCTGAACGGCACCCTGCCGCTGGCCGAGGCTGCCGAGCGCCAGCGACAACGGCTGGAGGCCGAGCAGCAAAAGCTGGCGGCGGCGGCCGCCTTCTGCACGGAGCTGGCCGCCGGCGACCGTACGGCGGCGGAGCTGGATGTGGACAGCTGCCTTGAGCGGATGGACTCCCCTGCCCCGGCGGGCGGCTGGTTTACCGGCTGGGTGCAGGACTACCGCAAAATGGCGGCAGCCGAGCATAAGCGGCAGTTTACCTTTACGCCGGACACCGCCATTGCAACCCCGCAGGAGTTTACCGCCGAGCTGTTGGCCTGGGCGGCGAACTGCGGCGAGGAGATCGTCATCACCCACGAGGGCATGACGCCGCGTTTTATGCTGGACGGCATCGAGTACAAGGCCGTGCGGTATTCAAGCCATGTGCGCAATATCCCGATCCTGCGGGTGCGGTGCGAGGTGTGCGATCCATCGGCGCTGGCGGCGGAGGGCGACCCGAAGCGGCTGCGGGTGCAGAGATTGCTGCACTACGGCCTGCCGATGCTTGTATGCCTTGCATTGGCGGTGGTCTGGGTCTGCACCCGGAATATGCCGCTTTGGCCCGACAAGGCGGCTATGCTGCTGGCGCTGGGCGCTCTCGGCATCGGGTACGGCTTCCGCGGGTGGTATCTCTATTACAACGACCGGGACCAATAAAAAACGGGAGGCAGCGCAGGCTGTCTCCCATTTGATTTATCCCAGCAGCAGCTTGTGCAGCTCATCCACCGTGTCAGCCAGAGCAGCGGCCCCGGCGGCGGTCAGCTCCTCAGCCGTGCCGTAGCCGTAGACAGCCCCGATGCAGGGCAGGCCGTTTTTCTTGGCACCCAGCACATCATGCTCACGGTCACCGACCATGACGGCGCGGCTCTTGTCAGTGATGCCTGCCGTTTCCAGTGCGTAGGCAATGACCTCGGCCTTGTCGGTGCGGGTCTCATCGAGCGTGGCACCGCAGATGAAATCGCAGTACTGCGCCAGACCGAAATGCTCCAGAATACGCCGGGCATACGCCTCCGGCTTGCTGGTGGCGATGATGACAGTTTTCCCGGCGGATTTACTATCGGCCAGCAGGGCCGGTATGCCCGGGTAGACCTCGTTCTCGAACAGGCCCTTCGTGGGGAAATACTCCCGAAAGGCGCTGACAGCGCGGTCGGCCCCGGCAGCGTCCAAACCCATCAGCTCCCGGAAGGAGGCGATAAGCGGCGGGCCGAGAAAGCGGCGCAGCGTCTCCTCGCCGGGGATGGGAAGGCCGAGCTTGCGGCAGGCGTAGCGCACGGAGTTCAGGATACCCGGGGCGGAGTCCGTCAGCGTGCCGTCCAGATCAAACAAGATGATTGTATAGTCCTGCATGGGTGTACCTCAGTTGAACTTGAAGATCTTCTGGGCAATGCGGTAGCCGCCGATGCTGATCTTGCTGCCAAGCCAGCCGGGCAGGTTGCAGCCCTCCGCCACCGAGAAGCGGCAGCGGCGGTAGAGGTGGCCGTCGTGCGTCTTGAGGTCATCCCACAGCTGGCGGCGCTTGGCCAGCGCCTCCTTGCTGCCGTCCAGCGTCAGGAAGATGCTGGAGATCGCCATCATCATCGAGAAATAGTTCAGCATATAGGCGCGCAGCTTGTCCTGCTCCGGCGGCAGGGCGTAGACATCGACCGCGTTCATCATAATGCGGGTGACGCGCAGCTGCTGGTCAACGCGCTTGATCATGTTGGCCTCGTTGACGCTCTGATCCTCGCGCCCGATGAAGTAGCGGTAGAGGTCAAGGTTCATGTAGTAGATGGTCTTGACCTGCGGCAGCGGCTGGTAGACGAAGATATTGTCAACATAGAAGGTGTGCTTGGGCAGCTCCATGCCGCTGCGGCGCAGCACCTCGGTGCGGTAGATGACGCTGTGCATCAGGATGTTTTTGTTCGGCGGGAACTTGCCGATCTCGTCCCAATGGAAGACGCGGCCTTCGGGCAGGATGCCCTTGTAGTCCACGACATTCTGGGTGTTGTCGGCCACATGCTCATAGACATAGTTGGCCATCATCAAATCAAGCGGCTGTTCATCGTTGAGGTGGGCGCGCAGCTCGGCCAGGACCTTCTGCAGGGCATCTGTGTCCAGCCAGTCATCGGAGTCCACGACCTTGAAGTAGACGCCGGTGGCATTGCGGATGCCCTGATTGACGCCCTCGCCGTGGCCGCCGTTCTCCTGATGGATGACGCGGACGATGGAGGGGTACTTTTCAGCGTAGGCATCGGCGATCTTGCCGGTGTCGTCCTTGGAGCCGTCATCCACAAGGATGATCTCGGCGTCCTCCCCCGCGGTGAGCAGGGTCTCGATGCAATGGTCCATATATGCGGCCGAGTTGTAGCACGGCACGGTAAAGGTGATAAGTTTCATAGGTCGCTCCTTTTGAAAGGCATAATATACTTAGTATAGAATACCGTGTTTTGACGAAAAAAACAAGTAAAAGTTTTTGAAAAAGGCTTCCCCCTGGAGGGAAGCTGTCCGCGAAGCGGACTGATGAGGGGCAGCCACCCACAATAGCCCATTTGTGGGTGGCTGCAGAAAGTGCGCCCCTCATCCGACCTCGCTTCGCTCGGCCACCTTCCCCCTCTGGGGGAAGGCTTTACATATATTACGATTCACCGTGCCGCATTATTGCAAAAAAAATACCCCGGCACGGGGCTTGCGGGCCGTGCCGGAGCTTGGAGGTTAAGCGGCTTTAAAAAAGCTCGTTGCGATTGTAATTGTGGATGCCCGAAGGGATCACATCATTGTAAACATCCTCCGGCAAGCCGTAGGGGCGCTCAGGCTCCAAAAAACCGTACATCCATTTGGCCAAAGTGTGCATCTTCAACATTGCAACCCCATCTCCTTTCCTAGTGTAGGGCAGTGTGTATCGGGAGGCTTTCCGCTTCCCTCTTTCTGTCTTTATTATATGCGAAGGGGCTTGCTTTTGCAAGTTGCAATTTGTACAAAGTTACAAAAGTTATTTGTATATATTCCACTATTTCGGCATAGTGTACATATTCGCATGGCAACTGTGCGTACTACGCGGACAATTCATCCCATGCCTCCTGCATGGTGTCCGCAGAAAAAAGAAACTCGCCGCTCTCGGAAAAGACCTCAATGTGGCCGCCGACATAACGAAACTGCTGGGTCATGGTGTGTACCGCCTTTCTTATCTGGTATGATCTCAGTATACCAGACAGACGGTACGATAATTTGGACTTTAACTGTCGGACAGGGAATTTTGAGGGTGATAAACGGTACTTTCTACGCCCCGCAGCACAAAGATGACCCACCCGCAGAGCAAAAACCAGTAAAAGGAGTACCGCGGGCAGATAAGCCCGGCCACATTCCCCCACTCGGTGGTATAGTCCCACACCTCGGTGTGCAGCAGGCTGCGGCAGACTGCCCCCACCGCCAGCTCCAGCCCGCTGACGCCGGCTGCGCCCAGGGCGGCGGCCCCGGCCAGCGGCAGCGGTGCAGCAGCCAGCTTTTGCAAAAGGCAGAGGCAGGCCCCGCCCGCTGCGAACATCGTCCAGTGGGTAGTGCCCCGCCAGGCCAGCTCGAGCGCAGCATAGGCCCCGCCGCCCAGAAAAAACAGTGAAAGCTGCTCCAACATACAAAATCCCCCCGCACAAGCTGTGTGACCACAGTATGTGCAGGGGGCGCGGGCTGTAACCGTTTTGTAAGGATGGTGGGAGTTTTTGGGAAGAAATGCCTTCCCTCTTGGGGGGAAGGTGTCTGCGGCCCTGCCCGCAGACGGATGAGGGGCTGCATTTCCGCGGCGACCCGTAAACGGACGGTATTGGCAAGCCTGCCCCTCATCAGCCGCCTGCGGGCGGCAGCTTCCCCCAAGGGGGAAGCCGGAGATTTTTACTTCGACAGCTTTTTGAGCAGTGCGCTTCTGGTATCCCAAAGCTTCTGGCTCAGGTCCACATAGTAGCGGTGGGGGTTCTCAAAGCGCTTGACCTCATCCCACAGGGTATTGATCTGTGCCTTGCAGAACTTGCGGATGTCGTCAAGGCTGGGCGAGGTGTAGACGCGCTGGCCGTGATCATAGATGAGGGTGGACAGGCAGCGCGCCGTGCAGTTGACATAGGTGCATTCCTTCCATGTCTCGATTGGGTCAAACAGCGTGATGCCATGCTGTGTTTCCACCGCCTCATCGGCCATCGTGATAAGGTCAGCCATCGCCTTGCCGTCCTGATCATAGATACGCCAGACCTTTTTCAGGCAGGGGATCGTCATCTTCTCTGCAGATTCGGACAGCTTCATCTTGGGGGTGTAGCTGCCGTCGTCCTCTTTCACGGCGGCCAGCTTGTACACGCCGCCGAACACGGGGTCGCTCTTGGCGGTGATCATATTCTCGCCGATGCCGAAGCTGTCCACGCGGGCACCCTGCAGGATCAGATCGCGGACGATGTACTCATCCAGAGAGTTGGACGCGCAGATCGTGCAGTCGGGGTAGCCGGCCTCATCAAGCATCTTGCGGGCCTTCTTGGACAGGTAGGCGATGTCGCCGGAGTCGATGCGGATGCCCTTGGGGCGCTTGCCCATCGGCTTGAGCACTTCGTCAAAGACCTTGATCGCATCGGGCACGCCGTGGCGCAGCACATTGTAGGTGTCCACCAGCAGCACGCAGGCATCGGGGTACAGCTCGGCGTATTTTTTGAAGGCATCATACTCGGTCGGGAACATCTGGACCCAGCTGTGTGCCATCGTGCCGGAGGCCGGGATGCCGAAGTCGCGCGCGGCCATGACGCAGGAGGTGGAGCCGCAGCCGCCGATGTAGGAGGCGCGTGCGCCGAAGTAGGCAGCGTCATACCCTTGCGCGCGGCGTGCGCCGAACTCCATGACCGGGCGGCCGGCAGCGGAGCGGACGATGCGGCTGGCCTTGGTGGCGATCAGGCACTGATGATTGAAGGTGACGAGCAGCAGCGTTTCCAGCAGCTGGCACTCAATGGCAGGGCCCTCGACCGTGACGATCGGCTCCTGCGGGAAGATCGGCATGCCCTCCTCAATGGCCCAGATGTTGCAGTGCAGCTTGAAGTTGGCCAGATAGTTCAGAAACTTTTCATCAAAGGTCTTGGTGGAGCGCAGGTAGGTGATGTCCTCGTCGGTAAATTCCAGATGATCCACCGCATCAATGAACTGCTGCAGACCGGCCATGACGGCGTAGCCGCCGCCGTCCGGCACACGGCGGAAGAACATATCAAAGACGGCGATCTTATCGACATAGCCCTCGTCCAGATAGCCTGCCGACATGGTAAGCTCATAAAAATCGGTCATGGTGGTCAGATTGCGTTTTACATCCAACATGGTAAAAACCTCCATTGATTCGGCTTACATTTCCTTGCTCCAGATACGCAGGATGCGGCCGACGGTAAAAATCAGATAGGCGCCGATGACGAGCATTGTCAGCATAACGACTACCTTGCAATACGTGCTGGAAAAAAACTCCCGCACGCGGGACAGCGTATACAAAAGCTGATTGCGAGAGACATCGCTGCCCGCGATCAGGTCTGTGGTACCGATGATCTCGCCCTGAATGGTCAGTGTCACGGTGCCCACGACATCGCCCTGCTTTATGGGGGCAGGCAGCTGATCCGGCACATGGAATACCTGCTCGGTCAGGGCTGCGCCGCCCTCCCGTGGCAGCAGGGTCATCATGTTATCGACCGGGTAGAGCATGACGGTGTCGGCCTGTGTGGAGTAGGCGACCCGGACCTCGGTGATGGGCTGGGTGGGATCCAGCGCGGGGGCGATGGTGTAGGTCGCAAACACCCAGTCCATCAGGGTACCGGTCTCAAGCAGGGCGGGGCGGCCGCCCTCATCGCTTTCCAGCGGCACATTCAGCACAACGCTGATGTAGCTTTCACCGTCCTGACTGTGCCAGCCCGCAAAGTTCTGCCATTCGCCAAGGCTGCCGGTCTTGCCGCCCTTGGTGTAGTCCCGGTGGTAGCTGCTGTTGGTGATGAGTTTGTCGGTGTTCTGCAAAATATAGGTGCCGGGTGTTGTGTAGCGGCTGTTGGTGCCCATGTCGTAGGTCGGGGTGCCGGCAACGGTGGCAAACACATCGTAGGCCGTCAGCGCCCGCAGGATCAGGTAGGCATCCCGCGCGGTGGTGATGTTGTTGGGGTTCAGGCCGCAGGGATCCACAAAGGTCGTGCTGGTGCAGCCTATGGCGGCGGCCTCGTTGTTCATCATCGCAACAAAGTTGTCAATGCTGCCGCCGCCCATATAGTCGGCCACGATGTAGGCAGCCTCGTTGCCGCTGGGCAGCAGCATGGCGTACAGCAGATTGCGCAGGCTCTGCGTCTCGCCCCGGCGGATGTCAGCGGTCGAGGCGTTGGTGCTTTGCTCCCAGATCAGATCATAGATATAACTCGGCGCAGTCAGGCTGATCGAATCGAGCTGGTCTTGATAGCTTTCCAGCAGAAGCAGCGTTGTCATCATCTTGGTCAGGCTCGCAGCCGAAAGCGGCACCTCGCTGTTTTTGTCATAGACAACGATGTTCGTGTCGAGGTTGACCACATAGGCAGCCGGGGCCGTAAGTGCCGGGGCTGTGTCAGAGAGGGCAGCACTCTCCCCTTCTGCGGCCGCCGGCAGGGCCAGCACCACAATAAGCACGAAGGAAAAGAGTATCGCGCAGAATTTTTTCATAGGCAAAATTTCCTTTATATAATTACCTATCAGTATACCAAAATTGAAGGGAAAATAAAAGGGATAAGAAGGAATTTATCGGTGTGCGCGGCGGCCAGAGGACTGGCCGCCTACTTGGTGGCAAAATAGGGTGTAGGGCG
>OLOV01002433.1_pt1 | contig 12664 bp, 10 predicted proteins | sample 1672931 | NCBI WGS metagenome assembly OLOV01 (sample SAMEA3136738, study PRJEB25190) | human gut metagenome | biome: human gut; feature: human-associated habitat; material: faeces | place: Austria | collected 2013
AATATCTTGCCTGGTACTCGAAGAACCTCCGCCTAGTCCGCTGCCACATCACCGATAACCGATCGTCACCGGAATTGCAAGGGGATGTTTCAGACTTCAGCCCGCTCCTTTTCCAGCCTTTTCATTTCAAGCAGCGTCGTTCCGGCCAGCGGCACGCACAGCACGAAGGAGCAGAGATCCGCCACCGCCTGGCTCATCTGCACGCCGAGCAGCCCGAAGAACTGCAGCAAGATCAAAATTGCCGGAACGAAGAACAGACCCGTGCGCGCAGCGGCGCTGATCGAAGCCTTAACGGGCTTGCCGATGGTCTGAAGCATCATGTTCGATCCGACGACAAAGGCGCTCAGCGGCAGGAAAATGCATTGCAGCCGCAGCGAGAGCGCGCCGATCTTAATGACCTCCAGGTCTTCCTTCCGGAAGATCGCAATGATCTGCGGCGCAAAGGCAATGCCCACGATGGAGCCGATCAACAGCACGCAGAAGGCCAAGCTCACCGTGAACCAGAAGGCCTTGCGCACGCGGCCGTAGAGCTTCGCGCCGTAGTTAAAGCCGCAGACCGGCTGGAAGCCCTGGCCCAGGCCGATGATGGCCGAGTTGGCGAATTGCAGTACGCGCGTGACGATGGACATACCGGCAATCGCCGCGTCGCCATAGATACCGGCGGCAAAGTTCAAGCATATGGTCGCAACAGAACCCAGTCCCTGCCGGAACAGCGAAGGCGTGCCGCCGCGGGCGATTTCCTTATAACGCGCCCAGCTGGGCGAAAAGTTTTTGAGAGAAATGGCGATGTTGCCGCCGCGTGTGCAGCCGCGCAGCAGCAGGCAGAAGCTGACGATCTGGCTCAGAATCGTGGCCAGCGCCGCGCCGCTGACGCCCATATCCAGCACAAAGATGAACAGCGGGTCGAGCGCGATATTGAGCACCGCGCCCACGCCCATGCCGATCATGCCGAAAAACGCGCTGCCCTGGAACCTGAGCTGGTTGTTCAGCACCAGAGACGAAGCCATAAACGGCGTGCCGATAAGGATATACATGGCATATTGCCGTGCATAGGGCGCAATGGTGGGCGTCGCGCCGAGTATGCCGACCAACCCATCGAGGAAAATCAACCCCACAAGGCCGAAAATCGCGCCCGCAATCAGTGCAGAGACGAAGCCCGTGGCGGCCATTTTCTTTGCGTCCTCTACTTCGCCCTGGCCGAGCTTTCGAGAAATATAATTGCCCGATCCGTGGCCGAAGGTAAAGCCCAGCGCCTGAATGATGCTCATCAGCGGGAAAATAACGCCCACAGCCGCCGTCGCCGTGGTGCCGATCTGCCCGACAAAAAAGGTATCGGCCATGTTGTAAAACGAGGTGATCAGCATAGAAATGATCGACGGCACCGCCATGTTCAGCACAAGGGTCGGGATTTTTTCCTCCGTCAGGTATTTCCGTTTTTCTTCCGGATTGGTGAAATGCTTCATAGAGTTCTCTGCTCCGTTTCTTTGAGTAATCGGTTACATTATACTCGAAACCCCTTTGTCCTGCAACCGTTTTTCAATGATTTATCGATGCAATTCGACAGGTTCATATTTTATTCTTGCCGTCTCGTCCATCATATGTTAAAATTTATATAATATTTCTAAAAGTGTATATGATAATGATAACAGCAAAAAAGGAGATAGATTATGGGATTCGCATCAGAAGTTGGTATAGATTTGGGTACAGCGAATGTGCTGGTGTATATTAAGGGAAAGGGCATCGTTCTCAATGAGCCATCCGTCGTCGCGATCAACAACGACAACGACGAGATTTTGGCAGTCGGCGAGGAGGCCAGACAAATGCTCGGCAGAACGCCGGCAAACATCGTGGCGGTCAGACCGCTGCGTGACGGCGTGATTTCCGATTATGATATTACGGAGCGTATGCTCAAATATTTTATCCGCAAGACCTGTGGAAGCGGACGCTTCTTTAAGCCTAAAATCATGGTTTGCGTGCCGAGCGGTGTGACGGAAGTCGAAAAGCGCGCGGTCAGAGAGGCGGCGACGCAGGCAGGCGGCAAGGATGTATATCTGATGGAAGAACCGGTCGCGGCAGCTATCGGAGCAGGTATTGATATTTCAAAGCCGGACGGCGTAATGGTCATTGACATCGGCGGCGGCACGACTGACATCGCAGTCATTTCACTGGGAGGTATCGTAGCCAGCACTTCGGTCAAGATGGCGGGCGACAAATTCGATGAGTCCATCATCAAATATATGCGCAAGGTGCATAAGCTGTATATCGGTGAAAGAACCGCGGAGGAACTGAAGCTGACGATAGGCACGGCTTATCCGCGGGAAGAAAGTATCAGCAAGGAATGTCGCGGCAGAGATCTTGTGACCGGTCTGCCGAAGAGTGTGGAAATCAGCTCAGAAGAAATGATGGAGGCGCTTGAGGAGCCACTGTTCACCATCTGCGAAGCGGTGCATAATGTGCTGGAACGCACACCGCCGGAACTGGCCGCGGATATCAGCAATTCCGGCATCATCGTCACAGGCGGCGGCGCGCTGATGTACGGTATCGACAAGCGAATTCAGGAACGTACCGGAATCAAGGTCATCATCGCGGAAGACCCGAAGTCTTGCGTGGCCATCGGAACAGGCAAATCCCTGGACATTCTCGATAAACTTGAGAGTAATTCGCTGAACCGCAGAGCACCGTATCTGTAGGCAAACTCTTAGCGTCCCGTTTGGGACGCTATTTTTGTCCGCGCAGGGGCGGACGGCCGCCGGCTTCAGCTGGTTCAGGCTGTTCAGCTTTGACTCCCCAGAGCAGGTTTGCCCATGCAGGGGCGGACGGCCGCCAAGCGGGCAGGCGGCGCCAATCGGAGCGAGAGGCGTGCAGGGGAATAAGTGCAATCGGCACATACAACGAAGAAAGAGAGATAGAACCATTTATGAAATTAGAAATTATCGCGGCAACGACCTTTGGGCTGGAAGCCGTCGCGAAACGCGAGATCGAGGCGCTCGGCTATAAAATTCTTCGCGCGGAAGACGGCAAGATTACCTTTATGGGTGATGAACGCGCGGTGGCGCGCGCGAACCTGTGGCTGCGGACGGCAGACCGTGTGCAGATCAAAATGGCGGAATTTGAAGCCCTGGAATTTGAAGACCTGTTTCAGCAGGTCAAGGCCATCGCCTGGGAGGAATGGATTCCGCCCGAAGGAAAATTTATCATCAACGGATCTTCCGTCAAGTCGAAGCTTTCGAGCGTGCCGGCGTGTCAGTCCGTCGCGGAGAAAGCCATCGTCGAGAAGCTGCGGGAATGCTACGGGATCGAGCATTTTGAAAAAAGCGGCGCCCTGTACGATATTAAGATTACCCTGCTCAAGAACCGTGTCACTGTGACGCTTGACACCACAGGCCCCGGCCTGCATAAGCGCGGCTATCGGCAGTCGAGCGTCGAAGCGCCGATCAAGGAGACGCTGGCAGCGGCAATGGTATTGCTTTCATTTTGGAAAAAGGACCGCATTCTCGTCGATCCCTGCTGCGGTTCCGGCACCATTCCGATTGAAGCGGCGATGATTGGACGCAGCATTGCACCGGGCATCAGCCGCAGCTTCGCGAGCGAGGAATGGGAAGCCATTCCGACCTCCATTTGGAAAGAAGAACGCAAGGCAGCCTTCGCTGCCATCGATCAGGACTGCGAACTCAAAATCTTCGCTTCAGATCTCGACCCGAAAGCCGTCAAAGCGGCACAGCAAAACGCAGAGGAAGCCGGCGTGGACGACTGTATTGTGTTCCGCTGTGCCGATATCGCGGCAGCGCTTCCCGCGGTAAGCAGCAAGAACCAAGATACCGGCAGGAACAATCGCTGCACCGCAGCAGCGGTGGCACTGGACGCGGCAAAGTGCGGAGAACGTGAGAATGTACACCGCACAGGCGGCGCAGGTTTGAGACCGCAAATACCAAATCACGCGGAGGCAGCGTATCTCAACGAGGAAGGCGGTGTCATCGTGACGAATCCGCCTTATGGCGAACGCATCGGCGATCGCGAGAGTATCGACCGAATCTACAAGATTTATCGGAGATTTTTTGAGACGCACCCGACATGGTCGCTCTTTGCCATTACCGCCGATAAGAGTATGGAAGCGAAGGCGTTCGGCAGACCGGCGGATCGCAGACGAAAATTATACAACGGCAGACTGGAGGTCTGCTACTATCAGTTTCATGGACAGAAGCCACCTCGAAAATAGGGGTAGTGTTAAGGACAGAAGCCACCTCGAAAATAGGGGCGACGTTACGTAAGGTATGAAACAGAGAAGCGATCCCCGCGCGTGAAGAAGGCGCAGGCAAGGCAGGTAAAAAATGAAAACAGAGCAAACAAACAAGATTCCGGTCTATCGCAGGCTGGCAGACGAAATCAAAGCAGAGATTTTATCCGGCAAACGCGCGCCGGGCAGCGTGCTGCCATCGGAACGTCTGATGGCGCAGCAGCTGGGCGTACACCGCAACACCGTCGCGAAAGCATATAATGAACTCGAAGCAGAGGAATTGATAGATGCGCGGCAGGGGGTCGGCTATCTGGTTCACGCGGCAGACGCCGCGCGTTCCGCGAAGACCGGACAGAACCGAAGCAGCATCGCGCGGAAAGAACCAAAAAAGAAAAAGGTCAACTGGAAGGCGCGCATCAAGGATGAATATCAGGATATGGAGATCACCTTCGATGATTTGTTTCAGCGATTCGGCAATAAAGCAGTCATCTCCATGGGCAGCGGTATCGCCAGCCCCGGAATCTACGACAAAGAAGAACTGGCACGCGTACTTTCTTCGCTGATCGCGGAAGAGGGCAAAACGCAATATTTTTACAGCCCGTTTAAGGGAGACCGCATGCTCCGTCAGAAGATCGTGTCCCTGCTCAGCACGAAAGGTGTGCGCGCCACGACCGGACAAATTCAAATCCTCACCGAGACCAATCAGGCACTCGACTTCGTTGTCATGCTTCTGCTCAAGCCCGGCGATACCGTCATCATGGAGGAACCGGTGTCGCCGGACGCTTACCGCGCGATGGAGCTGGCCGGCGCACGCATTATGACCGTTCCGGTCGATGAAAACGGCATGGATGTGGACGCGCTCGAGCGGCTGGTGGCGGAGCACGAGCCGGAGCTGATCTATATCAACTCCAGCTTCCACGATCCGACGGGAACCATTCTTTCGTTGGAACGACGCAAAAAAGTAATTGAAATCTCCAATCGCTGGCGGATTCCGATCGTCGAGGAAGACGCAGCCTCCGAGCTGGTCTACGCGGGCGAAAAGCTGCCGCCGATCAAAGCCTTCGATACGGAGGATAATATTATCTACATTTACTCGTTTTCTCTGACCTTCATGCCGGGGCTGAGCCTGGCCTTCGTCGTGGCGGATCGCGGCCTGATTCATAGCCTGTCCTATTTGGTCTCCGTACGCATGATGTCCGTAGACTGGCTGGCGCAAAAGCTCATCGCGCACTATCTGAGCAACGGCAGATATTATGAGCTGCTGGAGGAGTTTCGACAAAGCTACGCGCGCAAGCAGGAGCTGGTCTGCCGGGCGCTCGATGACATGAAAATGCTCGGGGTCCGTTACCTCAGGCCGCGCGGCGGTGTCTACATCTGGTGTCAGCTGCCGGACGGCATTGACAGCAAGGCATTCATCAGAGAGGCGTACCAAAACGGGCTGGCGCTGCTGCCGGGCTATGTTTTTTATCCGTTCAAAAATGGCGGGAGAAATCATATTCGTCTCAATTATTCCTTTGAATCGGAGGAACGGCTCGTCGAGGGGCTCACAATTTTAAAAAGCTTGCTCATGCAGGAAAGCAAAAAAACAACTGGCACACAAAAATCAATTATAGCTGGCACTTCCAAAAATCAAACGTTATAGTACAATTTGAAGTATAGAAGCGAACGAAAACGTGCAAACTATCACAAAAAGCTGCACGGAGCTAAAACACAAAGAAAAAGGAGAGCAAAAATGGCAGTAAATTTAAAAGGAAGAAGTTTCTTAACCCTCATGGATTTCACACCGGAAGAAATCAGATACATGCTGGATCTCGCGCATGACTTAAAGGCAAAGAAGAGAGCCGGCATCCATAACGAAGTTCTCAAAGGCAAGAACATCGTTCTGTTATTTGAAAAGACTTCCACAAGAACCAGATGCGCGTTCGAAGTGGCAGCACTTGACGAAGGCGCACACGTGACTTTCCTGGACAGCAAGAGCTCCCAGATGGGCAAAAAAGAAACCATCGCGGATACCGCGAAGGTTCTCGGCAGATTCTATGACGGTATCGAATACAGAGGCTTCAAGCAGTCTGTGGTAGAAGAGCTGGCAAACAACGCGGGCGTACCGGTATGGAACGGTTTAACGGACGTTGACCACCCGACACAGATCTTAGCTGACCTTTTAACCATCGAAGAACACATCGCGAAGCCGCTGAACAAGGTAAAAGTGGTATTCTGCGGAGATATCAGAAACAACATGGCTTACGCATGGATGTACGGCTGCGCGAAGATGGGTATGCACTTCGTTGCTTACGGTCCGAAGGAACTGGCTGACCAGATCGACCACGACGTGATCGCAAGAGCAAGAGAAGTTGCGGAATACACAGGCGCGACCATCGAAGTATCCTCCGATGAAGCTTGCCTGAAGGGCGCTGACGTACTGTACACCGACATTTGGGCATCCATGGGCGAAGAGGATCAGATTCCGGAAAGAGTCCGCATGCTGACTCCGTTCAAGGTAACCAAGGAAATGCTCGACAAGACAGAGAACAACGACGTGATCTTCATGCACTGCCTGCCGTCCTTCCACGATTTCGACACCACGATGGCGAAGGAACAGATGGATCTGGGCTATGACATCCGCGAAGTTACCGACGAAGTATTCCTGTCCAGACACTCCAAAGTTTTCGACGAAGCCGAGAACAGAATGCACACCATCAAAGCCGTTATGGTCGCGACCATGGGTTAATAGCAACCGAAAATTTGCGAAGAGAAGTCCAAAAGCGGGAAAAAGGGGTACACCCTTTTTCCCGATGAATTAGGAAAGGAGGATTCCAATGTACCCTGGAATTCATAATTTTTCTGAAATCGGGAAATTAAACAAGGTTCTCCTGCACAGACCGGGAAGAGAACTGGAAAAATTGACTCCGAACAATTTCGAAAGACTGTTATTCGACGATATTCCATTCTTAGCAGTTGCACAAGCCGAGCATGACAGATTTGCGGAAGTATTAAGAGAAAACGGCGTAGAGGTTGTTTACTATCAGACAGAAACAGCCAAAGCGCTCAAAGATGAAAAAATTAAATACAACTTTGTCAGAGAGTTCGTGGAGCTTTCTGAAATCTATTCCGAAGGCCGCAAGGAGGCGATCATCGAGTATCTGCTCTCCAAGAACGCCGAGGATTTGGTAGAGTCCTGCATTGCGGGTATTTTTACGGAGGAGATCGCACACATCAAGACGAATTCCCTCTACGACGTCGCGGTCAGCGATGAACCGTTCGCCAGCGACCCGATGCCGAATCTGTATTTTACCAGAGACCCGGGCGCCTGCGTCGGTAACGGCATCAATATTCACCACATGTCTACGCCGGCCAGAAGAAGAGAAGCGCTGCTGCTCAAATATATGCTGAAGTATAATCGCGATTTCGCGCTGGAAGATACGCCGCAGTGGTATGACGTTTACGGAAATTATTCCATCGAAGGCGGCGACGTACTCGTGCTTTCCAAGGATATCGTAGCGATTGGCTATTCCCAGAGAACCACCATCGCGGGTATCGAAGCTTTCGCAGAAAAGCTTTTGAAGAATTCTTCCTTTAAGAAGGTACTCGTATTCGACATTCCGAAGTGCAGAGCCTTCATGCATTTAGATACAGTATTTACCATGGTTGACTATGATAAGTTCACCATCCATCCGGAAATCGAAGGGCCTTTGGGCGTTTACGAAATTACGCTCGGCGAAAACGGCGAGATGAAGTACAATGCCATGAAGGATGAGCTTTCTAAGATTCTGGCGCTTGAATTGAACCTTCCTGCGGTAGACCTGATTCGCTGCGGCGGCGGCGATCTGATTGCGGCACAGAGAGAGCAGTGGAACGACGGTTCCAACACCCTCTGCATCGCGCCGGGTACGGTGGTAACCTACGAAAGAAACTATGTAACCAACGATCTCTTAGACAAAAAGGGCATTAAGGTCCTGTCGATTCCGTCCGCGGAATTATCCAGAGGCAGAGGCGGCCCAAGATGCATGTCCTGTCCGGTCAACAGAGATGATTTATAATCAACAAGGATAAAGGAGATAACAAAATGGCAGAAAAGATTGTTGTTGCACTCGGCGGCAATGCCCTGCAGTCCGGTAAGGCAGAACCTACCGCCGAAGCTCAATTAGCAGTTGTAAAAGAAACCTGTGAAAGAATTGCAGACTTATCCGAAAAAGGCTACGAAGTTGCTGTTGTTCACGGAAACGGACCGCAGGTCGGCAGGATTCTGCTCGCTTCCGAAACCGCTAAAAACGTGACTCCGGCGATGCCGTTCGATGTTTGCGGCGCGATGTCCCAGGGATATATCGGATACCACCTGCAGCAGGCACTGAAATTTGCGCTGAAAAAACGCGGTAAAGAGATTCCGGTTGCGACGATTTTGACGCAGATGGTTGTTGACGCGCAAGATCCGGGATTCAAGAATCCGACCAAGCCAATCGGACCGTTCTACAGCGAAGAAGAAGCGAAAGCGCTCGTTGCGGAAAAAGGCTACACTGTAAAAGAAGATGCGGGTCGTGGCTGGAGAAGAGTGGTCGCATCCCCGATTCCGACAGAAATCGTGGAGCTTGATTCCGTAAAGAGATTATTTGATTCCACCATCGTGATTACCTGCGGAGGCGGCGGTATTCCGGTCGTTCGCAAGGAAGACGGTGATTTGGAAGGTGTCGCAGCGGTTATCGATAAGGACTTCGCGGCAGAACTGCTCGCAGAAAACATCGGTGCAGACGCGCTGATGATTCTGACCGAAGTTGAAAAAGTCGCGATTAACTTCAATAAACCGAATCAGGAGAATCTGGGACATCTGACCTACGCAGAAGCTGAAAAGTACTGCGAAGAGGGGCAGTTCGCACCTGGCTCCATGTTGCCGAAGGTACAGGCTGCCATGAAGTTCGTCAAGGCAAATCCGGACAAGAAAGCGATTATCACGTCCTTAGCGAAGGCAATCGATGCACTGGAAGGCAAGACCGGAACGGTCATCACCTTCGCATAAGCGTAAGCTGATAAAATTCGCGGGAGGAAACAGTCGAACGACGAATCCTTTTCGATAATAAGAAAACAACATACGAAGAAAACCCCGCGAGGCGCGGTAACGCGCGCTTTCGCGGGGTTTTTGCCATGTGCCATCTTTTGCGCAGGCAAAAGGCTAAGCGCTTTGTGGAGCAGCCTTCGCTTTGTCAGCGATGCCTTGCAGAATGCTGCGTAACACCTTGAGCGTGTTCTTCAAGGAGTCGTAACCGTCAAACAGCGGCTGACAGGTCTCCTGGAGCTTCGCGGCCGCGGATACTGTGTAGGAGCCGGAGGTTGTCAGAACGGACATCAAATCACCGGTAACCCTTGAGGTCTTGTTGCTGATCAATCTGCAGATATGCAGCTGCGCGTCAGTCAGGGCCGGAGACTCTGTCTCAGCGGCGAAGTGCGTCGAAAGAACAAGTCCGTCGCAGAACGCGGCCAGGTGCGCCATGGACATCGCGCAGGCACTTAAAAATTCGGACGCGAAAGCGGTATCACAGACGGAAACCTGCGCATCCGCGGAAGTGTTTTCTTCACTGATGACTGTACGCTTTTCGCAATCCGCGAAACGTGCCTTGTCCTGCGTCAGATTATCCGCCAGCGCGGCGAAAGGCGTGGCGTCCTGTTCCGGCAGCAGCTCTTTCGGCATCGCGGCCAAGACTTGAAGTACCGCGATCAGTTGATCCATACAGGTGTAAATTGACTGGATCGCTTCCTTTTGATACAAGCGCAGCGTCCGCGCGGAGTGCAGAGCAGGGTCGCGATCTAATTGCAGCTTCCACGCAATATCGCCGATACGACGGGTCAGCAGTCGTTGCACAGCAGTTTGGATATTGTTGTCCTCGGCTGTAAAATGCAGTCTGCCCGCTTCCGCATCCCAAAGAATTTCCTGCAGATGTACGACAATGCTGTCGTATTCATCCTCTGTCAGCTTGCCTTCTGCCGCCAATTTTTTGACATGCGCGATGCCGCAGAGAATATCCTCCTTCCACAGTCTTTGATCAAATCCGATCGACGCGCAGAATTCATCCGCGATCAGATCCTCCTCATCAAAATATTTGCCTTTCCAAAGTTTCATCATGATTCATTTCCCCCTTGTTTTCGGTTTGCGATGCCGCCGCGCGGCCGATACAGGTGTCCCGCGCCTTATGCTGCTCGTAAAGTTCTGAGTGTGAATATTTATTAAAACTAGTGTATAAATTATTCCGTGCATGCACTCATTATATCTGAATAATTATAAAAAATCAAGAGAAAAAATAAATTTAATTGTGATTATTCTACAATTTAACGACTGAATGCCCATTTTTTTATGAATATTTGTACAATGCCAGCAATTGGGACCGCAAGCAGCATGCCGCCGATACCGAAAAAAGACCCAAAGAGCGAGACAGAAAGCAAAACAAAGAGCGGATGCAGCCCCGTACTGCCGCCGACCACCTTGGGATAAATGTAGTTCGCGTCAATCTGCTGAACCACGAACAGACCGAAAACCGCGAACATGCCATGCAGCGGACCCGCGGTGACGGCCGCGACCGCGAAGGCAGGCAGCATACCGAAAAAAGGACCGAAATAGGGAATGATGTTGAGCACACCGTCGAGCAATCCGATGATGACCGCGTAATCGACTTGAAGGGCAGTCAGCACTACCGAGGAAAGAAAGGCGATAATCAAGCTGTCGATCATCGCGCCCTTGACGAAGGTGGAAAGCACCTGGTTGATTTCCGAGAGATTTTCATTCAAAAGCCCGTGCGCGCGCTGCGTAAGCAGCACAGAAAGAAGGCGTTCCCAAAGCATGTAGAAGAAGTCCCGATCTTTGAGAAGGTAGACAGAAGCGACCAAACCGATAAAAAAATGAAGCATCGCGTTGCCGAGGCCGCTCAAAAATGTGACCGCGGCCTCGACGGAAAAACGCCGCTCCAGGCTTTCCGAGAGTTGCCCGAGCCCCGCCGCGATCGGGGAGGGCATACCATCAGGCAAAAAATCGGACAGGTAGGCATCTGCAGCTTGATAAGCGCTCTCAAAATAGGCGAAAATCTGGGTCGTGATTTCTCGAGGGCTTCCTTGCGGAAGGGCACCGAGGATCAAAATAACAAAGCCGCAGATGAGACTGCCGAGAAAGCATGCGGCCAGCAGATACGTCAGGAGAATCGCAAGACCGCGACGCCGTAGTTTTTGTGTAAGCCAATCGACCGCCGGATGCAGGAGATAAGCAATGGCGAGGCCGATGAAGAGGGGCGTCAAAACCGATAAAAGCCGCGTGAGCAGCCAGGCGATGCTTTGCAGGATAGCCTGCAGGAAATTTTCATTCATGTGCGGTCCTCTCAAAATTTGAACAGAAAAGCAAATACTTGCAAGACGGAAACGGATTTTGGCGTGGCTGCCGCGGACAAGGAAGCGGCACACCCTTTCCTGTTATGTAGGAAATATCGCGTAGCGATGCTTCAGAATATCGGAAAAAGCTGCTCGTAAAGCGACGCTCACGCAGAAGCACGATATGCGCGGAGGATTCTCGAATTCCATCATGCGCATCTTTTCCCTGCTGCTAGTATGGCAAAGATCACTGAAAAATATGAGCCGGAGGGGACAAAAGCGCATGGCGAGAACGCTGGATTTCCTCACGCGTGTGTTTGCCTCGCGCAGCTGCTGCTTTGCCAAGCGTGTTTGTCGCTATACGCGTCGGCTGATTTTGTGTCTCTGCTGCGCGCGAAACTCACATAGGTGCTTGGGCTGCTTGCATTTTTGTTTGTTCGGCAAGGAGCGGTTTGTGTGCCTGCTGCGCAAGCACCGGGTACGAGAAAAAGAACAGGAGAACTGCTAGAAAATATTTGACACATACTGTATACAAGATGTACAATAGAGACAGCAGAATATGATGATTCTGATTCTGCGGTTATGTAATATGTAAACGAAAACGGGCGTCCTGCATGGACGCCCGTTTTCGCGCGGAGGACGCGAAAAAGCTGTGGAATGGAAAAAGCCGCCGGAAGTTTTGGCAGGAGGGGGCGCAAGCGCTTTCCTGCGCCGGTTTACGCACAACAGAAAGCCGCCGGCAGGGCCGGCGGCTAAATAATCTGTAAGATGATGAAGTTCGATATTAAGCTTCGAGTGCCTTTAACGCGGCCTTCTTTTCTTCTTCTCTTTCTTCTAAGATCTTTGCATATTCTTCTTCTGTCAGCTTCGTCATGGTGATGCCGGTGTAGCCGAAGAATACGGAGACTACCGGGTTCAGCCAGTTCAGAATCGCATATGGAATGTAGCTGGAGTCGATACCGAGGAAGTTTCTCATGGTAGCGCCGCAGGTGTTCCATGAGAAGAAGTTAGAGGTAATGGTACCGGAGTCTTCCAGACATCTGGAAAGGTTTTCCGGACGCAGTCTCATATCTTCGAAGGATTCCTTGAACA
>OLOV01002435.1_pt1 | contig 12658 bp, 7 predicted proteins | sample 1672931 | NCBI WGS metagenome assembly OLOV01 (sample SAMEA3136738, study PRJEB25190) | human gut metagenome | biome: human gut; feature: human-associated habitat; material: faeces | place: Austria | collected 2013
GGAGAGGTCCATGACGGTGCCGCAACGATGGACTGGATGGAGCAGGAGCAGGAGAGAGGTATCACAATCACCTCCGCAGCTACCACCTGCCACTGGTCCGGCTCCGCGCCCTCCACGATCATGGAGAGGGACACGCTTCCGTCCGTGTTGCCGGTGCCGGCATTCAGGGCGGCCAGCACCGTGTTGCCCTGGGTGGTGAATACCTGGGAGACGGGACTGGTCAGCTTGTGCAGGCCGGTGACCTGGACCTGGATGTTATAGAAGGTACCGGCGGTGATTTTGTCAAATTCCGCCTTGCCGTCCTGCACCGCCTGGGTGTAGGAGTTGCCGTAGGGGTCGGTGCACACCACGTTCAGCAGGCCCTCACGCACCTGGGAATCCACCCGGACCACCAGCTTGCCCTGATCCTCCTGGACGGTGATGCCGTTGACGGTTTGCAGGTATTCGCTGGTATAGTACATATAGCCCCACACACCGGCTGCCAGCAGCAGGCAGAGCAGGAAGATGGTAAACAGCACGCCCACGGCGGATTTCTTTTTCTTCGGCGGCTTGATGACCACCGGCTCCACATGGGGATGGGCCTTTCGCTCCATGGTCACGGGCTTTTCGGAGGAGCGGAGCAGCTTGCTCAGCGACGCGAGCTCCTTGTCCAGATCCTCGTCCCCAATGGCGGTGGGCCACAGGTCCTCGTCCTCATGCTCGGTCAGGGACGCGAATTCATTGTCAACCGCCGCGTCAACGTCGGCAGGGGAGAAGGCGTATTCCTCCTGCGTCCCGGACGCTTCCTCGGCGGGAACGTCAGCGGGAGCGTCAACTGCCTCCGGCACATCCCAAACGGTTTCAGAGGCTTCAACGGTTTCGGTTTCCTCGACGGTTTCCTCCACCGTCTCGGTTTCCGCAATGGTTTCCCCGCCGGCATCCTCCTGAGCGGGGATCTCCGCCGGTTCCGTTACGGTGGCGTCCTCCGGCTTCAGAATGGCATCTTCGGCGGCGTCCTCCGCCTCCGGCGCTTCCGCGGCGGTCTCATCCACCGTTTCCTCCGCCGGTTCCGCCTGGGCAGCCTCATCCGCTTCCTCCGGCGCTTCCGCCCCGCCGTCCTGACTGACCGGGGCGGCGGTTTCACCGGCGCCCGGCGTCTCGGAGGCGATCGGCTCCATGATGGGCACGTTGTTGATGGTGTTGCGCTGCATATAGTCGATCAGCGCCTGGCGCATCTCGGCAGGGTCCTGCCAGCGCTTGGCCGGGTCCGGGTCGCAGGCCCGCAGCAAAATTCCGGCCATTTCCTCGTCGGCGGTGGCGGGGGCGCTCAGGGGCTTGTCCGGCTCCTGGGGCAGGGCCCCGTTGTTGAAGATCTGATACAGGATCATGCCTACGCAGTAGGTATCCGCCGTCTCGTTCAGCACGGACAGATCGTCCATCAGCTCCGGGGCGGTGTAGCTGCTGCGGTATTTTTCCGGCATGGGGGTATATTTCAGGGAATCCAGGGGAATAAAGCCCAGATCACCGATCTTGTATTCCTTTTTGTTGGAAATGAAGATGTTGGAGGGCTTCAGGTCCACATACAGCATCCCCGCCCTGCGGCAGGCGGCCAGCGCCGTGCACAGGTCGATGCCCAGGTTCACCGCCTCCAGGTGGGATACGGCGTGCCGGTGCATATATCGCTCCAGGGTGAGCCGGAACCCGCTGAGCAGAAATACCTCGTAGCCGATCCTGCTTTTCTGCATCGGCTCCATCTGGCAGCCCTCGTAGGGGACGAACCCCTCCAGCCGGGACAGCTCCTGCAAAAGCGCGGTCTCCTTTACAATATCCTCGGCCAGGGAGCGATAGTATTCCGCCGCCTCTGCCGAATTCTTGTAAGCGCCGGTGATGAGCAGCGCGTCCAGCTGCGTCTGGGACGCGGGGATGGAGATCACCTTTACGATGTATTTCCGCTGGGAATCCGCCCGCACGGCCGGGTAGCAGCGGACCCCGAAGTGGTCGCCCACCGGGTTGCCGACGGCAAATCCATCCAGCAGCGGAGAGACACTCAGTTGTTCAGGCAATGTAATCGCCTCCTTTATCCCCTGTATCATAATCGAAAATTACAAAAATTGCAATATGTTTGTGCTTGTTTTCTTGAAACAAGTGTGCTATAATGTGTTGAAAGGATGGATAGGTCTATCCATCAGGTCAGGAGGTATCTTTTATGAGCAAGATCGTATGCGATATCTGCGGCACCACCTATGATGATTCCACAGGTGCTTGCCCGGTTTGCGGCTGGAATCCCAGGACCACACTGGAAAGCACTTCCGCCGATGACGATGTTCTGAACGATGATTTTTCCCTGGACGATGCCGATTCGTCCGCTGCGCCCCCCCAGAAGGGCAGGGCCGTCTTTGATTACGACGCGGTGAACACCCACCGCCGCCGCCCGCCCCGTCCCGCACCCGCTCCGGCCCCCGCGCAGGAGGAAGAGGACGAGGAAGAGGAATCCGGCTCCAATAAATTCCTGGTGTTTATCCTGGTGGTACTGATCCTGGCCCTGCTGGCGGTCAGTGGCTACATTGCCTATACCAAGCTCTGGAAGCCCAAGAACATCGGCGACGACAGCAACCGTCCCCAGGAGACCGTGGCCACCCTGCCGCAGGACGGCGGCGAGACCGTCTTCGGCGATGAGACCGTTGCCACCGAGGTCACCGAGCTGACCATCCCCTGCACCGATCTGTCCCTGGTCGCGACCATGGACACGCTGACCTTTGCCGGGCAGTATTGGCGTCTGATGGTCAAGTGCACCCCCGAGGATACCACCGATAAGGTGGCCTTCACCTCCGGCGACGAGAGCGTGGTCACCGTGGACGAGTATGGCCGGGTCACCGCTGTGGGCGAGGGCGAGACGGTGATCGTGATCACCTGCGGCGACAAGCGGCTGGAGACCCCCGCTGTGGTCAAGTTCGCCGCCGAGGAGACCGAGGCCCCCACCGACGCCACCGATGCTCCCGCCTCCGGCACCTCCGGCACGGGCACCGGCACCGGCACCGTGGCGACGCCCAGCTCCGGCTCCGTGCTCAAGCTGAAGCGGACGGATATCACCATCAGCCGCCGGGGCGTGTATGTCACCCTGGAGCTGGAGAACGGCATTACCGCCGAAAGTGTCAAGTGGTCTACCAGCGATTCCAGCATTGCCACCGTGTACAATGGCAACGTCACTGCCATCGGCAAGGGCACATGCGTGATTCGCGCAGAGTATGACGGCCAGGTGGCCGAGTGCGTGGTTCGCTGCAAGTTCTGATCATAATTCAAAAGAGCAGCGGCAGTTCCCATGCGAACTGCCGCTGTTTTTTACGGTCACTCCCCGTGGGTGAATACCCGGTCGCGGAACAGGAAGGAAATGCACCAAAGGCCCGCAAGTCCCACCACGGTATAGATGATCCTGCTGAGCAGCGACGAAGAGCCGCCGAACAGCCAGGCCACCAGGTCGAATTGGAACAGCCCCACCAGGCCCCAGTTGGCGCAGCCGATGATGGACAAGATCAGTGTCAGTGTATCCATGTGTTAACCTCCATATTTTCTTTGTGGACTGTGGATAGCATACCCCTTTTTGAAAATAATACACCCGCCGCCGCTTTGACAAAATTTGCGAAATCAAAGGAGACAGATTATGACAACCTTATACGAAGGCGCGTTCGCCAAGCTGAACCTGACCCTGGATGTGCTGGACAAGCGGCCGGACGGCTACCATGATATCAAGAGCATTATGCAGGCCATTTCCATCCGGGACGATGTGGAGATCGATATCGGCACCGGCCGCCCCTGGAGCCTGGAATGCACCGCCGAGGGCATTCCCACGGACGAGACCAATCTGGCCTGGAAGGCGGCGGAGGCTTACTGCCAGGCTCTGCACAAGGACCCCGGCGGCATTGCCATCCGCATTCACAAGCGTATCCCCTCCGGCGCGGGCCTGGGTGGCGGCAGCGCGGACGCGGCGGCGGTGCTGCGGGCGCTGAACCGGCACTATGGCGACCCGCTTTCCATCCTGGCCCTGGCGGAGCTGGGGGCGCAGGTGGGCAGCGACGTGCCCTTCTGCGTGCTGTGCGGCACGGCCATGGCCGAGGGCAGGGGAGAGCGGCTGCGCAAGCTGCCGGACATGCCGGACTGCGTGTTTGTGGTCTGCAAGCCGGATTTCTCCGTGTCCACCCCGGAGCTTTATCGTAAGATCGATTCCGTGGCCATTCCCAAGCGCCCGGACCACATGGCCATGGAAAGCGCCCTGCTGGCCGGTGACATCGGCAAGATCGCCGACCTGATCTATAATGTCTTTGACCCGGTGGTCACGGCGGAGCACCTGGAAATGAACTACATCAAATCCATCTGCAACAGCTACGGCGCGTTGGGCATGCAGATGACCGGCTCCGGCTCCGCCATCTATGCCATCATGCCCAGTTTTGAGTACGCCGCCGTGGTGTGCAACATGCTCAAGGACAATTATCCCAATATCTTTATCGCAAAGCCCATTTGATATGAAAAAATCCGCCCGGATGGGCGGATTTTTTGCGGAAGCATGGGAAATGCATCTGTCAATGAAGCGCGATTTATGATATACTTAGCTCCATAAGGAAAGGAGGCGGCGTGATGCTGCATCTTTTGATCGGAACAGACTGGACGGCCAACCGTCATGAGGTATTGACGCGGCTGGCCGGGGACGTGGCCCGGCGGCAGCCGAACCGCATTCTCATGGTGCCGGAGCTGATCAGCCACGAGACGGAGCGGGCCCTCTGCGCGGCGGCGGGGGATACGGCCAGCCGCTATGCGGAGGTGCTGTCCTTTACCCGCCTGGCCCGCCGGGCGGCGGAGCAGGCGGGCAGCGGCGCAATGGAATGCCTGGACAACGGCGGCCGGGTGGTGGCCATGGCGGCGGCGGCGCGGCAGCTGGTCAGCAGGCTGAAGGCCTATGCCGCCGTGGAGACCAAGCCGGAATTCCTGACGGAGCTGATCGACGCGGTGGATGAATTCAAGCGCTGCTGCATCAGCGCCGAGGACCTGAAAAAAGCCGCCGCCCAGACCGAGGGCAGCCTTGCCCAGAAGCTGGAGGAGCTTTCCCTGCTGATGGAGGGCTACGACGGCCTGTGCAGCCGGGGCAAGCGGGACCCCCGGGATCAGATGACCTGGCTGCTGGAGCAGCTGGAGGACGGTGACTACGCCCGGCAGCATGTATTTTACATCGACGGCTTCCCGGACTTTACCCGGCAGCACATGGCAATTTTGGAGCACCTGATCCAGTTCAGCCCCAGCGTCACCGTCAGCCTGAACTGCGACGGCATCGGCTCCCACCAGCTGGCCTTTGAAAAAGCGGGGCAGACGGCCTCGGAGCTTCACCGGGCCGCCCAGCGGCTCCATGTGCCGGTACAGGTGGAGCCGATCCCGCCCCGGCAGGATAAAATGGAGATTATGCGCCAGCGGCTGTTTCAGGGGCCGATCCCCGGAGGCGCGGCGAGGGAGTACCTGCATGTTTACCGGGCGGATACCCCCTGGGCCGAGGTGATGGGGGCGGCACACCGGGTCCGCGCCCTGGTGCGCGGCGGCTGCCGTTACCGGGATATCACCCTGGTGTGCACCGACATGGCCCAGTACCTGCCTCTGGTGAATCTGGTGTTTTCCAGAATGCACATCCCCATCTACCAGTCCGGCACCGAGGATATCCTGCAAAAGAGCATGATCGCCACGGTGCTTACCGCCCTGGACGCGGCCCTGGGCGACTATGACCAGCGCAGTGTGTTCCGCTACCTCCGCTCGGCCCTGTCCGGCGTGGATTCGGATACCTGCGACTTGATCGAGAACTACGCATTCCTCTGGGACATCCGGGGGAGCCGCTGGCTCCAGACCTGGGAGAACCACCCGGACGGCCTGGGGGCGGAATGGACGATTGACGCCCGGCAGCGCCTGGAGGCGCTGAATGCGCACCGGCAGCAGCTGACCGCACCCCTGGAGCGTTTGCGCCGGGGCTTCCGCGGGGCGGCCTGCCTGGGGCAGCAGGTGCAGGCGCTGTACGATTTCCTGGAGGCCGTAGATATGGAGCAGCGCCTGGATCAGCTGGCCCGGGCGCTGGACGAGCAGGGCGACGGCCGGGATGCGCAGATATTGAACCAATTGTGGGAGATCCTTCTGTCCGCTCTGGAGCAGATGTATGATGTGCTGGGCCAGACCCATTGGGAGCCGGAGCACTTTGTCCGTCTGCTGCGGCTGCTGTTGAGCCAGTACGATGTGGGCACCATCCCGCCGGTGCTGGATGTGGTGCAGCTGGGCCCCGTTTCCGCCATGCGCTGCCACAGCGCGGCACACCTGATCCTGCTGGGCGCCCAGGAGGGAAATCTGCCCGCCTATTCCGGCGCGGCGGGGGTGCTGACGGACCAGGAGCGGGTCACCCTGCGCCGGCTGGGCGTACCCCTCACCGGCGGGGCCATGGAGGGCGTCCAGGCAGAATTCGCGGAGATCTACGGCGTGTTCTGCGGGGCACGGCAGTCGGCGGCGGTGTATTCCTCCGGTAAGCAGCCCTCTTTTGTCTACCGCCGCCTGGCGGAGCTTTCCGGGGCGGAGGAATTTGTGACGGATGCCCTTGGCTTTGCCGATGCGGATGCGCTGGAGGCTGGGGCGTTCCTGGCCGCCTGGGAGCGGGAGGAAAGCGCCCGGGCGCTGGGGATATTGCAGGATTATGAGCAGGTGCGCCGCCGTGCGGACTTCCAGTTGGGGGCCGTCAGCCCCGCCAATATCCGCAGGCTCTACGGCGACAGCCTGGCGCTGTCTGCCTCTCAGGTGGACAGGCAGGCGGAGTGCCGCCTGTCCTATTTCCTCAATTACGGCCTGCGGGCCAAGGAACGCAGGGAGGCGGCGGTGGACCCGGCGGAGTTCGGCACTTATGTCCACGCCGTGCTGGAAAACACCGCCCGCGCCGTCCGGGAGCAGGGCGGCTTCCACCAAGTGAGCCTGGAGGAGACCCTGGAGCTTGCCCATGCATATTCCAGGGAGTACGCCGACCAGCGGTTCGGCCAGCTCCAGTCCCAGCGCATGGAATACCTGTTCCGCCGCAACTTAGCGGAGCTGGACATGGTGGTGCAGGAGCTTTGGCAGGAGCTGCGGGAGTCGGATTTCCAGCCGGAGGATTTTGAAGTCGCCTTTGGCTCCGGCGAAGAAGATTCCCTCCCCCCGATTTCCATCCCCAACGGAAAAATGAATGCCATCCTCCGGGGCTTTGTGGACCGGGTGGACGTGTGGCAAAGCCCCGGCAGCCGCTATTACCGGGTGGTGGACTACAAGACCGGCAAAAAGGATTTTGATTACTGCGACGTGTTCAACGGCGTGGGGCTGCAAATGCTGCTGTACCTGTTCGCCTTGGAAGAAAGCGGCGGGAAGCTCCTGGGGGAGCGCCCCATCCCCGCCGGGGTGCAGTATTTCCCCGCCCGGGTCCCCTACATTCTTACTGAGGGCCTGCCGTCCGAGCAGGAGATCGCCGACAAGCGGCAGAAGGAATGGAAGCGGCAGGGCCTGCTGCTGGGTGACCGTGCCGTGCTGGATGCCATGGAGCCGGGGGAGCAGAAAAAGCGCCTGCCCGTCAGGGAAAAGGACGGCGAGCTTGCTGGCGATCTGGCCGACCGGGAGCAGCTGCGCCTGCTGGAAAAATTTGTGTTTCGCGTCCTGGGCGGCCTGGTGGAGCAGATCGCCTCCGGCAATGTGGAGCCGAATCCCTATACCCGCGGTAGCAGCCACGACGCCTGCCGGTTCTGCCCCTATGGCGCGGTGTGCCACAGCGAGAGCGTGGCGGGCCGGCGGAATTATAAAACCATGACCGCCCAGCAGTTCTGGCAGCGGGTGGGGGAGGAGATGGAAAAGCATGGCTGAGCAGCTGACACAGCAGCAGAGCATGGCGGTGCACGACCGGGGCGGCAAGCTTCTGGTCAGCGCCGCCGCGGGGTCCGGCAAGACCCGCGTTCTGGTGGAGCGCCTGCTGGACTATCTGACCGACCCGGCGGACCCTGCTGATCTGGATGAGTTTCTGATCATCACCTATACCAAGGCCGCCGCCATGGAGCTGCGGGGCAAGATCGCCGGCCGGCTCACGGAGCGCATCGCCCGGGAGCCGGAGAACAAGCACCTCCAGCAGCAGCTCCAGCGCCTGTTCCTCACCCAGATCTCCACGGTCCACGGCTTCTGCTCCGCTGTTTTGAAGGAGTATGCCTACCGGGTGGACCTGTCCCCGGATTTCCGGGTGGCGGACGAGACGGAATGCGCCGATCTGCGCACGGCGGTGCTGAAGGATCTGATGGACCGGGCCTATGTGGACGGGGAAGAGACGGCGAACTTCCGGGACTTTGTGGATTCCCAGGGCGTCGGGCGCAGCGACAGCGCCATCCCCGCCATCGTTGAAAAGGTGTATGACGCCGCCCGCTGCCACCTGGATCCCCAGCGCTGGCTGGACAGCTGCCTGAGCCATGTGGAGCTGGAGGGCGTGACAGATGCTGCTCAGTCCATCTGGGGCAAATATCTGATGGAGCAGCTGTTTTCCTGGCTGGATTTGCAGATCGACGCCCTGCGCCTGTGCCAGACCCGGCTGGAGCAAGGCGGCGGGGCGGAAAAGCCCGCCGCCAATATCGCCCAACTGGTGCAGCAGCTGGAGTTCCTCCGCGCCAGTGCCACCTGGGATGAAGTATATACCCGCAAGGATGTGTCCTTCGGCACCCTGCGCTTTTCGGGTAAGACCTATGACCCCGCTCTGGCCGACCAGGTGAAGGCCGTGCGGGAGGCCTGCAAAAAGGGCCTGGAGCAGCGCACCCGCTGGTTTGCCAATGATTCTGCCCAGGTTTTGGCGGACCTGCGGGCCTCAGCCGGGGCTGCCCGGGGCATCATCTGCCTGGTGCGGCAGTTTGAGGCGGATTTTTCCCGGCTCAAGCGGGCTCGCCGCATCCTGGATTTCAGCGACCTGGAGCACAGCACCCTGGATCTGCTCCTGGGGAAAAGCCGCACGGGGCTCACCGCCGCCGCACGGGAGCTGGGCGGGCGATACCGGGAGGTCATGGTGGACGAGTACCAGGATTCCAATGCCGTCCAGGATGCGATTTTTACCGCTCTGACCCAGCAGAAGCAAAACTGCTTCATGGTGGGCGACGTGAAGCAGTCCATTTACCGCTTCCGTTTGGCCGACCCTCAGATTTTCCTGGAAAAATACGGCTCCTATGCCCCGGCAGAGGCCGCCCGGCCCGGCCAGGGCCGGAAGATCCTGCTCAGCAGCAATTTCCGCTCCGGCGGTGAGGTGATCTCCGGCATCAATGATGTGTTTGCTGCCTGCATGAGCGTCCGGGTGGGCGGTCTGACCTATGGCCCGGAAGAAGCCCTGCGGGAGGGCGCGCCTCACACTCCCTTGGGCGAGGCAGCCACGGAGCTGTACGTCCTTGAGGTCACGGACGGGGATGCCTATGACAAGGAGGCCGCCTTCACGGCGGGGAAAATCCGGGGAATGCTGGCCTCCGGCGCCACTGTGCGCCAGAAGGATACCCTCCGCCCGGTGACGCCGGAGGACATCGTGATCCTGCTCCGCTCCCCCGGCACCATGGCCGATGCCTTCCGGGCGGCGCTGGAGGCCGAGGGCATCCGCTGCGCTCTGGACGGCGGCGCAAATCTGCTGGAAACCCCGGAAGTCAGTACCCTGATTGCCCTGCTGCAGGTCGTGGCCAATCCAAGACAGGATATTCCCCTGCTGGCGGTGCTGGCAAGCCCGGTATTCGGCTTTACGGCGGATGACCTGGCCGCCTTCCGGGCCGCCTGCAAGAAGGGCACCGTTTACGACGCCCTGTGCCGCAGCACCGGCGAAAAGGCGGCGTATTTCCTGGAGACCCTGGCCGTCCTGCGAAGAAAAGCCCGCCTGGAGCCCCTGACCCAGCTGCTGCAAGCCTGCCTCGGCCTGACCCGGCTGGACAGCATCTATGGAGCCATGCCCGGCGGCAAGGCGAGGAAAGAGAATCTTCAGCTCTTTTTCCAGCTGGCCGTGGATTATGAAAAAAGCAGCCTGCGTACGCTCAGCCAGTTCTTGGAGCATTTGCAGACCCTGGGCGGCAGTCAGGTGGCGGCTTCCGGCAGCAGTGCCGGGTGCGTGACCATCATGAGCATCCATAAGTCCAAGGGCCTGGAATTCCCGGTGGTATTCCTGTGCGGCCTGTCCCACCGCTTCAACCCCAGCGACCGGCAGGAGCAGGTGCTCTGCGACAAGGACCAGAATCAAGCGGAATTATCGAATGGAATCGAAGAGAATCATCGAATGTTCACCGCCTGCGTTACAGCGCCATTTCCAAGCAGGCCATCGCCGCCTCCATCAAGGCCGAGAGCGTCAGCGAGGAAATGCGCATCCTCTACGTGGCCATGACCCGGGCCAAGGATCGCCTGGTGATGACCTGCACTCTGAAAAACCCCGAAAAGAAGCTGACCCAGCTGGCCAACCGCCTGATCCCCGGCGGTCAGACCCTGGTGAATATGGAAGCGGACTGCCACGCCGACTGGGTCCTGGCCGCCGCCATCCAGCGGGTGGAGGCGGGGGAGCTCCATGCCCTGGCGGGCCGCCCGGAGCGGCTGCTTACCGGCAGCTGCCCCTGGAAGATCCGCCTGATTGAGACCGCCCCCGTGGCCGCTCCCACCGATGCGCCGGTCCAGGAGCGGCAGCCCTTCCCGGAGGGAGCCGTGGACGCCCTGCGCGCCGGGCTGTCCTTCCGCTATGCCCACGAGGCGGCCACCCGCGCGCCCTCCAAGCAGACGGCCACCGGCCGCAAGGGGCGGGAGCTGGACGAGGAGGTGCAGGAGGATACTCAGCCCCGTCGGGAGGCACCCGCCTGGCGCAAGCCCAGCTTCCGTCAGCCCGCCGGGCTTCCTGCCGCCCGCGGCAGCGCCGTCCACAGCGCCATGCAGTTCATCTGTTACGACGCCTGTGCCGACGAGGCAGGTGTGCGCCGGGAGCTCGCCCGGCTGACCCAGGCGGGCCTGCTGACCCCTGACCAGGCGGCTATGGTCAGCCCGGCCCAGCTGGCGGCATTCTTTGCCACCCCCATCGGCCGTAAACTGGCAGAGGGGGCCGAGCACATCCGGGAGTTCAAATTTTCCATCCTGGACGACGGCGGGAAGTACGGCCAGGGGCTGGAGGGGGAGCAGGTACTGCTGCAAGGCGTGGTGGACTGCGCCCTGCTGGAGCGGGACGGCATCACCGTCCTGGATTTCAAGACCGACCGGGTGACGGAGCAGACCCTTCCCCAGACCGCCGCCCGCTACCGGCTCCAGCTGGAAACCTATGCCGAAGCCCTCACCCGCATCTTCCAGCAGCCCATCAAGGGGAAATACCTCTATTTCTTCCATCTGAACCAATTCTACCGGCTCTAGCTAAGAAAAACCAAGGCGAATCCGTACGGCCCCCAATGGGGCATGGTGCGAATTCGCCTTGGCCTTTATCAGAGCATAACTGCCTGCGACAAACCCTTCAGCCCATCTTGCGGGCTGTCAGCGTTTTGCTCAGGGGATTTACCGGCACTGCTTTTCTTCCTGGTTCTGGGTCTTGTTCTGGTTCTGATTCTGGTTCTGGGACTGATTCTGGCTCTGGTTCTGATTCTTGTTGCTCATTTCTGTATCCTCCTAATATTGGTTGCGGCTTCCCGCGGTGATAGAATGCCCCGAATTTTAGGATTTATCCTTTGGCTTGAAAAGAATTCCGGCGAGTAATCCGAAAAAGATCGCTGCTGTGATGCCGCCTGCCGTGGCCTTCAGCCCGCCAGTGAGGATGCCCAGCGGCCCTTTTTCGTTGACGGCCTCCTTGACCCCCTTGGCAAGCGTTGCGCCAAAGCCCGTCAGGGGCACGGATGCCCCGGCCCCCGCGAAATCGATCAGCGGCTGATACAGCCCCACCGCACCCAGGATCACCCCGGCCACCACATAGCCCACCAGAATGCGGGCGGGGGTCAGGGTGGTCTTGTCAATAAGGATCTGACCGATGAGACAGAAAAGTCCGCCGATGACAAATGCCTTTAAATAATCCATTCAGTCCAAGCCTCCTTCGATGGCGACGGCGTGACAGACCCCCGGAATGGGCAGCCCCTGCTGGGTGGAGGTAGGGGAGAGCAGCGCGCCGGTGCCGCAGAACAGGACCTTTTTCAGCTTGCCCGTTTCCAGCTGCCCCAGCAGATGTCCGCACAGGGTGATGGCGCTGCACCCGCAGCCGGAGCCGCCGGAATGCACGTCCTGCTTTGTGTTGTCGAACACCATGGTGCCGCAATCCGTCAGGATCCCCCCCAGCTCCAGCCCGTCCCGGGCGGCCAGCTCCAGCAGCAGATCCTTGCCCAGCTGGCCCAGGTCGCCGGTGACGATCAGGTCATAATCTTTGGGCGTTAAATTCATGTCCTCCAGGTGGGCCTTGATGGTGGAATAAGCGGCGGGGGCCATGGCCGCCCCCATATTTCCGGCGTCCTTCACTCCCAGGTCCCGCACGGTGCCCACCGTGGCGCAGGTCAGTCGGGGACCTTTCCCTGCGCCGCAGACCAGCGCGGAGCCGGAGCCGGTGACCGTCCACTGGGCTGTGGGCGTCCGCTGCCCGCCGTAGCCCAGGGGGAAGCGGTACTGCCGCTCCGAGGACGCAAAGTGGGACGAGGTCATGGCGGCCACC
>OLOV01002438.1_pt1 | contig 12633 bp, 10 predicted proteins | sample 1672931 | NCBI WGS metagenome assembly OLOV01 (sample SAMEA3136738, study PRJEB25190) | human gut metagenome | biome: human gut; feature: human-associated habitat; material: faeces | place: Austria | collected 2013
AGGTTCTGGGCGTTCATGCCGCCGGCCTGACCGGCCATTCCCATGCCCATAAAGGCCATGGCAGGGCCGGCAGCCGTGTTGGAAGCCGCCATCTTCATGGCGTCGCCCTGACTGCCCACCAGATGGGCGGCAGCGCGGGTGGGATCCATGAAGGCCGCGTTCCGCTGCAGCTCCTTGAGCATCTTCTCGTCTTCCTCGTCGGCCGTCACGCTGGATACGCCGAAGGAAACGATCTCGATACCCCGCAGGTCGCGCCACTTCTTGCTGAGGACCTCATTCAGGGCGTCGGCTAGCTCCATGGTGTGGCCGGGCAGCTGGGAGTAGCGGATGCCGTTTTCGCCGATCTTGGCGAAGGCGGGCTGCAGCGCCGTCAGCAGCTCGGTTTTCAGCTGGCTGTCCAGCTTATCGCGGGTATATGCCTCCGCCACGTTGCCGCACACATTGGTGTAGAACAGGGCGGGATTGCAGATGTGATAGCTGTACTCGCCGAAGCAGCGGATGCCCACATCAATGTCGATACCGGCCCGCTGATCCACCACGCGGAAGGGCACGGGATTGGCAGTGCCATACTTGTTTCCGATCAATTCCTTGGTGTTGAAGTAATAGACACGCTGATCCTTGGGCGCCTCACCACCGAAGGTGAAGCGGGTGGTCATGCTGTCGATGACAGCACGGACGCTCTCCTTAAACTCACCGGTAAACAGAGAGGGTTCGGTGGACATATCGTAGGTAAACTCGCCGGGCACGGCGCAGACCTCCACGATGCGGCCCTGATCCACGATCATCATGCACTGACCATCGGCCACGGCGATGACGCTGCCGTTGGAGATGATATTGTCGCTGCCCTTGGTGTTGCTGCTGCGGCCGGAGGTGCGCTTCTGGCCCTTAACAGCCATCACGTTCTCAGGCAGTGCCTCGCAATAAAAGTATTCCTTCCACTGGTCGGCCATCACGCCGCCAACGCTGCCCAATGCTGCTTTAATCAGTCCCATAGTTATGTAATCTCCTTTTCTTTGTAATAATTTCTATCTATGAATGATTTGTTAATCCTTGTTCAACCACTGGCCGTTCCACCACAGGCCGTCCGACCGCTCGCAGTAGACGATCCACATCTGATGCGGGCCCTTTCCGAAGCGGCGCAGCTCCAGATAGTTGTCGTCGATCACGGTCACGTTGAACTCAACACCCTTCGGGCCGCCGCCCAGCGCTGCGAACCACTCCTGATTGCCGCAGTCGTGATACATGGGGCCGCCGAGGAACTTCACATACAGCTCGTTCAACGTTTCACGTTCGCCGTTGGAGTAGGTGGCGTCGTACTGGCATACCATGCTCCATACACCCTCGCCCATAAAGTCGGTCACGCCATCGGCGCTCAAGAGCGTCAGCGTCAAGGACTCGCCCGCCGTCTCCATCGGTATCCTCCCGTCCGCCGTCTCGACCGAAGTTCCGACCCATGTCCCATCCAGATACTGCCGATTGACCTCGTAAACAGCATCGGGATGGGAGTAGGAGAAACTGCCGAAGCCTATGTCGCCCCAGTAATCATCGTCGTCATCGGGGTCCACATTCCCCACCGGGTCAACGCCGTCCACCGGATCTGCCACATCGTTGTTGTCGCCGGACAGGGGCGGTGTGTCTATCGTGGTGCCGCCGTTGTTCTCCAGCTGCCCGTGGGGGATAAACTCCACCTGACAGGCCGTCAGGCCCACCGCCAGCGCCAGAAGCAGCGCCAGCGCGATCCATCGCCGCTTCATGGCTTTAAGCCCAGGGATCCTGAGCGGCCGGGATGCGGATGCCGCTGAGAGGGCTGGAATACTCCCACAGGAACCATTCGCCGGTGGAGGGCTTCTGCCGCAGCTTGATAGGCCGGGGGGAGTCCGCGCCGGGCGTGGCGATAAATACCCGCAGATAGCCCGGTTCAATGTCCTGCGGACGGGGATCTGGAAGTACGTTCAGCACATAGGGCTGTGTGGGAACGTAGCTGTTCTGGGGGGTAGCCCCGGCGAAGTACGCCAGCGGCAGATACTCCTTGCCCCGCAGACGATCCCGCAGGAACTGGCTGTCATAGGGTGTCATAGGCCGGGGCCCCCGCAGGATGTTCATAGCCTCCACACCTTCGTTGGGATTTTTTACATATAGGTTCAATGCACACAGGAAGCCCGCCACCACCTCATCCGGGGTTTTCAGGGACAGGTTCCGGAATTCTGCCAGCGAAGCGGGCAGCGCGTTCAACGTTACTTGCATATCTCTGCCTTCCTTTCTCTGATTTCCGTACCGTTCGTCAGCTGTCGCCTCTCACGCTGCTGGAGAAGGTAGCGGCCGTGTAATACTCGTTGCCGTCACGCACCACGAAGTACAGCACATAGTAGTCACCCTCGCCGTTGAACCAGCCGTAGGCGTGCTTTTCACTGTTCCAGCTCCTCTCATCCATGCCGGTATGGGGAATGCCATCCTCGCCGCCCAGCATGGCCTTGATGTCGTCATAGGTCAATTTCGAGGACTTGGAGGAGCTCATATCCCACAGCTCCTGACGCACCTTCTGCATGGTGGGCAGATCCGCCCGGCCGGTGGCATCGGGATTAGACTTGCCGTACTCACCCTGACAGTTGGTGGTAGTCCGTTCAAAGGGATAGTTCTCCGGCAGGCCGCCGTTGTCGCTGCCGCCAGCCGGGGGAACAGAGGCGGTATCGCCGCTGCCGTCATCGGGGATCAGACTGGTGTCGATCTGATAGGTATTGGCGATCTCCATAAAGGTCTTGCCACGATAGTACTCCACCGCGCTTTCGGGCATGGGAATGTAATCCTCGTCCGTCCAGTTCTCGTCGTCCAGATGGCGCAGGTTCGCCAGCAGGCTGATAGAACCGTCCACCAGGTCGGAATCCACCTCGCAGCTGACATACAGGGCGCCGGTCTCGTCCACGGACAGGATACCCTCCTGCATCTCGCCGCCCATGAACTCACCCCGCAGATCCAGACCGGTATCGTCATCGGGCACCACGCGGACATAGGTGTTGGCGAAATTGAAGTCGTTCTCGCCCTCCAGATACATGGCAAGCCACACCTCGCAGCCGCCGTTGCCGTCAAAGACCAGACGCGCCAGGATCTCGTGAGCGGTGTCGTTCAGCGCCTCGAGATCACCGGTAGCATCCGTGAGACCGGCCATGCCGTGCCAGTCGCCGCCGTACACTGCGGCGAAGTCATCCAGAGACATCTCATCCGCACCGGTGTTTCCGCTGGTACCGCTGATATTACCCTCACCCTTGCGGAAGGTCAGCTGCAGATCAAAGCCGAAGTAGTCGTTCACCATAATCAGGCCGTCCTTCAGCGTGCAGTTGCAGACCGATCCGTCTCTGTCCAGCGTCAGGGCGCCGTCCTTAGTCAGCTTCCACTTGATGGTCGTCGGGTCGCCGTCCAGCATAAAGCAGCCCGTACCGTCCTCTTTCAGCTCAATGTAGTTCTCGCCCAGATCGTAAACATCGTCCATGGGTATCCACTCGTCAAAGGACAAAACAGCCTCGCCCATGTACTTGCCCACAGCGGGGTTTGTCTTGCTGCCGCCCTTGCCGCCGCAGGCCGCCAGCGTCAGTGCCATCACCAACGCCAGAAGCAGCGCCGCAAGTTTTCTCGCTCTTTTCATCATTTCTTCCTCCTGTTTTTCGGTATTTCTGTGTTATCTTTCTCTATATTGGCACGTCTCACTTGAGGCGATGACCGCATTCGGTGCAAAATTTCTCAGACTCTCCTGTCCGCAGGAGGGACAGTGCTACTTAGCGATATTCTGAGGGCTTTCCTCATACATGTTTTTCAGTGCCTGAAGGAGAGGATTCTCTGAGACTCCACGCCGGAGGACTCCACGCCGGGCCTTGCCAGCATAAAGGTCTCTCCTTCGGTGGTGTACAGGCAAAAGGCGTCCAGCGAATGAAAGAATTCCAGAAGCTGAAAGGGCTCCGGCAGCAAGACATCATTGTATCCCTCCGTCAGCTTTACATAACCGGTCTTGTACACCCACATATCAGACGTAAGCTTTACCACTCCATCGACCGTCAGATTCATGCGGGACGCTTCAAGCTGCCCGATGCCCTCAATCTCCAGAACAATACTTTCGTCGGCGTTCTGCCATGTTCCCGCGAAGGGGGACTGATCCTCCAGTGTATATACCATATCGGGGCCGTCCACCATATGGTCGCCGCCCTGTTCCCGTGTTTCACCGCAGCCCATCGTTCCCCAAAGTACCGCCAACAGCAATACACCTCCTATCCAAAGCCGCCATTTCATAGGCATCACCCTCCAATCATCATTCCTGATCGTTTTTCATGGGTGCCTTTTCGCATATCGGTACGTCTCACTTGAGACGGCTGCCGCATTCCGGACAGTAAACAGGAATCTTCTCATTTGTCGGCTGCCAGCCGCAGCTTTTGCAGCAGAAGGGCTGCCGGATACCGCAGTTGGTACAGAATTTACCCTCGTTCTTTGTCTCACAGTTGGGGCAGCTCCACTCCTTAGATAGCGGCGTTTTCGACTCCGTGGAGAAGATCACGTCCTCCTCGCCGCACGCCGCGCCGTCCTTTGTCAGCCATCTATGGCCGCTGCCGTCGCTGTACCGGATGCGGAAGGCGTTTTCCGCATGGCTGAATGTCAGATTGTCGAAGGTGCCCGTCATGAGAATATCCTTATGCTCCTGCGTCAGCTTTACATTCCCAGTTTTGTACACCCATGCGTCAGATGCGAAGTCTGGCTCACCGTTCACAAACACCTGTATGCCGGACGCCTCAAACTGCCCCCGGCTCTCCACCTCTAATATGATGGTACCATCCCGGCTCTGCCACGACCCCGCAAAGGGGCTCTGATCCTCCGGCGTATACATCATACCGGGGCCGTCCACCATCTGGCCGGCCAGCGGAGCCTCCGCCCTGCCGCAGCCCATCATTCCCCACAGCATCATGACCAGCAGTACACCTCCTATCCAGCATCTCCGCTTCATCTGTGCCGCCTCCCTTTATCATCTGTTTTCCGCGGACAGACCTTCCACCGGCTCGCCGTGCTCTTGCAAAAACGCCGCACAGTCGGTACACAGGTCGATATCCTCCCCCAAAAGGAAGCAGCGGTCACAAACCAGCCGCTTGCAGATCGGGCACAGGCTGAAATACTCCATTGCCTCCGTTGCGGCCCGCTCAAAGGCATCCTCCCGTTCACGCTGGTACAGCGCCTGAAAAATCACGCGCTTTCCCTCGCTCTCCGGCTGCATTCCCGCCTTGGAAAAGCGCACCGGCTGGCTCTCCCAGAGGGAGCCGCATACAGCGCAGCGCAATGAAAACTGAAACCTCTCCATAGAAGATATGTCCTCCATGGACGCTTTAATGATGCGGCGCATTTCGGTTCCCTCCTTGCCTACATCGCCGTTTCTTTTCTGCCGTTCTTATGTCCGAAGTATATATACAGGTATATATACTTTTTAGCAATTTTTACTTAAAATGTCTATTACCCTAAGGGTGAATTTTGCCTGTATCCGCCAAAATCACCCTTAGGCGTAGACAGAGTGCACAATCCGAATCACATTGGTTTGTGCACTCTGTTCATCATCTTTATGATCTGTTCAGCAGCTCACCGCTGCGGCCGCAGCTGGCAAACAGCTCAATATATACCTTCAGCTCATCGAACGAATCCACCCCCATCTTTCGGTACAGATTGCGGTTATGAGTCTTTACCGTGCTGGCGCTGATATGTGCCAGCTCAGGAATATCCTTGACGGTATAGCCGTCCATATAGTATTGCAGGATGGTGCGTTCCATGCCGGTCAGCGTACCCGCCCTCTCCGCAAAGCCGCACAGCCGCGCCTCCACATCGGGCGGCAGCGCGCCCGCCGGCCGCTCCCGGATCATGGTCAGCAGCTCGTCAATTTCCGAAATACCGGATGTCACCACCTCCGTTGTATCGCCCCTGACCGCCGCAAGACTCTCATTGATCGGTTTGACAAAGCGGCGGGACAGCACGGTTGCCGCAACCAGCATCGCCAGCAAAAAGAGCACCGAACCCAAAAACCACGCGAACTGTGACCCGCGCTCATAGCTGCGGAAGGTGTTGGCCGTTACAAGCGTCACCGCGGCAAGGGGAATGCCGTCCGAGGTAACGGCATCCAACAGCCGGTGCCGCCCCAGATAGGACTCCTTGCCATCGGTATAGATGGTATAGTATTTCCCCGGCTTGATATGCAGCGTCCCCTCGGCCGTCAGGCGCGAGCCGTTGGTAGCGCCCAGCATAGTCCCCGACAGATTGAGAGTGTCGCCGTCAATCGGCGCCAGCAGGGTCAGCATATTGCCATAGCTGCTGGACACAGTGACGTGGGAAAGGCTGAAATAGAGGTCGCTGATCTCCATGCCGCAAAACCCCCGCACAGTGCCGCTGCCGTCCAGAATCGGTACGCACAGCAGCATCACATGCTCCCATGTATCCAGCAGCTCTGTGCGTTTTGTCCACAGGCTGCCCTCTGCCAGACGCTCAACCTGACTGGTGGCAACCTTATTGCTGCCGGGAATCAGCGCGGTATTCAGTTCCGGATTCCAGCGGTTATGCATCTGAATCTGTAATCCCCGCGCCGCCTCCGCCGCGCCGCGGAAGCAGATCACATCCTGCTCCGACGCCACCGTGGGCTGAAGCCCGGAATAGCGCAGATACAGTCCCGCCCTGAGCGCGTCCGCGTTGGGCAGCGCCGTGTTGGCGGTCACGTTCAGGCAGAAGAAGATTCCGCTGCACGAGGCGGCGCTCAGCGTACTGCTCAGCGGCGTGTACAGCCTCTTTTCCAATTCCGCGATGGTTTTCGGATCGTCGTTGAGCGCGTCAAAAGGAATGCCCTTGGCCGCGAGAAAAGCATCCAGCTCCCGGCCCAGCTTTTCCGACATGGCCACGCCATGCCCCGTCAGCTCATCCATCTGCGCATCCAATGCTGCATATGTATTTCTCTGCTGAATGTCCAGGGCGCTGGCCAGCTGCCGCGCAGGATGGGACAGCACACCCATAGCCATCAGGATCGACAGGATGGCCGCCACCAGCAGCAGCGCCATTGTGAACCAATACAGCAGCAGCCGCACACCCATACTGTGGCTGGCTGTATATGGATTGTGAATCGCATTCCGAATTGATCGCATGTGCTTTCCTCTTTCATGTGCCGTAATCCAGCTTAAAACTGTCCAAAGTCTCCCAGATCAGGGCGTCCGGCGTATTGCCGCCCTCCAGATACTGTGTCCGGCCCGCCGTCAGCTTCAGCCGCGCCAGATTTTCAAACCGCGTCTCCAGATCCAGATAATTCTCCATCTGGGGCGGATAGTAGAAGGTATATGCCTCCTGCGTTTGCAGATATGTCTCGTACAGCGACACATACATCGGGTCGCTCAGTTTTTCCACGGCGTCGGGCAGATAGTTCTCAAATGCCTCCTGCGTCACCGGCATATAGCCCAGGCTGGTCACGAATTCCACGTTGCATGTCGGCTCGGTCAGCCATTTCAGGAACGTGATGCACGCCTGCTCCCGTTCCGGGGTGGACTTCACGGTGCACATTCCCACGCCGCGCTGCATCACCAGCTTGTCGCCCCCTTCAAACACCGGGCACGGCATGGAGGTGATCGTCACCTTTTCCGAGGTGTTGTCGGGATACGTCACCGTGTCGGAATAGTAGAGCACGCTGGCCGAGGATGCCACAGACACCACCACATCTCCGGTGCGAAGCGGCTCCGTGGCGTACCCGTCGTGCAGCCACAGGCCGCCCGTCAGCCCCGCCCGGGCATACGGCTCCCATGCCCGCTCGAACCCGGGGCCAAACCTGACGCCGTCATCCCGGAAAAAGTCCTCGCCCAACGATTCCACGCCCACCTGAAAGTAATTGAAGTGGTAATCGTGGACAAAGAAGCATTTGCCGGTATCCGCGGCGTATTGCTCTGCCAGCGCGTAAACGCCCTCCCATGTCGCAAGATCGTCATAGCTTGCGCCGGACTGGGCTGCCCACCGGTCGAATAGCGTCCGGTTGACAAACAGCACCTCCGTGGATTTGGCAAGGGGCAGGATCGCCTGCCGTCCGCCGATCATCCCCTCCTCACGAAAGGCGGGGATAAACGCTGCCAGCTCCTCCTCACTGAAATAGTCCCGGTAGTCCACCAGAATCTCCTGATCCGGCAGCGCCAGCACCGTCTTGGGGTAGGATACGAACATATCCGGCAGCGACGGCGCGCCCGGGTCGCTGTTGGCGGCGGCCAGCACGCTTTTATGGATGCTGCCGCTGTTGCTGACCAGTTCCACCTTCACGCGGATGTTCTGCTTCGCGCCCACCGTGCTGTTAAACCGCTTGATCAGGTCGTTCAGCGGAGAATCCACCTCGCCGCCATAGACATGCCACAGCGTTACGGTCAGCGGTTCCGCGTCCTTTTTCTGCGTACATCCTGTCACCGACAAAAGCGCCAGCACCAACAGGCACAAAACGATTCTTTTTTTCATGTTAGCGTCTCACCCTTTCGCGGGGGCGGGAAAAGCCCATTTTCCTGTCCTCGCCCTTCACATATTTCCTGCGTCCGGGGACTGCGGAGGCGGCGGCTGCCGCCTCCGCGTCATCCTGCAAAAGTCTTGCGGCGGGCGTATGGAAAGCACCCCGGCACTGACAAAGCAGCTTACTGGAGCGTATGGAAAGCACCCTCCGCTGCCTGTAACCGCGGGTCACACGCCGCAAGGCTCTTTGCCCGTTACAGGGGCGGCGTGGCGAGGCCGGTCGCCACCTCGTACAGAAACTGCAGATCATACACGTCCACGCTGCCATCATCGTTCAGGTCACAGGCGTTTGCACCCGCCGTGGGAGACTGGCTGGGATCTGTCAGATATGCATACAGCGCCTGAACATCCATGATATTACGCTTGCTGTCACCGTTTAGGTCACCCCAGACACCACCCTGCGTCGTAAATTCGACCTTGATGACCCTAGCCACAGGAACATAGACTGCCTCTTTGCCGTTGACAGAGACTTTGGCATTTTTGCTGATCTCATATCCAAAGTCAACATCGAGGCGGAGCCAGCAGTAATAGGTCTCTCCCAGCTGGAATTTATCTACTCCCCGTTTCAGCCGCAAACTGGCGCTGCCGTCTGCATTCTTTTTATACCATTCAAAGCCGCCCTCCTGCAGGTGAACACCGTCCGGCAGCCCCATAAGTCGCTCCGGTGCGTAGGGGACTCGTGCGTTTGCCCAAGGAACAGGTTGGACGTTGATCAGCAGGGAGTTATACACGGTCGTACTCGGCTCCGGGGTGAGCGGATGTGATGTAAAGTAGTACTTGTTGTTATACTTTATACAAGGCTCAGATTGGACAGACGGGCTGTAGGGGTCGTCGTTGTTCATCCGCAGTCGAAGCGTCGTGTAGAAATTACGGCCGCCCTGTGAGTGATGGATATCCACCGGGAGGTTCACGAAGGTCTTATCGTCCTTTCCCCGGCCAAGCAGCTTGACCTTATAGGTAAACCCGTCTTCAATGATGTCGCTTGACGCAAGGGTCTTCACGAAGGTCGTACCATCGCTTTTATATTGCCTAACCTCCACATCGGTGAACTCATATTTTCCGTAGATGGTGGCGTTGATGGTATCGTCCTGCTTGACCTTCACTTGGCTGGCCCTATTTCCCACCTTCAGTCCGGAGACGGTGCCGTAGGCGTATTGAATCACCTCGGAGGGATAGGCGTCGAGAGATACCTGAATCGTTGTCTCATCCTTATATTTGACAGTTATGCTATCACAGGGCCTGTTAAGACCTGTTACCGTGACACGCGGCAGCTCCTCCTCATCAAAGCGATAGCCCGTCTTGGCGGTCAGGGTCAGCAACCGATGGTACATCCAATTCAGGTTGGCAGGGAAATAGTTGCTTGATGTCAAAGGAAAGTCATCTTCATCCCAATAGCCGTAGGTATCCACCATGGTATACCCGGCGTTGCTGTCAGAAACGGTAAAGGCTCCGCTGCTTGTGTCGCCCTCCACCAGCGGCTTGTCGATGCTCAACCCTACATCGAGGATGGCGGTCTTATACTTTCTTATTTGCCGAAACTGCATACAGGCCTCGATCTTATCGACAACCTCAAATTCAGTCTTTTCACTGGTATTCTCGCTATACCACAGATGGCTGGTGTAGGAACCCTCGGTAACGGTATAAGTATGCTTTGTCCTTCCCGGCCAGTGAAGCAGCCAGACGGTGCTTTCGATCCGGTTCTCAATATCCTGATCGGTCGTATTTTGCAATAGCCGGATGTCCTTCTCCAGTTTGCTCCAATTCGTAAACTCAAGGCCATTTTTGTCGAAGCGTTCATCGTCGTTCTCAAAAGTAAGATCAATACCGTAGGTTTTGGTTGTCTTGCCATTTCTGTCCTTCTCGCGGAAGCAGCCGTTGGCGATAACATAATCGTCATTCTGCAGTCTCTCGTCCAAATACCAGTACAGGTTCAGCAGGGAGTCTCTGTCGCCGCTGTAGTCGATTCGGGTCGGAGAAAGCGTATTGCTGTTGGCAAACGGCACATTCTGCTGAGTCCCACTCGAACGCAGCTTCGCCTCCTTGAAGTAATAGGCGTCAGAAATCACAAGGATAAGATTTCCCTGAAGACCCCGCTGATAGGGGTAATCAGAATAATAATTTCCCATATTGCCCCGGGCGGGGCCATTCTCAGAGGCCGTCTTATTCATGTTACCCCGCACATACCAGTGTTGAGTGCCTGTCACATCGCAGGAGACCGCGCCGTTGGGGGTGATGAGGTACTGCACCAGACTGTTCAGCTTTTTGATGATCTCATCCTGGGTGGTGCCGGAGGGCACATCCGTCAGACGGAAGTTTTCATATCTGTGGTAGCCGTCCTGCTTGGGAGCGCCGGCCACTACAAGGCGGTTCTGACGTAACGTACTGGTGTTATACAGGAAGGTGGCCGACCTTACCTCAAGAGGCAGGTGATCCAGATCAGACCAGGCTATATCTCCTGTAAGCGCCATCACGACGGACTTATTGAAGCTACCGTAGTGGATGAGCAGCTCATGGGTGCTGTAGTTGGCCTCGGTGGGGCGGCTATCCAGCCGCACCAGATCAAATGTACCGCCGTTGATGGTGACGCGGGCTTTCGCCTGCACCTCGACGGCAGTGGCCATGTACCGGTAGTTCGTGGTGCTTTCATATGTGCTGGTATTTGCCAGCACCGTGCCGTCCGTAAACACAGCGGTTGCGCCCTCGCAGACACGGATGGCGGACCGCCGCAGGTTGCTGTCCGCCGACGGAACCGTTATCTCCACCGTGCCGCCCTCCAGCGTAAAGGAGCCACCGGATTCCACCTTGATAAGAACGTATTCCCGCAGGGACGGAAGCGTACCTTTCAGTTTTCCTGACGATCCGCTGTCGCAAACAGTCAGCGAGCCACCGCGTTCAACGGTGATAATGAACGAGATTATTGTGTTGACATCCACGGTATGGCCGTTCAGATCCAGCCGCTTATTGCCGGTGACTATGATACGATCATCCGTTAGTGAGGGAGAGTACGTAATATCTTTTGTGAGCCTCACGGTATTAACGCCGGCGCCCTGCAAGGCATCCCGTAGCAAACTCCAGCTACTTACCTCGGCGACGCCGCCGTTCATCGCCAGCATCATCTGCTCCTCTGCCGCTTCTCCCTCCAACGCATCCTCCGGATGCTCCGTGTTCTCTGTGTTCTCCGTATTCTCCGGGTTCTCCGGGTTCTCCGGGTTCTCCGGGTTTTCCGGGTTTTCCGGATTCTCCGGGTTTTCCGGCTCTGTGAGGTTTTCCGGATCTTCCGTCTCCCCGCCGGGGGCTTCCTCTGCCGCGGGTAAGGCGGTGCCCTCACCATCCGCCACCGAGGCCATGGCCACGGTGGGCAGCAGGCTCACTGCCAGTACCAGCACCAGCAGCAGACTGATGATTCGTTTATACATTAGGTCGCGCCTCCTCTCTCAAAGGTCTTATCCATTAAACGCGGCAAGAGCCGCGTCCGCCTGCCGTCCGCCGATCATCCCCTCCTCACGAAAGGCGGGGATAAACGCCGCCAGCTCCTCCTCACTGAAATAGTCCCGATAGTCCACCAGAATCTCCTGATCCGGAAGCGCCAGCACCAACAGGCATAAGACGATTCTTTTTTTCATGTTCGAGCCTCACCTTTTCGTGAAAAAATACCGTGGAATACGGCGTTCCGGCTGCTTGCGCCGTCAAAGCGCAAGCGCCATCTCTGCAGGCGGCAGGGCGAAACGATCCCTGCCGCCCACAGAATGTAAATTTTACTTCTCTCCTCTGCGCTTTTTGCCAACGGCCCAGCCGCTGCCGCTCAGCGCCAGCAGGGACAGCCCTGCATACAGCGCGATACCTGCATCACCGGTCTTGGCGGATGTAACGGTGTTCTCCGCGCCGCTGTCCGGCTTGGTGGCCGGGCTGTGGCCGGACAGCACGGGGATCACCGTATTCTCATTGCGCTTAAAGCGGCAGACGGTGCACTCCTCGTGCTTCAATCCGGTCTGGGTTCTGGTGGCCGCCTGGTCTACCTTCCACACGAAGGTGTGGAGCGCCAGATCCTTTGTGCTGCCGCTCGGATCCGGGCAGGCGCTGTCGGTGCACTGATGCCAATGGCTC
>OLOV01002441.1_pt1 | contig 12613 bp, 7 predicted proteins | sample 1672931 | NCBI WGS metagenome assembly OLOV01 (sample SAMEA3136738, study PRJEB25190) | human gut metagenome | biome: human gut; feature: human-associated habitat; material: faeces | place: Austria | collected 2013
CGTCGGCCATCTTGATGACCTTGCCCTTGACGGGCGAGCACAGCACGTCGGCGCCAGCAGAAGCAGAGATAGAGGCCGGAGCAGCGGCAGCCGCGGGCTCAGCCTTCTTCTTGAACATGTCAAACAGACCCATACGTTTTCTCCTCTTGATTAAGCGCAACGTTGTGCGCATGCCTACGGTAATTATAGTGCCAAATGGTTCAAATGCTAAGGTGGGGACTCGAATCGCGAGCCCTTCCCGGTAGTGCTCGTGGGACGAGCATCTCCTTTGCATCGCTGGTCGATAAGCCGAGTATCGCCTGTGCACGGGACGGGCAGAAGCGGGTGCACCAAACCCGATACTTCTTTTCGCTCTCGAGTCCTGTCGCCGCCCCGTCCCTGACACTTCCTGACACCGACCGAAGCGTGCCAAAATAAACCTGTCCCTTTTTGGTAGGTTTGGCGAGCGTGGATTTTTGGACGCTTAACTAGCGAACGTGGATAATCTCCTACTTTGAGGCCGTCACCGAGCCAAAAACGGGAGATTATCCGCTCTCATTTTGGATAACCCCCCCCCTTTTTTTTGTACCAAGCCGAGCTCCATGGTCAAGTAATAACGACTTCTCATCATTAGATCGTTTACATCAATTCTAATAACTATTTACTCCTTAAACTCGTTATTAGAATTGATATGATTAGCCTAATAACGAGTTTCCGGCACTAAAGATATGGAGGGCGCGATGCAAATCGAGGAGAACGGCCAGGGAACGCTCCGCAATAATCTATCGGGGAAATTGGCTTACTATTCGTTTTTTCCAACGCCCTTGCAATCATTGAGGCAGCTAAACCTCACCGAGGAAACCTATCGCACGCTTTCCGCATGCTCACGAAAGCTTGGAGAGCTTGAAGGCATGCTCTACTTTGTTCCCAACGCCGACATGTATCTGACAATGTACGTGCGCAAAGAAGCACTCCTTTCTTCGCAAATTGAAGGAACCCAGTGCACGTTTGACGACCTACTTAGTCCATCGCAAACACAACTCCATCATAAAGATGTCGCAGATGTCGTGAATTACGTCCGTGCTGTCGACCGCGGCGTAGAACTGCTCAAAAAGATGCCCTTGTGCACGAGACTTCTTAGGCAAGTTCATGCGGTCCTGCTGGACGGAGTGCGCGGAACGGAGAAGAATCCAGGCGAGCTGCGCTCCTCACAAAACTGGATTGGCCCCTCAGGCTGCACCATTGCAACCGCATCGTTTGTCCCTCCAAACATTGAAGATTTGAGTAACACGCTCCAGGACCTCGAACGCTTTATCAATGAGCCTCAAGTCGAAATGGATCCGATTGTGCGGGCGGCGCTCGTCCATTACCAATTTGAAACTGCCCATCCATTCCTAGACGGAAACGGTCGCCTGGGCAGGCTTCTCATTACACTTATGCTCATCAATGATGGCGTTCTTCATTCTTGCTTGTTCTATCCATCGTTCCAGTTCAAGAAAAATCGAAGCGAGTACTACCGGCAACTCACATCCGTAAGGGAGAGAGGCACTTACGAGGAATGGATAGAGTTTTTCTGCAACAGTCTTCTCGAGAGTGCGAAGGACTCGGTAGGGTCTTTAAAAAACCTTGTTGACCTCCATAACCGTTCCACAGCAACCATTACCGAAAATCTCGGAAGGACCGCTGCAAACGGGCAAAGGCTGTTGGGCATTCTTGAAGAGCACCCCATCGTCGACACCGCATTCATCGCTGCCCAACTCGATATCGGCAGGAGTACCGCGAGCTCGCTCGTCAAATCATTTGAAGAATTGGGTATCCTCCGTCCGCTCGACGAGTCAAGACAGAGATACCGGCAGTACGGGTATGAAGAGTATCTTTCGATTCTCAGGGAAGACGCCGAGCCGATTAGATAGGCACCGCAGCCCAAGCAAATTAAAGCGAGCGCGGATAATCTCCCACTTTGAGCCCGCACACAGGCCAAAAACGGGAGATTATCCACGCTCATTCCTGAGTAGTCATTTATGAACGTCCCCAATGACTAGTCCGGCAACGCCGATGTTTCGGCAACGACAGCGAGCGAGCCGCATTCGGAGCAAGACGACGCCGCAGGTAGAGAACGGACAGCGAGCGGGTCGCATTTGAGACAAGGTGACGTGAAACGAAAGGGCGCTGACCTTCTGGTCGCGCCCTTGAAGTTGAACGTCAGATTGTCCAAATGCGGCCCGCGCAGCGTCGAGCAGTTACGGCGTTTGGTAAAACGCCGTAACTAACGTGCTCCGTACTGCTCGTAGTAGGCGTCGATGGCGGTCTTGAGCTCGTCATCGATGACGAGCTTGCCGTCGATCTCGTGGTTGTAGAGGGTCTCGACGACCTCGGCCATGGAGACGATGCTCGCGACGGGGAAACCGTACTTGGCCTCGATCTCCTTCTGCGCGGTGGTCACGCCACCCTTGCCGACTTCCATGCGGTTGAGGGACACGATGAGGCCCTTGATCTCGACATCGGCAGCAGCCTTTACCTTGGGATAGGTCTCGTCGATGGACTTGCCGCTGGTGGTGACATCCTCGACCATGACCACGCGGTCGCCGTCCTTGGGCTCATAACCCAGCAGGTTGCCCTTATCGGCACCGTGGTCCTTGGCCTCCTTGCGGTCGCAGCAGTACTTGACCTCCTTGCCGTACAGCTCGTGGTAGGCAATTGCGGTCACGACGGCCAGCGGAATACCCTTGTAGGCCGGTCCAAACAGCACATCAAAGTCGTCGCCAAAGTTATCGTGGATGGCCTGGGCGTAATACTCGCCCAGCTTCTTGAGCTGATAGCCCGTCACGTAAGCGCCGGCGTTCATAAAGAACGGGGACTGACGGCCGCTCTTGAGCGTAAAGCTGCCGAACTTAAGGACGTCGGACTCGACCATAAACTTGATGAACTCTTGCTTGTAAGCCTCCATGCGGGCTCCTCTCGTAATCGCGTACGTGCCTTCCAGTTTAGCGCAGGCGAAGCGTAGATGCGGGCGTGCTTTGGGGCCACGGCATTCTGTAAAGGCTTTGTCAGGGGGAATGGTTTTCCGAACAATGGGGTTGACATGTCAAACCCCCTCATCAAGAATACGGGCGGATTAAAAAGGGGTACGAGATACCCAAAGCGCGCTGCGCTCAGCCTTTAGGAGGTGTGCCATGGAAGGCAGTCCTAGTCGAAAAACCTGCATGTCGCCCTCGGCACGCCGCGAGGACTCCGCACACGCATAAACGCCACCGGCAGATCGCCAAAACCACCGCAAAGGCGCGCTGCACCCTTTGTGGGCTCAAGAGCTTGACGTGAGCGACATCTAGGTTTTTGAAGCAAATACGACACGTACGCTAACTCCCCTCAACAAGGAGGACCCTATGCTGATGCTCAAAACCGTCACGGTACTCGAAGCCATCTCCAAGCGCCGCCGCACGGCGCGCCCTGCCGCTCATACCGGCCTGTCCAAGAACACCATATTCGCCGCCACCCATAGTGCCGAGGACGCCCTCGTACTGCTTGACGCCACGGCAAACGGCCTCACCGTCGAGCAGGCAACTGAGCGCCTGAACGCCGTCGGCCCCAACACCATCGAGGCACCGACCAAGACGCTCGCCCACCGCATCGCCGACGCCTTCATCGATCCCTTCGCCGGCATCCTCGCCGCGCTCGCACTGGTCTCGCTCTACATCGACGTGCTCGCCGCACCCGAGCCGCAGCGCGACCCCTCCACGGTCATCGTCATCGGCATCATGCTGCTGGTATCGGGCGGCATGAAGTTTATCCAGGAAGCCCGCAGCGGCAATGCGGCAGAGGCCCTCAAGGACCTGGTCTCCAACACTTGCACCGCCCTGCGCGACGGCGAGCGCATCGAGATCCCCTTCGACGAGCTCGTCCCCGGCGATGTAATCCGTCTCTCTGCCGGCGATATGGTGCCGGCAGATGCCCGCATCATCACCGCGCGCGATCTGTTTGTGATCGAGTCCGCGCTCACCGGCGAGAGCGAGGCCGTCGAGAAGACCACCGCCGTCACCGTCGTCGAGGGCGCCGACGGCTCCGCACTGCCACTCTCTGCCTGCAAGAACATCGTCTTTACCGGCACCTCCGTGCAAAACGGCGCCGCCATGGCGCTTGTCGTTGCCACCGGCTCGGACACCTACCTGGGCGGCATCGCCAAGATGCTCAACGGGCGCGGCGAAAAGAGCGCGTTTGACCGCGGCGTCTCGAGCGTCTCCATGCTGCTGGTGCGCCTGATGCTCGTTATGGCGCCGGCCGTCTTTGCCATCAACGCCGCCACCAAGGGCAACGTCATCGACGCGCTGCTGTTCGCCACGAGCGTGGCCGTGGGCATCACGCCGCAGATGCTTCCCGTCATCGTGACCACGAGCCTGTCGCAGGGCGCCAAGGACCTCGCCCGTCGCCAGGTTATCGTCAAGGAGCTGCCGGCGATTCAAAACCTCGGAGCGATGGACGTCCTGTGCTGCGACAAGACCGGCACCCTCACCGAAGACCGCATCGTGCTCGAGCGCTACCTCAACACCGATGGCAACGAGGACGCGCGCGTGCTGCGCCATGCGTTTTTGAACAGCTTCTTCCAGACCGGCCTCAAAAATCTTATCGACCTGGCCGTAATCGACCGTGCCGATGTGACACCCTCGACCGTCGCACCCGATTCCATGCTGGGCCAGAGCCTGCGCGACCGCTACACCAAGGTCGACGAGGTTCCCTTCGATTTCTCGCGCCGTCGCCTGAGCGTAGTTGTCGCCGACGCCCAAGGCAAAACCCAGATGCTTACCAAGGGCGCCGCCGAGGAAATGCTCGAGATCTGCTCCTTTGTCGAGGTCGATGGCATCGCTCAGCCGCTCACCGACGAGAAGCTCGCCCAGATTCGCAAGCAGGTCGACGGACTTAACGCCGAGGGCCTGCGCGTGATTGCCGTGGCGCAGAAGACCGATCCGCGCTGCGTGGGCGAGTTTGGCATCGCCGACGAGTGCGACATGGTGCTGATGGGCTTTTTGGCCTTCCTCGATCCGCCCAAAGCAAGTGCCGCAGGCGCCGTCGCCACCCTCGAGGCCAAGGGCGTAGCGGTCAAGGTCCTGACCGGCGACAACGACCGCGTCGCCGCCACCGTCTGCGAGCAGATTGGTATCGACGCGAGCAACGTTTTGCTCGGCTCCGAGATCGATGCGCTCGACGACGCAGAGCTTGCCGAGCGTGCCGAGAAAACCCATCTCTTCGCCAAGCTCTCGCCGCTGCAGAAGGCGCGCCTGGTACGTGTCATGCGCGAGATGCTCGGCCACACCGTGGGCTTTATGGGCGACGGCATCAACGACGCCGCCGCCATGCGTGCGAGCGATTGCGGCATCTCGGTCGATTCGGCCGTCGATATTGCCAAGGAATCCGCCGATATCATCTTGCTTCAGAAGGACCTGGGCGTGCTCGAGCGCGGCATCATCGAAGGCCGCCGCACTTACGGCAACCTGCTCAAGTACCTCAAGACCACGGTGAGCTCCAACTTTGGCAATGTGCTGTCCGTGACCGTCGCGAGCCTGTTCTTGCCGTTTTTGCCCATGAGCGCCCTGCAGCTGGTACTGCTGTCGCTGGTCTACGAGATCGTGTGCATCGCGCTGCCGTGGGATACCGTCGACGACGCCTGGACTGCCCGCCCGCGTGCCTGGGACGCCGCGTCCATCAAGGGCTTTATGCTCGAGCTGGGCCCCGTGAGCTCGCTGTTTGACATCGTGACCTTCGCCGCGCTCTTCTTTGTCGTGTGCCCCGCCGCCGTGGACGCAAGCTGGTCCGAGCTTGCCGCCGCGGGCGACGTCGCGGGTATGGCGACCTTTGCTGCGCTCTTCCAGAGCGGCTGGTTTGTCGAGTCCATGTGGTCGCAGACACTCGTGGTCCACATGTTGCGCTCCCCGCATCTGCCGAGCCCGCGCGACCACGCCGCGCCCGCATTGTGCGTTCTTACCGTGCTGGGCCTGGCGCTCGTCACCTGGCTGCCGGCAAGCCCCATCGCCGATGCGCTCGGCCTCATGCCGCTGCCCACGAGCTTTTTTGGGCTGCTCATTGGCATCGTTACCGCCTATATCGCGCTCACCCAGCTGGCAAAGCGCCGCTACATTGCCCGCCACGGCGAGCTGCTGTAGCAAGTAGACGGAAAACACCCTGCCAGCTGCCGTTGCCACTACCACAGCTGCCAACGCCGCTGCCGCTGCCTCTGCCGCCGCCGCAGTCTATCCCCCCAGCAGTTGCGGTGAAATAGTTCCTGTTTAAAGCCCCGTGACTTTAATTTAGGGACTATTCCACCGCAACTTATTGGGAGATTAGCTAGTCCTTGGGTGTCCAGGACCAGAAGAAGTTGATGAGGGCCGCGCGCGAGGCGGTACCGGCCTTTTTGTTGATCGAAGAAATGTGGCGATAGAGCGTGGAGCGCGAAAGAAAGAGCGTTGTGGCGATGTCCTGAACGCTCTGGTCCGAAACGACCAAGGCCTCAAGAATATCGCGCTCGCGCTCTGTAAGCTCAAAGGTGGCAACGAAGGCATCAAGACGTTCATCGGACGTGAGCTCCGCTGCCTCCACGGGCTCGGGGTCGGAGCATGTGGGCGCAAGATCCCCACCAAGATCGTCGGTGGCAAGCGGCAGTCCGTCCCGCATCGCGGCATCATCGGCTCGTTGCCCCAACTGCCCCAGCAGCGTAATCGCAATGCCCACAAACATCACGAGCGCCGCACCGACCGCAGCCAGCACATTTTGACTCGAGATAATCGCCACTGCCGGCGCCGTCACGAACATCGAGCACACGTTGTTGACGACACGACCCATGCACGGCCAAAAATATGACCAGCGCGCATAGAGCGAGACGGCGGCATATTTTGTGGTAAAGAACACCACGAAAAAGCCCGAGCCCAGATAAAAGATGATCGTGGCAGCAAGCTCGTTGCCGCCATTGCCATCGACGATGAGCACAAAGAACGAAAGCGTGGACAGTATGGCGGCACATGTCATGCCGATATTCATATACGAGCGGCCGTGCAGGTCAAATAGTGCGCCAGCGACCAACGAGCTCACGACAAGCAGCAGGCGCGGCCAATCGCCCAAATCGACGGCTCCGACAGCATGCAGGGTCGTGAAGCCCGCGTTGAGAGCGGCGAATACGCCGGAAAGATACGCCGTCGCCACGGTCAGGCGAACTACGGCGCGACGGAATGCCGCCTTTGCCTCGGGATCGTCATGCCACTTGGCGCCATATTCCAGAGCATCTACCGAAAGCCCGGCAGCACTGGGTTCAAAGTTGGGATTGGACTCGTCGCGCAGCTTGGCGCGTCGGGCACCGTGGAGCAACGCCACCTGCGCGATCGCGCAGACGACCAGAACAGCCTGCTGAGGAATGCCGGCAGGCATCACCATGTGGTTGAGAACCTGCACCAGAACGCCCATGGCGTAAGAAAGTGCGGCGGCGCGCGCCAAGCAGGGCGTTCGCGCAAAGCGCCTCGCAAAATTTGCATGAGCAGTCGATCCGCAGTAGCCCAGCGCGCAGCACGCCACCAAACCGCCGGCAATTACCACCTCAACCTGAACCGCCATAATCAACAGCAGCAATGCCGCCACCAGCAAAACGCCCGTGACGTCACTCGTTGCGTCGATAGCATGGGGACGGCGATAGTACAGAATGGGACGCACAAAGAAGCCAATCACGCTCGCGCCGATGACAAGGCTCTCATAAATAACAACCTCGTCCGGAGACACGAACTCGGCCATGCGCACATCAAAAAGATACTCGCACGCCAAAAACGTGAAGAAGAACAGCGCCAGGCATATAATCTCCCGAATGCCCCGACGCAAATATGCGGTTGTGTCTCCCATGCCCCTCATGGTTAACCCCCAGCCGCTCAATTGTCTGGAAATCTATTTTAATAAAGAACCAGTCTCAATATCGAAGCCAGGCTCGAAATGCTGCCAATTCGACCCCAGCCGTCCACATCACGCCGCGATTTTGAGCCGCATGGACCAGAAGGGACACGCGCGGCCTCTAGCTCGGCCAGGAGTGTCTCCAACTACCACTCATTTAAGTACGTCCCCAATGAGTGGCCGAAGAGTGTCCCCCGCGACCAGTCGTTTGAGAACGTCCCCAACGACTAGTCAAAAAATGGGCCATGTGTCCCAGTTGTGGAGACTCCTTGAGCCGTCTGGGTATCGCGAAGGATCGCGCACTCCCCCATCATCAAAAATGACACACGCTACCAGTTGATGGGAGGCAGCCATGGGCTTCTTTGACAAGATGTTCGAGAAGAAAGAGTGCGCGATTTGCGGTACCGAGCTGGGACTTCTAGGTAAGACAAAAATCAATGAAGGCTACCTGTGCAAAGAGTGCGCCGGCAAGCTCTCCCCCTACTTTCACGGCTATCGCTCCAGCACCGCGGACGATATCCGCGAGCAACTCGCCTACCGCGAGGCCAACGCCGAGCGCCTGGCCTCGTTCAACCCCACGCGCACGCTCTCTGCCGGGCGCACCAACATCATGCTCGATGAGGACGCGGGCCTGCTAATCATCACTTCGCAGAGCCGCTGGCGCGACGCCAATCCCGACATCATCGAGTTCTCACAGGTACTCGGCTGCGATATGGATATCAACGAGCATCGCACCGAGATCTATCGCGAGACCAAGGACGGCGAGCGCGAGAGCTACAACCCGCCGCGCTATGACCTGGATTACGACTTTAATCTGACCATCCACGTCAACACGCCGTACTTTACCGAGATCAACCTGCGCGTGAACGACTCCACCATCGACCAGCGCGGTTCCATCGAATACCGCGAGGCCAAGCGCCAGGCAACCGAGGTCCGCGACGCGCTGGTGCAGCTGCGTCAGGAAACGCGCGACAGCGTCGTGGCTGCCAAGGCCCCCAAGACCGCGGTCACCTGCCCCTTCTGCGGTGCAACCACCATTCCCGATGCCAGTGGACGCTGCGAATACTGCGGCGGTGCCATCGGCGCATAGCCTCCGGCACGGAAAGGACCGATCATGGCCTTCGAGAGCGTCAACTATCAGTGCCCCGCGTGTGGCGGCCCCCTTCACTTTGCCAGCACCGAGCAAAAGCTCGTCTGCGACTACTGCGATTCGCGTTTTGAAGTCGAAGAAGTCGAGGCCCTCTATCGCGAGCGCCAGGACAAGGCAGATGCCAAAGCCGATGCCGCAGCCGCGGCTCCCAAGCCTGCTGCCGACGATGCCGTGCAGGAGCTGGCTCAAAACGCCGGCTACATCTGCTCGTCGTGCGGCGCCGAGCTGGTCTCGGACGGCACCGTCGCCGTTACCACCTGCCCATACTGCGGCAACTCCGCCGTGGCACCCGGCCAGCTCTCGGGCGACTTCTCGCCCGACCTAGTGATTCCGTTTAAGCTCGGGCGCGACGATGTCATGACCGCACTCAAAGAGCACTACAAGGGCAAAATCCTGCTGCCCAAGAGCTTTGTCACCGGCAACCATATCGACGAGGTCCAAGGCGTCTACGTGCCGTTTTGGCTCTACGGTGCCCACGTGGACGGCGAAGTGTACTTCGACGCGACCAACGAGACCGTAACCGAGGAATCCGACCGCACCGTCACGACCACCGACCACTACGACGCCTACCGTAAGGGCAATATCTCGTTTGAGCGCGTGCCCGTCGACGGATCGTCCAAGATGCCCGACGGCCATATGGACGCCATCGAGCCGTTTGACTACGACGCGCTGCGCCCGTTCTCGGTCGCGTATATGCCCGGCTACATCGCCAACCGCTATGACGAGGATTGCGAAACCTGCAAAGCGCGCGCCGAGCGTCGAATGGAAGAAAGTACGATTTCGGCCCTGCGCGAGACCGTCGTCGACGAGTATGACGACGCCACGGTCGAAAGCAAGCAGCTCGACTACACCTGGGAAGACAGCGATTATGCCCTGTTCCCCGTGTGGATGCTTTCCACCTCATGGAACGGCAAGAGTTACCTGTTTGCCATGAACGGCCAAACCGGTCGTATGGTCGGCGAGCTTCCCTGCTCCAAGCCCAAGCTCGCTATCGCCTCGGTGCTGTTCTTTGTGATCGGGTTTGTCCTCTCCCAGATTCTCTTTATGGGCGAGAACGCCTTCGATCCGGACTACCTCGCCTTTGATGTCGAGGGCATCCTCATCAACATCGTCGCGCCGCTGATCATCGTGGTCATCGCAGACGTGCTGCTGGTAGGCCAGCTCAAGACGGCCAACGAGGCCACCCACGCCGATTGCTACTGTGGCGAGCTCGACCTGACCGAGAAGCACGACACCTTCAGCCACACCGAGACCACCGTTGTCATGAAGGACAACAAGGACGACTAGCCATTCTGACCAATACCACCCAGCCTTTGACGAGAAAGGAAGATCACCATGGGACTCTTGAAAGCTGGATTGGGAGCCGCCGGCGGCGTCATGGCCGACCAGTGGAAGGAATTTATCTATTGCGAATCGATGCCCGCTGACGTCTTGGCCTGCAAGGGCAGTAAGCGCACCGGTGGCCGCAGCTCCAACACGCGCGGCGAGGACAACGTTATCTCCAACGGTTCCGTCATCGCCGTCAACGACGGCCAGGGCATGCTCGTGGTGCAAAACGGCAAGATCATCGAGGTCGCGCTGGAGCCTGGCGAGTTTGTCTTTGACACCGGCAGCGAGCCGAGCGTCTTCAGCGGCAACCTGGGCGACTCCATCAAGGAAACCTTTGCCAATATCGGCAGCCGCTTTACCTTTGGCGGCGACGCGGGCAAAGACCAGCGCGTCTACTTTATCAACACCAAGGAGATCATCGGCAACAAGTACGGCACCGCCTCGCCCGTGCCCTTCCGCGTGGTCGACAACAACATTGGTCTGGACGTCGACATCTCCGTGCGCTGCAACGGCGAGTATTCGTACCGCATCACCAACCCGCTGCTGTTCTACACCAACGTGTGCGGCAACGTGACCGATAGCTACACGCGCGATAAGATCGACAGCCAGCTTAAGTCAGAGCTGCTCACCGCCCTGCAGCCCGCCTTTGCCAAGATCTCGGAGATGGGCATTCGCTACAGCGCCATCCCCGGTCACACCGCCGAGCTCGCCCGCGCGCTCAACGAGGTCCTCTCGGCCGACTGGCGCGACCTGCGCGGCGTCGAGATCGTGAGCTTTGGCGTCAACTCCATCGCCGCCTCGCAAGAGGACGAGCAAATGATCAAGGACCTCCAGAAGGCCGCGGTCATGCGTGATCCCACCATGGCAGCCGCCAACATCGCCAGCGCCCAGAGCGATGCGATGCGCGCAGCAGCCGCCAACCCCAACGGCGCGATGGCAGGCTTTATGGGCATGGGCATGGCAGGCGGCATGGGCGGCATGAACGCCAGCCAGCTGTTCGCCGCCGGCCAGGCACAGCAGCAGGCCGCCCCGCAGCCGGCTCCGACACCCGCCCCCGCACCGGCTCCTGCCGCTGCCCCCACGGCCGGCACGTGGACCTGCACTTGCGGCGCCACCAACACCGGCAAGTTCTGCCCCGAGTGTGGCAGTCCCGCACCCGCCCCGGCACCGGCCAAGTGGTTCTGCCCCAACTGCGGCAGCGAAAACGGCGGCAAGTTCTGCAGCAACTGCGGAACGCCCAGGCCCTAGCCCCTCTATCTGGTAATTGGCGGGGAGGTCCGCCACCCCCGCATTTGCTTCTATGGGTTTCGTTCGATAAAGGAGGACACCATGAAGACAACGTTCAAAAAGTCCGTATTCGCATTTCTGACATGCGTCCTGGCGCTCGCCTTTGCCCTGACGGGCCGCAACGGCGGCGGCAAAGACCCCAAGGCCAACTTCGTCGGCAGCTGGGAACTCTCGGGTGGAACCCTGGAGAGCGAAGAGCTAACCGATGAGTACATGAAGATGCTCGAGGATTGGGGTGTCCACTGCGTCCTGATTCTCGATGAGGACGGCACAGGCGCCCTCGACCTGTTCCTTGAAGTCATGGACCTTAAATGGGAGGCAAAGGACGCCACCACTGTAACCATCACCGCCGAAGACGAGTCGCATGACATGAAGCTCAAGGACGGCAAACTCATCCTCGAAGAAGATGACGGCAATCTTGTCTTTACCAAGTCCGACAAGGACCTGTCCGGTACGGTGAAGAAGGATCGCGAGGCGGCCGAGAAGGAAGAGGAGATCGATGAGGCCGTCGAAGACGACGATGTCCAGAGCGTCGAAATCTCCCCCGCCGTCACCGTCGCCGATGACGATCTGTGCACCATCACCATTACCGAGAAGTTCAAGGACGACTGGGGCGACATCGGCTTTGTCGTCAACATCACCAACAAGAGCGACAAGGACCTGACCTTCTACGCTCCTTCCGGCAAGACCAACGTCAACGGCACCATGAAGGAACCCTGGTTCTCGGCTCACCTGATGCCCGGCACCAACGCCACCGAGGAATTCACGTTCTCGAACGGCGAGCTTGGCAGCCTTGACGACCTGGTCAACACGACCATCGGCATCGACGCCTATCTGACCGATTCCTACGAGGACGTCGCCTCCTACAGCGCAACCATCGCGTAGCGGCATGTAACATCAGCCGCGGATTGGCGGACACATCCGCGCACACCAGACGGGGCCGCAGGAGTTGAT
>OLOV01002449.1_pt1 | contig 12594 bp, 10 predicted proteins | sample 1672931 | NCBI WGS metagenome assembly OLOV01 (sample SAMEA3136738, study PRJEB25190) | human gut metagenome | biome: human gut; feature: human-associated habitat; material: faeces | place: Austria | collected 2013
AAACTCCCCCTTCAAACATCTGCTTTACCACCCATTTCTGGTGTTCAATCATCTGCTCCAGTTCTTCACATTTCTTCCCATAAGTTTCCCGAAAATCATCAAACTCTTCTTTTGTAATCATTCCAGATTTTAAATCATCATTCAGGGAAACCTTTAAGCTGTAGTATTTACTGTATTCTTCCTGCAGCTTTGCTATCTGCATATCATAGCTGATAATCTGGTCATAATTGACTTCCATCTGATGAAGCTCTTCCATAATCATTTCATAATCCACGAAAAGTGTGGTGTAAGTCTGAATTTCCTTCAATACAATCCTTTTCAGCACTTCCTCTGGAATACTGTGGCGGGTACAATCTCCTCCTTTATTCTTCGTCTGACAGATATAAAAAGCCTTTTCTTTTCCTTTATATCGGTTTACTCTGCGTATCATCGGCACTCCACAGTCTCCGCAAAATAAAAATCCCGCAAAAAAGCTGGAACTATCTGAAGTTTTTGAGGCTCTCCCGTCATATTGAAGCAGCTTCTGCACCACATCAAAATCATTCTGCCTGATTATTGCCGGATGCGTATTTTCTACTTTCACCCACTCTGATTCTGGCTTATCCAGACGTTGCTTTACCTTATAGCTGATTCGTTCCTGCTTGCCTTGCACCATGTTTCCAATGTAAACCTCGTTGGTCAGAATCCTTTTAATCTGCACTGCCGACCATTTCGGTGTGTCTGAGCTGTGAAATCCAGAATTGTAATTCTCGCCATTTGCCTTTTTATATTCTTTTGGCGACTGCACATGACGTACATTCAGTTTTTCTGCGATTGCTCCAAGACTGAATCCATCAATTTTCCATGAAAATATTTTTCTTACAATATCCGCTGCATAAGAATCAATCACCAGACAATTCTTATTCTCTGGATCTTTGCAGTAACCATACGGGGCAAACGCTCCAATAAATTCACCTTTTTCACGTTTGATTTTCTGGTGGCTTCGCACTTTACCGGAAATGTCCCGACAATAGCTTTCATTTACGAAATTTTTGATTGGAACTACAAATGACTTCTCTGAAAAATCTGCTGTTTTACTGTCAAACTGGTCTGTAACTGAAATAAAACGCACATTTAAAGCCGGGTAGGTCTTTTCGATCCATCGCCCGGCTTCTATATATTCTCTTCCGAATCTGGATAAGTCTTTTACAATCACGCAATTTACTTTTCCAGCTTCTATATCAGTTGTCATTCGTTTAAACTCAGGTCGATCAAAATTTCCTCCTGAGTATCCGTCATCCACATATATATCAAAGATCTGAATATCCGGCTGGCTTTTTACAAAGCTCCGAAGTAACTCTCTCTGATTTGCAATGCTGTTGCTCTCTGACTTCGCACCGCCCTCTTCCATATCATCTTTCGATAATCGAAGATACAATGCAGCATCGTATATATCTGGCATATTCATTTGCATCTGTTCCATTTTACATCGCTCCCAACTTACTTATTCCATTGAATTTGAAGTCAGAAACCATGTATCACGTTCATTTTCCCTGACCTCACATTAACATAACATCTGTACCTTTGCAAGACATTTTAATACATCAACTCCGTCCTTTTTCTCAGATAATCACTAATGGCATCTGTGGCATCCATTTCTCCTGTCATCTCCACAACCACTACATATCCTTCATTCATGTGAGCATACGGCTGATCGCCGGATTTATCCAGAAAAGTTTCCACTTTCTCAGAAATAGCTTTATCCATATCAGGAATTAAATCTTCAATGTCCTTTAACTGCTCCAGATCAACACTAGAATCTATTACCGACTGATTCACCATGATGCTCACCTCTTTTCCAACATATTCTTTGTATCAGTTGTCCTATACCTACAATTTTCTCAATCACATCACCTTACCTTTCACATTTTGTTCTCAAATTTTATCTATTACTATGGCATTGCATATTCTGTTCGGCGTGTTGGCTTCCATTTGTATAACCCGTTGTCAACGTCACAGTCAACCTCTATCAGAGTATTTCTGAATACTGCCAGCTTCTTCGCAAGCCTACCAGTCGTTTCCGGAGTATCTTCGACGCTCGCCCATAAAATCATTTACAGGGTTATGGCATCTGTGAGATCAGATTATACAGCTCATGTAATTTTCAAGGTACAAAAGAGTTTTTTTGAATATCCTTTCACTTATTACAGCCTGGAAACACCAAAATGTTGTTCACTTCAAAAAAATCCTCTCACTAATAAAGCCTGACAGAAGGATTTTACCAACCTCATTTTGCAATAATTTGCAAAAAGTATTTATCCTCATCTGTACATTCGCTTTCATGCGAACCTTTATCGTACTGTTATTTTAATTCGCATTCATGCGAATGTCAAGTGTTTTGTTCGCTTCAATGCGAATCTTTCTGTTTACATTCACTGTTTTTGGTAGTAAAATGGATTTATCAAAAAGAAAGTGGGAAATCTGATATGACAATCGGTGATAAAATAAAAAAAATCCGGACATTCCGGAATATGACACAGGCAGAACTTGGTGCTGCCCTCGGTTGGGGCGATAAAGGTGCAAATCGTCTTGCCCAATATGAAACGAATTACCGGGTTCCCCGCAAAGATCTGGTAACTGAAATGGCTAAGATTCTGGATGTAAATCCACTGGTACTACACGAACCGACTACTATGGATGCATCTGAACTTATAGAAATCCTATTCTGGATTGATGAATTTAACCCAGCAGCTATTAATCTCTTTCAGTTAGAAACCTATCCGGGTAAAAAATGCAATTCCAGTGAGGGTACCGCTGTCCGTTATCATGATTCTGATAACTGGCCGGCTCATCCACCTGTTGGTATGTGGTTCAATTATGGAGTTCTCAATGATTTTATGAAAGAATGGGTTCTCAGAAAAGAAGAATTGAAATCCGGTAAAATTACCAGAGATGAGTATTTTGAGTGGAAAATTAACTGGCCACAGACCTGTGATGGGTGTGGGAAATATGAGCCGAAAAGGCAATGGCGATCTGCAAATGCAGAACTTAGTGAAACTTAGCAAAACTTAAATTTATTATGTTTTTTCTCTTTAACCAAAGAAAAAAGCACTGAAAACCATCAGTCCAACGGTTTTCAGTGCTTTTTTCATATTGCTCTATTGAATTTTCCTCATTCCACCTATACAAGTGAAACTTAGAGAAACTTAAATTAAATCTCTTTCAGACAATTCAATTTGGATATTCTCCAACTGTGGATTATTTCTCAGTGGGCCAGTTTCCAGCTTACTGCCTGCTGCCTTGCATCCACAAATCTCTTATAAATGCCTTCCTGCTTCATTAGTTGCTCATGTGTTCCCTGCTGTACAATTCTTCCTTTGTCAACAACCACAATCTGGTCTGCATGTCTGACCGTTTTTAATCTGTGGGCAATCATAATAATCGTTTTTTCCTTTGTAAGTGCATCTACTGCATCCATCAGCTCCTTTTCATTCTCCGGATCAACATTGGCCGTTGCCTCATCTAATATAACGATTGGCGCATCCTTCATAATCGCTCTGGCTATCGAAATACGCTGCTTCTCACCACCGGAAAGTGTGGCTCCGCCTTCTCCGATCACTGTGTCATATCCATCCGGAAGTTTGCTGATGAAATCGTGACAGCACGCTTTCTTTGCCGCTTCCACCACTTCCTCATGGCTTGCATCCTGACGTCCGAATTTAATATTATTCTCAATGGTATCTGCAAACAAATACACAGACTGAAATACAAATGAAAAATTACGCATCAGACTGTTCATGCTGTAGTCTTTTACATTCACACCTCCAAGTGTCACTTCCCCGGAATCCACATCCCAGAACCTGGCAATCAGATTGCAAAGTGTTGATTTTCCTCCACCAGATGGTCCAACGATTGCTGTCGTCGTTTTCTGCGGAATAGAGAGCGATATATCATCAATGATCTTCCGTTTGTCATAAGAAAACGAAACATTAGAAAGTCTGATATCGTAATTTTCCGGCTGTATTTCTTTACCGTCGATATCCATGGTATCCAGCTCCAATATTGCATTTGCTTTATCTACACATACGCTTACCACATGTAAAAGAGATGAATAATTTCCTGCACATTCCAGACTGGCATAAAGCATAAATGCTGAGATTGTCATACCAATTGCATAGACCGCACTCATAGTTCCATTAATATAAAAATATGCACTGCATGCTACGATTACTGCACCTGTGGTTTTTGTTATGACGCTTTGCAGAAAATGATAAGGGACAAACAACATCTCCATCTTTGTATTAATCTTTTCGCATGCTTCATTTGCATCATTTAATCTTTTCGCCTGTTTCCCAAGCAAGTTATATGATTTAACTTCTGATATTCCCTGCAGATACTCCATGATCTGGTTTACAAGTTCCGTATCGCATACCACTTTTTGCTCTGAATCTTTTTTACCCGCATTCTGCATCACAGAATTGACTCCAAAGAAAATAAGTACTCCTGCAGCAGCTATCAGTCCGATTCTCCAGTCAAAAATAAACAGCATAAGAATGATCATGGATGTTTCCAGAATTCCCTGCATGGTCAGCATAACCACTCTCGCAGCTACATCGCCAAGTGTTTCCATTGTATTCGTCGTAATAGAAGAAATTTCCCCGATGCTGTTGGCATTAAAATATCCCATCGGCAGATAGCGCAGATGCTCTGCAATCTTGATTCTCATAAAAGCACTTGCATTATATCCACCTTCTGTCTGAAGCACTGTAGAGTATCTCTTACAGATGACATCAACTACAATTGCAATCACCATGATCGCAATTGAACCACCAATATATTTTCCTATTGGTTTTCCACTCATCAAACCAATCAATATGTACATAATAGCCGGTATCTTCATTGCTGAAGCGAGAGCCTCTATAAGTCCGATCACTATCGACAGTTTAAATTTATTGCCATTTTCCCTGCCTGAAAAACGAAAGAATTTTGCCAGAATCCCAAACATATCATTCTCCCTCCTTCACCGTATCTTTTACAGAAATATGGGCATTCCACATTTCCTTATAAAGCGGGCATGACACCAGAAGTTCCTCATGTGTGCCATGTGCTGTTACATTTCCATCATTTACAACAAAGATCTGGTCACTGTCCTTAACAGTAGAAAGTCTGTGTGCTATTACGATCAGGGTCTTCCCTGCTACCAGTTTTGCGATAGAATTCTGCAGAATTGCCTCATTTTCCGGATCTGTGTAGGCAGTTGCCTCATCAAGGATCACGATCGGAGCATCCTTTAACATTGCTCTTGCAATGGAGATACGCTGCCTCTCGCCACCTGACAGATGTCCTCCTGCACCTCCTACAACCGTATCAAATCCATTCTCCAACTGCATGATAAATTCATAGCATCCACTTTTCTTTGTCACCTCGATGATCTGTTCATCTGTAGCCTCCGGATTTCCCTGTCTGATATTTTCACGTACCGTTTCATTGAACAGATAATTATCCTGTGCAACATATGCAATTTTCCGATTAAAATCTGCAAGCGACATTTCTTTGACATCAACTCCACCGATTTTAATACTTCCGGAATCCACATCCCACAAGGACGCAATCAGCTTTGCGATGGTCGACTTGCCGCTTCCGGAAGGTCCTACGATTGCATTTACCGTTCCTGCTTTCAGCTCCATAGTTACTCCGTGCAGGATTTCTTTGTCGTGATAACCAAATCTGACATCTTCAAGAGTAACGGAGTTATCTTTTGGAACACTTTTACTTTTCTCTGGACGTTCAAGCTCCGGCTGTTCCAGAATTCCTGCCACTTCACCAACAATCACTCCGATCTTGCCAAGATCATCTGTATAGGAACCCACTGTGATCAACGGTCCAACGATTCCAAGTGATAAAATAATGCAGATGACAAAATCTGAAATCGCAAGTGTTCCATTGGCTACATAATGTGCCCCAAACGGCAATACCGTAAGAAGCGTATAAGGTGTGACCACCATCATCAGTCCATGAAAGATCGAGCACCGTTTCATCCAGGAAATAAAGGAATCTGCATAAGCCATAGCCGCCTTTGTAAATTTTGCATAAGAACTTTCTGTCTTTCCAAATGCCTTGATCACTTCGATTCCGTCAATATATTCCACTGCCGCATCATTCAGATCTTTTGTTGTCTGAACCGTTCTCTCGAAGCTTGGTTTATAATCCAGCATCATTCCAAAATAGGAAAGAAATCCCACTATAACCGGCACCAATGACCAGAGTGCCAGTCTCCAGTCTGTCAGGAAGAAATAAATCAAAATCACAATCGGTGCCAGCAGATTGGACGTGAATTCCGGGACAATATGCGCCAGTGTTGTCTCGATACTGTCGATTCTTTCCACCATAATATTTTTAAATGTACCGGAAGGTGTGTCTTTCACATAGCCAAGAGGTACCCGCGCCAGCTTGTCACAGCAGGATTTTCTTATATTTGCAAGTACTGCAAACGTTGCTTTATGTGACAATGCTGTCGAAAGTGAATGAAGCAGTTCTGCAATGATAAACGATAATGCAATCAGAACCGCTTTTGCAAGATATATTTCAAACTCCTTTTCACCATTTAAAAACAGCTTTACTACATCTGCAATAATAAAATACGGCAAAATCTTAAAAATCACATTTCCTATTGCAAGTAACACACTCCACACATAGGCAATTCTTTTTTGTCCGGCCCACGTCAGGATCCAGCTGACTGCCGACTTCTTTTTTTCTTTCACATCTGTTCACTCCTTACGTTCGTTTTATTGTTTTGCCTTCTGTTAGTTTGCACTAACCAACATATAATAAAATAGGTGGTTTACTGGCATCAACCACCTGATATTATTATCCTGTCTGAACTTTATTCAGAAATCCAGAACCTGCAACACACATAACCTATTCAGAATTCCTGCATCAGTTATACTGGAAATTCAATATTCCACAATCGTTCCCAGCCACCTGTATTGAATTCTTTCAGCTGATGCACATTTTTCTTTGCAGTCTCTCTATCTATATCATGCTCAATGATCTGAAATACTGATGAAAAAAATCCCGTATAGATCATATGCATAAGGCTTTCCTCTACAATCGGTATTTTCACACCGTTCTCTTTCATCTTTTCCATATATTTCAGGCTGGACTTCATTTCCCGCTCTACCATATTGTGTATGAATAGTTCAAATTTTCCACTGTCTCCACATTTCAACAATAATCTGAAATTATCATAATGATCATAAATATAATCAACCATCTGCTCCATTCCGTCACTGGATGTATACGACATATTCCTTGTCTGATCACTGGCCGAAAGCTTTTCAAACTCCTCAACGATCTGATCATAAATCTGATAAATGTGTTCCATATAAGGATCTGTCAGTGCATCAAAAAGTGCCTCTTTCGTCGGATAATATTTGTAAAATGCACCAGTAGTAAGTCCGGCATCTTTTACAATGTTTCTTAAAGATGCTCCGGTCAGACCATCTTTCAGGAAATGTTTTCTGGCTGTATTTAATATATTTTTCTGTGTATCTTCTGCTTTTGTCGACATTCTTTTCGTATCCTCTAAAGTTCTTTCCAAAAATATAACAGTGCTATATAGCACTGTTATATTTTAACTCATTACAGGAATTTGTCAAGTCTGCTGTTTCGATTTTTTATTTTCCCGTGTATTCAATTTTCACTTAGCAGATGCATCTGTAGTTTGATTTTGCCGTCGTCACACCACATGATTCTCTTCAGCATCTTTCCTTTTGACCAATATAAACTTTTCATTGCTATATATAAGAACGGAACCATGATTCTGCGTGTTGCCTTTCCAATTTGTACAAACTGTCCACCATCAAAAAATACATGCTTTAACGGTATTTTTGCCTATGTCAGAAATGCCATGGCAAGATCTGCACCAATCGAAGATGCAACTACAAGTTCTATTTCTTTGATTCCATGTTTAAGCCTCCTCTTTGACTTTTTCAAAATCTACTGTCTGTTCCTTCATAGAAATTTTTACCACCTTAAAACCATACTGCAAAAGTTCCTTTTTGAATGTAAGGAACGAATGATCTATAGGCACTCCGGCAATGTTTTCAATTTCAGCAAAAGTCAACTTGAAATCGTCTGTTTTATTTTTATTGATCCACTTCCATAAAGGATTATATTTGCTCATAATTATCATTCATCTACTTTCCAAAACTATTTACGATATCCTTTACCATCAGTCAGATTTACTCCACTTGCCACAACACTTTCCCTGGATAAAATATTTTCTTATCTTCTCCATTCCTTCTGCATCCATCTGATACTGATCTGCAATAGTTCCATTTTCAAAATGAATGACATCAGTGCAACACTCTATAATCAGTTCCAAATCATGTGTGATCACATAAACCGAAATTCCGGTATCCCACACTTCTCTTAGAACCTCTGCAACCTCCAGCATATGCTTATGATCAAGACCACTGGTTGGTTCATCCAAAAACAGCACAGAGCGCCCAGAGGCAATTGCAGATGCGATAGCCGCCCGCTGCTTCTGACCTCCGGAAAGTGACATTGGATGACGGTCTTTGACTTTTATCAGATCCAGCATATCAAGAAATTTGTCTGCTTCTTTCTCATTTTCTTCTTTCATGCTGATCATAACTTCATCCTGTATTGTCTCTGTAAAAAGCTGATGATTCACTTCCTGCATGACCATATAACAGGCTTTCAGCCTTTCTTTTGGTCTGTAAGTTTTTCCATTCCAGATGATTGTGCCACATTGTTTTTCCAAACCACAGAAACAACGGGAAAAAGTAGATTTTCCAGCTCCATTATTGCCCGTAATTGCGACAATCCGATTTGCCGGAATCTCACATTCTCTGATATATAAAATCTGTGGACCATTCTTATATGCAAAATTAAAATCATGAAGCTCCATTGTGGTTCTTTCTGATATCAACATCTCTGGCATAAGGAGATTTTCCAGAACATAAGCCCGCAGTCCCATCTCTCCTCGCTTTTCTTCTGTCAGATTTTCAAACTCTGTGGCTGAATAATCCTGAATAATCTGTCCCTCTTTCATATAAATAAACCGATCCGCCAGCCCACGCAGATAATACAGGCGATGCTCCGATATAATAATCGTTTTTCCCTGTTCCTTCCAGTGGGCGATTATTCTTCGCAGATCCATGATTGAAGCTGCATCCAGATTAGAAGAGGGTTCGTCCAGGACAAAAATATCCGGTTTCATAATAGAAACCCCTGCACAGGCAATCTTCTGCTTCTCTCCACCTGAAAGCTGAAAAATATTGCGTCCAATCAATTTTTTCAGATGCAGCTCCTGAATTGTAGCCTGCAATCGATCTTTGATTTCTTCCTTTGGCATTCCAAGATTTTCACATCCAAAAGTAATCTCGCTTGTTGTGTCTACATTAAAAAACTGTGACCGTGGATTTTGAAAAACACTTCCAACAATTTTTGCTGTATCATACAGTGGCTGCTGCGAAACATTTATCCCATTTATCCATATCTCACCAGTTAATTTTCCTTCATAATAATGTGGAATCAACCCATTGATCATTCGAGTGAGTGTTGTTTTTCCACAACCGCTCTCCCCACATAGCACAATAACCTGACCATCTTCTATCTCCAGATCAATATCCCGGATTCCCACAGAATATTCATTATTTTCTCCATATGTAAATGTTGCATGATCTATTTTTATCATAATGTACTACCTCAAAAAACAATATACTGATGCAAAAAGAACAATATAAAGCATGCAAAGCAAACAACAATGGCAATAAAATCCTGTACATGAAAGCCAATCTCGCAGACATTGGTTCTTCTGACCGGTGCACCAAGTCCCCTTGTTAGAGCTGCTGCAGACAGCTCATCACCAATTTTTATTACGGATACCATCAATGGTATCAGCCGGTATTCAATCATAAGGAATGGATTTTTACCACCAAAACGGATATTTCTCATTTTCATTGCATCCCGGATTGCCTGATATTCTTCCTTGATTGTAGGAAAGAAACGGAAAATAACTGACAACGGTATTATGATTTTTTCTGTGACATGCATCCGCTCCATTGCACTGATAAACTCACTTACAGATGTAGAAGAAATCAGATATGCGCCTGTCATAATTCCCGGTGCAAAACGCGTCATAATTGATGTTGCTGCCAATATCAGAAAAGAAATCATACCACTCCAAACATTCAATGCCAGCCGCTCCAGTACAAAGCATACCGCATAGAGAACTGCATATTTACCGGCTGTTTTGAATTTGTGCTCTGACAAAATCAATGCAAATGGTATAAGGCTTAGTATTGGTTTCACTATATTCATGATTCCATCATTGCTGGTACTGAACATCAATGTTGTAATCGTTATAAGCATAAACAATTTTGTTCTAGGATCTAAAACAATTCCATTTCTGCTGTCAACAGTAGCAGATAATATCTCATCCATTACACGATTCCTGCTTTTACAAAGTGTTTTTTGAGCAACGCTTTTCCAATCATTCCTCCAATGATTGCGCAGATAAAGATACCTGCAATCACAAGAACAATGCTCCACATAGGCATGACAGCCATTACTTTATCTGCATACTCTTTACCAAAACTGGCTGCGAAGCTGGCTCTTGAATCTTCTACCATGAAGTACATTGGAATATATGTACCAACCATCCAGAGACTGAATACTGCATATCCAATCAGGCTCCTTTTAGCACTTTTATAATTGCCAAATTTCAGAATCAAATCTCCCAGCAGCCCAAAGATAAGCCCCAAAGGTACACCCCAATATCCCATTCCGGTAAGTCCCATCAAAAGGCCACTCAGAATTGCCATCAGCGTTACCATACCAAACTTCTTTACCCTTGTCAGGAATAACATAAATGGAATTCCTGTGATCAGTGTCCACAATGCACCAAGAATCGGAAGAAATATCGGAACAAAGCCAATCGGAATTGCCACACAACATCCGAGTACAAAATAAAGGACTGTGAAAAGTCCCAGATTAATCAGGTCCTTCGCCTGTAATTTGTTATTCATACAGAATACCTCCCTTGTATAATTAGCTCTATCTAACTACTCCATAAAATACCATATGTTTTGTTATATCTCTACAACCAAATATCATTTTAGCTCCAAACAGCATTGGGTTTTATTGTTGACTCTGCTCTCTTCAAATCCTATAATATTATCTGTTACAGGGCAAAAGTACTTATATCAGGGAGATCTTCTATGAAAATTAACGACGTGATCAAAAAATGTATCAAAATACCAGGTATATCCATAAAACAGGCTGAATATAGTATGGAGCTTATATTAAATACGAAGGAAGGTAAAGGTTCGATGACCTTTTTTTCACTTTTTCCCGGTCTGTCTCTGGCATATATTTTTATAAATTCTCCAACCTGGACGGCTCCCGACCTTCGATCAGACAGCTCCATTACAAAAGGTCCATTGCTTCTTAACTATTGTGTGACAGGTCGTTGTGAAATGATCCTGAACAACAAAAATTTTGTCTACATCAAAGACAGAGAACTTTCTCTCACAGAATGCTTCGCCCAAAAAGAATATGTTTATCCAAAGCGCATCTATGAGGGGCTTGAATTCTTTATTGATATAGATACATTTACTTTAGAAAATACATGGGTACAAAATGAATTTAGCATTGATTTCAGAAAAATCTCAAAGATGTTTTGTCCTCATGGAAGCACTTATATATCGACAGCGACCCACGAAACTGAGGAAATTCTCAAAAAACTATGGGAATTATATGATTTTCCGGCCTCTTTTGCAGTCATTCAAATGAAAATATATACGCTCGCTTTATTCTCAGTACTACAAAATTTGGAGGCTATCCCTAAGTCTCAGGCCTGCACTTTCTTTACTGAATCTCAGGTTAATATTGCTAAAAAGGTCGAAAATATCATCACCTCAGACCTAAGGCTGCATCATCCTGCGTGGGAATTGGCTGAATATTTTTCTATCAGCGAAACCAGTCTAAAAAATTATTTTCGCGGTGTTTACGGACAGAATATTTCTGTCTATCTGCGTGAAATGCGTATGAATAAAGCAGGCGAACTGCTTGCCTCAACACGACTGTCTGTAGCTGAGATTGCAGCACAGGTCGGATATCTGAATCAGAGCAAATTCGCCTCTGTGTTTAAAAAGCATTTTGGTGTATCACCTTTGGAATATCGCCGCACCAGACATTTAGACTCCTAAACTCTCCATTTTGTTGCCTCTCTTCTTTCAACAATAAAATGACGATAAATCCCATCCTGTCTCACAAGTTCTTCATGTATTCCCTGCTGTGCGGTTTTCCATTCTCCAGAGCGAAAATCCGTTCAGCTTTCTGTACTGTTTTTAGGCGGTGTGCAATCATAATAACAGCTTTATCATTTGTCAGGTACCACCCACTGGTCATTAAAATAACAAATTACATATAATCAAACTTCTTCCGAAGATATATTCTGAGTAGCATGATACCCATATTAATGAGTATAAATAGCAAAATCAAATTCACCGGCATTGCTTATGCCCTTGACCGCAGTCTGAGTACCAACAGCATCATCCTGATCGGCGTGATTTTTTCCATGTT
>OLOV01002450.1_pt1 | contig 12591 bp, 9 predicted proteins | sample 1672931 | NCBI WGS metagenome assembly OLOV01 (sample SAMEA3136738, study PRJEB25190) | human gut metagenome | biome: human gut; feature: human-associated habitat; material: faeces | place: Austria | collected 2013
GCGAGGCCATCGCCGTGCATTGCCCCAAGCCCTGCACGGTCGTGCAGGGCGGTGCGACCCGCGCCGACAGTGTGCGCAGCGGCCTTGCTGCGGCAGAGGGGGAGCTGGTTGCCATCCATGACGCTGCCCGCCCCTTCGTCAGCGAGGCGGTCATCACGGCCGTGCTGACGGCTGCGGCAGCTGACGGCGCGGCGGCACCCGCCGTGCCTGTCAAGGATACCATCAAGATCGCGGACGGGGCAGGCCGTGTAGCTGCAACGCCCGACCGCGCATCGCTCTATGCTGTGCAGACGCCGCAGTGCTTCCGCCGCAGCCTGTATCTGCAGGCGCTGTCGGCAGTTACCGGCGAAAAGGCAAGCCTTGTCACCGATGATTGCAGCCTGTTTGAGCTGGCGGGCCTGCCCGTCACCCTGACCGAGGGCGATTACGCCAACTACAAGATCACCACCAAAGAGGATCTACAAAAGGAGAAAACCATGCGCATTGGCCACGGATATGATGTTCACCGCTTAGTAGAGGACCGCAAGCTCATTCTGGGCGGCGTTGAGATCCCGTTTGAAAAGGGCCTGCTGGGTCATTCCGATGCCGATGTGCTGCTGCACGCGGTCATGGATGCCGTGCTGGGTGCGGCGGCGCTGGGGGACATCGGTCAGCATTTCCCTGACAACGACCCCGCCTACAAGGGCGCGGACTCGCTGGCGCTGACCCGCGAAGTGGCTAAGATCATCGCCGCCCACGGCTATAAGGTCGGCAACATCGACGCGACGATTTTGTGCCAGCGCCCGAAGCTGGCGCCGCACATCCCGGCCATGCGCCAGAATATCGCCGACGCCTTCGGCCTGTCGGTCGACGCCGTCAGCGTCAAGGCTACGACCGAGGAGCATCTCGGCTTTACCGGCGAGGGTCTTGGCATTGCCGCCCACGCCGTTGCACTGATCGAGTGAAACCATCATCCTGACCCGGAAAGGGGGACGCGGCAACCATGCTGCCCAACCAGACGCTCAACGCTATTTTAAGCAGTTTGCGCACCTTTGACCCGCTGTCCGACACGCTGGACATCCTGATCATATCGTTTGTGTTTTACCAGCTTTTGCAGTTCGCCCGCAAATCCCGCGCGGGCCAGCTTGTCAAGGGCATCCTTCTGATTCTGGTGTTCTACGGTCTGGCGGTTATGCTGAACCTAAAGACCGTCACATGGGCGCTGAACAATGTCATCACCATCGGCTTTATGGCCGCGGTGGTCATCTTCCAGCCGGAGCTGCGCCGCACGCTGGAGCGGATGGGCCAAAGCACGATGTGGGCCAACCTGATGCTCGGCAATCGGCGCAGCGACCCCTCGCTGCGCGGTGCATGGCAGAGCGCGGTTGTTGCGATCTGCGATGCGGCAGAGCAGCTTTCGGACACCCGCACGGGCGCCCTGATGGTGCTTGAGCGCAACAACAATCTGGACGAGATCATCCGCACCGGCACGCCGATGCACGCCGATGTGATCCCAGAAATGCTGGGAACGATCTTCTATGAGGGGACGCCCCTGCATGACGGTGCAGTCGTGATTCGGGACGGTGTGATCGTTGCGGCCGGCTGCGTGCTGCCGCTGTCCAACAACCTCGAGATGGGCAAGGATATGGGTACCCGCCACCGCGCCGGTCTTGGCATGAGTGAGAACTCCGATGCCATCGTTGTCATTGTCAGTGAGGAGACCGGCATTATCTCGATGGCCAAAAACGGCGTTCTGATCCGCCGTCTGGACCGTCAGAACCTGTTCAATCTGCTGCAGGAGGAGATCGTTCCCCCTGAGGAAGCCGAGGCCGAAAAGGCCTCGCCGCTGCAAAGGCTGCTGCGCAAGGGAGGTGCACTGAACCATGCCAAGCCCGAATAAGCCCGCCGCCCCGGGGCCGATGGGGGCAGTGCCCAAGGGACCGCGCACCTTCTGGAACAACCCAGTCTTTATGATGGTGCTGGCGCTCATCATGGGCTTTGCGACCTGGACCATTGTGACGGTCTACATCGACCCCCAAGGCTCCAAGACAGTGACCAAGGTACCCATCAACTACACCAGCGGTGCCTCCGCCTACACCTCTCAGGGGCTGGACATCGTGGAAAAGCCTGACCTCGAGGGCGTTACCGTCAAGGTCGAGGGCAATGGCACGATCATCGGCAACATTCAGAACTCCGACATCATGGTCTATCCCAGCTATGCCGGTGTCAGCGGCCCGGGCAAGGTGACGCTGCGCCTGCAGGCCCGCGTGACCAACACGACCGACTTCCCCGGGGACATCGAGTGTACGGTCGAAAGCCCCGATACGATTGATGTTGTCTTTGATGAGGTGAGCGAAAAGACCTTCCCGGTCACGGTGGACGCCTCCGCCGTGCCGATCTCCAACGGCTATATGCTCAATAAGACCACTGCTGTGCCCGCTGAGATCACGCTGCGCGGCCCCACAAGCGAGCTGGATCAGGTGTCCAGCATCGTGGCCCCTGTGCAGATCGACGGCGAGCTGGCTGATACCACGACCGTGCCCGCAACCCTGCAGCTGCGGGATGAGGTCGGCAATGTCTTTACGCCGCAGTATATCTCGATGGAGAGTGACTCCGCCAATGTGACACTGACCGTTTATCAGGTGCGGGAGCTGCCGCTCAAGGTGGATTTCATCGGCACGCCGAACGGCTTTGATGTGGAAAGCCTGCATTATTCGCTCACCCAACAGACGCTGCGCGTGGCAGGCCCGGCCCGAACCATCAGTACGCTGGAATCCCTGACCGTCACCGATTTTGATCTTGCCCGCGAGTTTGAGCCGGGCCGCGACTACCAGCGGCTGATCGAGCTGCCGGCCGGCATCGTTTCGCTGGACGGTGTGACCAATGTGACGCTGGATTTTGACACCTCCGAGATGGGCTCCACCAAGCTGAATGTATCGAACATCCGTGCCATCAATGTGCCCAGCAACTATGAGCTGCAGATACTCTCCAGCCTTGTCAGCGGTGTCACGCTCTACGGCCCGGCGGATGAGATCGAAAAGCTGAACGCCGACAGCATTGTGGCGCAGATCGACTGCCAAAGCCTGAACCTGACAGTGGGCCAGCAGACGATTGCCGTCAGCATCCAGATCCCGTCCGCGACCCGCATCTTTGCCACCGGCAGCTATACCGTCCAGTGCGAGGTCACATCGAAATAAATACTGCTCTGTAGGGGCGACCATTGGTCGCCCGCCAACTTGGCGCAGAAACGCGCTTTCCAAGAAGGCTTTTTACAGACCAAAACGGGCAGAGGCGAGCAATGCTCGCCCCTGCAACCACCACAGCAAGGGAAAATACATCTATGCTTCTAGTCCGCAATATCCGCCTGCCGCTGACCTGCCCCGACCCGGACGCCGAGGCGGCGGCCAAGGCTTTGGCCATTCTCCGCGTGCCCGCCCGCAAGGCGGCGCACTGCGGTGTGGCAAAGCTCAGCGTGGACGCCCGGCACGGTGCGCCGGTGCTTGTCTACACCATCGCAGTCACGCTCAAGGACGAGGGTGAGGAATCGGCACTGGCCGGGGCCTCGCCCTGCGTCTGTTTCACACAGCCGCCTGCCTTTACCTTTCCCCGGGGCAAAATGCCGCTGGCACACCGCCCAGTGGTCGTGGGCCTTGGCCCGGCGGGCCTCTTTGCCGCGCTGCTGCTGGCCCGCAGTGGCTACCGCCCGCTGGTGCTGGAGCGCGGCCCCGCCCTTGATGAGCGTATCCGCGCGGTCAGCCATTTTGAAAAGACCGGCGAGCTGAATCCGAATGCCAACATCCAGTTTGGCGAGGGCGGCGCGGGGACCTTCTCGGACGGCAAGCTGACCACCCGTGTCGGCGACCCGCTGTGTGCCTTTGTGACGGGGGCATTCCTCAACCACGGCGCGCCGGCAGATATTGCCTGGCGGCAGAAGCCGCATGTCGGCACCGACCTTCTGCGGGATGTCATCCGCAGCATTCGTGGGGAGATAGAGTCCTTGGGAGGTGAGGTGCGGTTCAACACGGCGCTGACCGGCCTGCAGATCCGAAACGGTGCCTTGGCCGGCATTGACACCACGGCGGGCAGCGTTGCCTGTGAGCAGCTTATCCTTGCCGTGGGGCACAGCGCCCGGGATACCTTTGCCATGCTGCATGAGCTGGGCCTGCCGCTTGCGTGCAAGCCCTTCTCGGTCGGCTTCCGCGCCGAGCATCTGCAGACGGAGATCGACAAAAGCCTGTACCACGGTGCGGCAGGGCACCCGGCGCTGCCGAAGGGCGAGTACCAGCTCAGCCAGCATGTCGGCGGCGGGCGCTGCGTCTATACCTTCTGCATGTGCCCGGGCGGCACGGTCTGCGCCGCCGCCAGTGAGGAGGGCGGCGTTGTCACCAACGGCATGAGCCTGCACGCCCGCGACGGCAAAAACGCGAATGCGGCGGTGGTCGTCAGCGTGGACGGCAGTGACTTTGACAACGACCCGGTTAAGGCGGTGGCGTTCCAGCGTCAGCTTGAGCAGGCCGCTTACCGCGCGGGCGGCGGGGAATACCGCGCCCCGGCGCAGACGGTCGGCAGCTTTTTGGCGGGGGGCAGCGCATTGGCACTGGACCGTGTGGAGCCGACCTACCCCCGGGGTGTGACGCCCTGCGATCTCGGCAGCCTGCTCCCCACGGAGTTGGGCGGTGCCCTGCGCGAGGGTCTGACGGCCTTTGGCCGCAAGCTGGCAGCCTACCGCGCCACCGATGCCGTGCTGACGGGTCTTGAGACCCGCACCAGCAGCCCGGTGCGCCTTGAACGCGGCAAAGAGGACCTGCAGTGTACCGGTCTGAGCGGCCTTTACCCCTGCGGTGAGGGTGCCGGTTATGCAGGCGGCATCATGACCGCTGCCGTGGACGGTGTGCGCTGTGCCGCCGAGCTGATGAAGAATTGGGCACCTGCAGAATGACCCGAGACGGCGGCCAGGGGACTGGCCGGCCCTACCGTGGGGCGCAGATGTAGGGCGGTCAGTCCTCTGACCGCCGCACGGCAGCAGACGATAAAAACAAACAGATGGGACAAACCATGCCAGATAACAAACACAATTACGAATATAACTACGACCTTGGCGATGTGATCGACAATGCGGTCGAGATGGGCAGCAGGATCGGCTCCTCCGTGTTGGGCAGCATTGCCGATGCGCTGGAGCAGGCGGGCGATGCCATGGGCGTGAAACAACCGGACAGCTTCTCCGCGTGGAAGCGCCGCCTGGAGCGCAAGTGGAAAAACGGAGGCCAGTCTGTCGGCGTTGCGCTGACGGCGGTTGGCTGGACCTTTGCAGGCTGCTTTGGCATCGCGGCGCTGGTCATGGGTATCCTGACCGCTGTTGGCGCGGGCCCGCTGGGCCTGACCCACGATGAGTTTATGGCTATCCCGATTTTGTTTGGCGTTTTCACACCGGTCACGCTGGGCTTTTTGTTCATGGCTGCTGCGGGTATGAAACGGCTGACCTATTTCAGCCGCCTGCGCAAGCTGCTGCGCGCTGCCAATGACTGGACTTGTGACCTGCCCGCGCTGGCCCGCAAGGCACAGATCAAGCAGGAAAAGGCCTATGAAACCGTTGTAAAGGCTGTGGCAAACGGGGATCTTCCCAACGCTGCCATTTCCGATGATTACAGCACCCTCTATCTGGATGATTCGCTCCTGCCATCCGCGCCGCAGCCCGCTGCCGCACCGCAGCCGGCATCTGCTGCGCCGCTGACCGAGGCCGAGCAGTTCCAGCGCGAGGGCGTGGATTTTCTGAACTATTTAAAGGCTTGCTGCGGCAGACTGAGCAGCGATGCCGATGAAGAATTGGTGCAGATGCGCAAGATCTGCGCGTCCATTCTTGGGTTTGTGCATAACCACCCCGAGCAGCTTGGCCGGGTGCGCCGCTTCCGCGAATATTACCTGCCCACGACCCGCAAGCTGCTCGATACAGCGCAGGGTCTTGGCGATACGGACACCGCCAATGCCGCGGAGATACGCCACGACATCACCGGCATTTTGCACACGCTGAATCAGGCATATGCAAAGCTGTATGATACGCTGCTGCAGGATGTGAGCATGGATGTTTCGACCGAGATCGACACGCTGGAAACAATGCTGCGGCAGGACGGCCTGACCCATGATTTTGAATCTGATTTTAACACAAGGAGTTAAACTGTATGAATTACCCTGCGTGGCAACTGAAAAAGGGCGATCCCGCCGCCGAAACCTCGCTGGCGGGTGCCGGGTGCGGCGTACTGCTGCGCCGGGTGCTGGCCGCCCGCGGCTGTACCGAGCCCGCCGCTGCGCAGGCATTGCTGGGGCAGGGCGAGCCGCTCAGTGATCCGTTCCTGCTCAAGGATATGGACAAAGCAGTCGCCCGCATCGAACAGGCGGTTGAAAACGAGGAGCTCATGGTCATCTACGGTGACTATGATGTGGACGGTATTTCGGCAACGGCTATTTTGTATGAATGTCTCACCAGTCAGGGGGCGCATGTGCGCTGCAAGCTGCCCACGCGCGGCTCCGGCTACGGCCTGACCCGCGCTGCGCTTGAATCGCTGGCACAGAAGGGCTTCAGGCTGGTCGTAACGGTGGACAACGGCATCTCCGCCGTGGAGGAGGCTGCCTGCGCCAGAGAGCTGGGGCTGGATCTTATCATCACTGACCACCATCTGCCGGGCGATACGCTGCCCGATGCCGTTGCCGTGGTGGACCCCAAGCGGGCCGACGATGAAAGCCCGTTTAAGGATCTGTGCGGTGCGGGCGTTGCCTTTAAGCTCTGCGCCGCGCTGGAGGGCTGCGACCCTGCCGAGCTTTTGGAGATGTACGGCGAGCTTGCCGCGCTCGGCACGGTAGCCGATGTCATGCCGTTGGTGGGGGAAAACCGCACCATCGTCCGGGAGGGACTGGACCTTCTGCAGGATACGATGCGCCCCGGCCTGCACGCCCTGCTGGAAAGCGCAGGCTGTGCCGGAAAGCCGGTCACGGCAGATACGGTAAGCTACAGTCTGGCCCCGCGCCTAAACGCGGCGGGCCGCATGGATAATGCTGCCGTGGCGCTCAAGCTGCTGCTCTGCGGGGACGAGGAGCAGGCAACCGGCATTGCGGACCGTCTGGCAGAGATCAACACCGAGCGTCAGCAGACCGAGCAGCAGGTATTTGCTGCCGCGTTGGAGACGCTGGAAAAAGACCCGGCCCGCACCCGGGACCGGGTGCTTGTCGTCAGCGGTGAGGACTGGCACCCCGGTGTCATCGGCATCGTGGCCGCGCGCCTTATGGAGCGGTTCGGCCGCCCGGTCATCGTTATTTCAATGCATGAGGGCGAGGGACGCGGCAGCGGCCGTGCCCCTGACCCGTTTGATCTGCACAGCGCGCTGGCAGGGTGCGCACAGTATCTGACCCGTTTCGGCGGCCATGCGGCAGCAGCCGGTGTCGAAATTGAGGAGGACAACCTGCCCGCCTTCCGTCAGGCCATCAATGCCTGGGCTGCTGACCACGCCGCGCAGCCCGAGGCCGTCAGCCTGCAGCTTGATGCCGCCGTTACGCTGGGGGAGCTGAGCCTTGACAATGTGCAGGAGCTTGGCCGTCTGGCCCCCTTCGGCCGCGAAAACCCCACACCGGTGCTGCTGGTGCAGCACGCCTTTGTGGACGGCATCTGGCCGATGGGCAGCGAGGGGCGGCACACCCGCCTGCGGTTGCGGCAGGGCAGCGATACCCTTTTTGCATCGACCTTCGGCGTTGCACCGCAGGCGTTTGCCTACCCGGTGGGCAGCGAGGTCGAGGCTGCCCTCGAGGTGTCGATCTTCAACGGGCGCAGCGGGCCGATGGTGTCGGCGCATCTCAAGGCCATCCGACCCGCCGGGCTGGGCAATACCCCCAGCGAGCAGGCCGCATGGTTTGAAGCGTTCCGCACCGGCGGCACCCTGCCTGCGGACCGTGCCGCTGTGCTGCTGCCGGACCGCGCCGACACCGTGGCGCTCTACCGCCGCATCCGCACGGGGCAGGTAGCTGCAGCAGACCTGCAGCCGGTCTTTGCAGCGCAGGGCGTGCAGAATACCGGCCGTATGCTGGCCAGCCTGACCGCACTGCAGGAACTGGGCCTGATCGAGGAGCAGGACGGCCGCTGGCTGCCTGTGCCGGTCACGGCCAAGCAGGATCTGGCCAGTGCGCCGGTTTTGCAGCGTTTGGCGACCATGGCGAAACAAGGATAAAACGCGGTTTTATCCGGGATTGTAGGGGCGGATGTTCCAATCCGCCCGCGGAGCGTGGCGGCAACGGCGATGTTCCCGGGTCGATGCCGAGCATCGATCCCTGCAAAGAGCTGTGCGATTTTATAAAAACGGAGAGGGAATGGACCATGGAAAACACAACCGTGCAGGAAGTAAAAATGCCCATCACCTATGACGACCTGAAGGCAAGTATGATCGACAGCGGCCGTCCGTATGACTTTGAGATGATCGACCGCGCCTACGAGCTGGCTGCCAAGGCGCATGGTGAGCAGCGCCGCCGCAGCGGCGAGCCGTATATCTGTCATCCGCTTTCCGTGGCGCAGATCCTTGTGGAGCTGGGTATGGACAGCGAGAGCATTGCTGCAGCCCTGATGCACGATGTGGCGGAGGATACCCCCGTATCGGTAACGGAGATCCGGCAGAAGTTCGGCCCCGAGGTCGCGCTGCTTGTTGACGGCGTTACCAAGCTGACCCAGATCAAGTTCTCCAATGTTGAGGACCGTCAGGCTGAGAACCTGCGCAAGATGCTGCTGGCGATGAGTCAGGATGTCCGCGTCATGATCATCAAGCTTTGCGACCGGCTGCACAATATGCGCACCGGTGACGCCTGGCCGGAGCAGAAGCGCCGCGACAAGGCCCTTGAAACGATGGAGGTCTATGCGCCCATCGCCCACCGCCTCGGCATCTCCAACATCAAGGAGGAGCTGGAGGACCGCAGTCTGCACTATCTGGACCCGGTCGGGTATGAGACGATCCGTGACCTGCTGAACAAGCACGGCGATGAGTTTCTGCATCAGGTCTGCCATACCATCGCCAAGCATCTGGCGGAAAACGGCATCCAGAAGGCCACCATCCGCCACCGCGTCAAGAGCATCTACGGCATCTACCGCAAGATGTATATGCAGAACAAGGACTTTGAGGAGATCTACGACATCTACGCCGTCCGCATCATTCTGGACAATGTCCCCGAGTGTTACACGGCGCTGGGTCTGATCCACGATATGTACCATCCGCTGCCGAACCGCTTTAAGGATTACATCTCGACCCCGAAGCCCAACGGCTACCAGTCCCTGCACACGACAGTCATCGGCCGCGAGGCCATCCCGTTTGAGGTGCAGATCCGCACATGGGATATGGACCGCATGGCGGAGTACGGCATCGCCGCCCACTGGAAGTACAAGGCCGGCATCACCGGCAGCGGCGACAAGCTGGATGAGCGGCTGGCGTGGGTGCGCCAGCTTTTGGAAAGCCAGCGCTCGAGTGCTGATGCCACCGACCTGCTCAGTGACCTCAAGAGCGACCTGCTGCCGGAGGAGGTATTTGCCTTTACCCCGCGCGGAGATGTCATCAACCTGCCGGCCGGTGCCACGACCATCGACTTTGCCTACGCCATCCATTCGGCTGTCGGCAACCGCATGATCGGCGCAAAGGTCAACAACCGCATCGTGCCGATCGACCACAAGGTCCAGACCGGTGAGATCATCGAGATCATCACCGGCCCTGAAAACCGCGGCCCCAGCCGTGACTGGCTCAACATCGTCAAGACGAGCGAGGCCAAAAATAAGATCCGCAACTGGTTTAAAAAGGAGCGGCGGGAGGAAAATGTCCAAGAGGGGCGCGATGCGCTTGAGCGCGAGATGCGCCGCAACCTCATGACGCTGAGTGATGAGCAGCGCCCCGTCTTTATGGAGGCGCTGGCCCGCCGCAACCGCTGCAACAGTGTGGAGGAGATGTACGCCGCCATCGGCTACGGCGGGCTGCAGCTCTCCCGCATGCTGCCCAAGCTGAAGGAGGAGTACACCAGACTGCAGGCCACCGAGCCGCGGCCGGTTACGGTCGAGCTCAAACGGATGCACTCCTCCGAGGGCGTCGTGGTGGAGGGCATCGACAACTGCCCCATCAAGTTCGCCAAGTGCTGCTCACCGCTGCCCGGCGATGAGATCGTCGGCTTTGTCACCCGCGGGTTTGGTGTTTCCATCCATAAGCGGGACTGTGCCAACGCCCGCGAGAGCATGCGCCACCCCGAGAATATCGACCGCTGGGTCCGCGCCTACTGGGATGACGAGGCCCGCGAAAGCTATAAGGCAACGCTCGATATCGTCTGTATGGACCGCCCGAACCTTGTGTCGGATGTGGCGCTGGCGCTGGGCGATATGCGCGTGCCTATCTACTCGCTGATGGCGCGCGCCGCCGAGCAGGGACGCGCCCGGATGAGCGTGACGGTGGGCATCACCAACACCGAGCATCTCAACAGCGTTGTGGCCCGCCTGAAAAAGATCAAGGATGTCGTCAGCGTGACGAGAAACTGAGTTTGAAGGCCTTCTCCTGAGGGGGGAAGGTGCCCCGAAGGGGCGGATGAGGGGCAAGCTTTCCGCGATAACCCGTGAATGGGTAGCTGCCGCAGCGCCGCCCCTCATCAGTCGCCTACGGCGCCAGCTTCCCCCAAGGGGGAAGCCTTACATAGAAGGAGCACCCTATGCGAGCAATCATTCAGCGCGTAACCCGCGCAAGCGTTACGGTCAACGGCGGTGAGCCGCGCGCCATCGGCCCGGGTCTGGTCATCCTGCTGGGCGTGCGTGAAACCGATGAGATCGATATTGTGCCGAAGCTGGCTGACAAATGCGCGCACCTGCGCATTTTTGAGGACGAGGACGGCAAGCTGAACCGCAGCGCGGTCGAACTGGGCTATTCGGCGCTGGTGGTGTCGAACTTCACCCTGTACGGTGATACGGCCAGAGGCAAGCGCCCAAGCTTCAGCCATGCCGCCAAGGGGGAGCTGGCGGTGCCGTGCTATGAAAAATTCCTTGATGAGATGAATCGGCAGGGCCTGCAGGAGGTCAAGCACGGCGAATTCGGCGCGGACATGCAGATCGACCTTGTGAACGATGGCCCGGTGACCATCGTGATCGATACCGACGAGTGGAAAAAGTAAGCAAAATTCAAGGGAGGACGCAATGAACATCCAGCATATCCACGGCGTTCCGCCGCTGTACACGAATACCTTTTTAATTATCACGAACGCCAAGCACGGCATCCTGATCGATGCCGCGGCCGAGCCTGCCACCTATCAGAAGGCGCTGGAGGAGGCGGGCGCAACGCTGAGCCATATCCTGCTGACCCACGGTCACTACGACCATGTGGGGGCGGTGGCAGCCCTCAAAAAAGCAACCGGCTGCAAGGTCTATATGGACCCTGCCGATGCGCAGGGCAGCCAGCTGCTACCGCTGACGCCCGACGTCATCACGGACACATGGCCGGCTGGTGACGAGCTTACGATCGATGAGCTGACCTTCAAGATCTACCACACCCCCGGTCACACGCCGGGCGGCGTATGCCTGTCCTGCTATGGGCTGCTGTTCAGCGGCGACACGCTGTTTGCCGGCTCCTGCGGGCGGACGGATTTCCCCGGCGGCAGCATGCAGGAGATGGCAAAAAGCCTGTCCCTGCTGGCAGAGCTGCCGCTGCCCGATGCAACAAAAGTCCTGCCCGGGCATGAGGATTTTACCACCCTTGGGCAGGAGCGCCGTTCCAACCCCTATATGAATGAGGCATGGTTTTGATGCAGATCATTTTACGCGGCCCCGCAGCGGGCTATGAAGCTGAGCATACCGCACGGCTGTTTTTCCCTGGTGCGGAGAAGTCGGAAAATCTACCGCAGGAGGGTGATTTTGTGCTGGCGCAGAGCCACCAATGCACTGATCTGGCCCTGCTGCGCCTCAACGGTAAGCTGCAGTGGCAATCCGCCCTGCGCCCGCAGGGCGAGGATGCGGAGTACGCCCTGTGCCGGCTGCTGTACGGTATGCTCTGCCGGGCAACCGGCATTACGCCGCCATGGGGCATGATGACCGGTGTGCGGCCGGTGCGCATCATTCACGACATGCGCGCAGCCGGTGCGGGGGAGGACGAGATACGCGCGCGCTTCCTTGACCACTTTGGCTGCGCGCCGGAAAAGACCAGCCCCCTGGGCGGCGGCACCATGCTGGGCTACGCGCCCATCCTGGACAGAGAATTTACCATGAAGCTGAAAAAGCTGGCCGAGGAAAATAACATCCCGCTGCAGCACGAGCCGATGGGCGGCCGCACCGGCACCGACGCCGATGAGCTGGCTACCGCCGGACGGGGCATTAAAATGGCGCTGCTTTCCATCCCGCTGCGGAGCATGCATACCGTGGCCGAGACCATTGACCCTGAGGACGCGGCGAATACCGCCCGGCTGATGGCGCTGGCGGCAAAGGAGGGCTTTTAACATGAAATACGAACAGCTGTGGAAAGATATAGAGACCCTGTGCGCCCTGCGCGGCCCCAGCGGCCGGGAAGCTGCCGTCCGGGAGTATCTCATCGAGCAAATAAAAGGCCACGCAGAGTATGAGGTGGACCCGCTGGG
>OLOV01002454.1_pt1 | contig 12569 bp, 8 predicted proteins | sample 1672931 | NCBI WGS metagenome assembly OLOV01 (sample SAMEA3136738, study PRJEB25190) | human gut metagenome | biome: human gut; feature: human-associated habitat; material: faeces | place: Austria | collected 2013
GTCGCAGGGGTCGAGGCGGTAAGCCTGCCGCACCGAGACGTAGCGGGTGTTGCCCAGCGCTGCCATGGTTTGTGATGTTACTCGCCGATCACTTCAACGCCGTCAATGATGTAGTTGAAGGACGGTGCGGAAACGACTTCGTTCTCCTCGTACCATTCGCCCTCAGCCTTATCGATGGTCACAGTGTTGCCGCTAAAGTCCACGCCTTCTCCGTGGTAGGGGCCGGCAAACACATGCACACTGCCATCCAGAATGCCATTGTAGGCTGCCTTGACCGCATCGGCTGTGCCTTCTGCAAGGATATTCTCATTGAGGTCGGAGAGCAGGCAAACGCCGTCATACAAGCCGCCCATCCAGTCGGTGTCGATCGCTTCGCCCTTGGCGACGCAGGTGGTCGCATACACAAGGTACTGAGACCAATCCCAAATGGCGCTCGTGAGAGAAGCGTTCGGGGCCACATCGATCATGCCGGAGTTGTAGCCAACATGGAACGCGCCCTTTTCTTCAGCGGCAGTCGCCGGAGCAGTGGAGTCACAGTGCTGGGAGATCACGCCGCAGCCTGCGTCGATCAGGGCATTCGCGTTCTGTGCTTCCTTGGTGGGGTCGTTCCAGGAATCGGTGTACATGACCTTCATGGTCACATCCGGGTTGACGCTCTTTGCGCCAAGGTAGAACGCGGTGAAGCCGGAAATGACTTCCGCAAACGGCATGGCCGCAACGTAACCGAGCACGTTGTTGCCGATTTCCTTCGCCTTGAGGCCTGCGACGATACCGGAAAGGTAACGCGCCTCATAAATACGGCCGAAGTAGTTGTGGAAGTTCGCAAGACCCGCGCTGCTGGCCTGATAGCCGGTCGCATGGCAGAACTGCACTTCCGGGTGTTCCTTGGCAACTTCCATCAGGCCGCTCTCATGGCCGAAGCTGGTTGCAAAGATCAGGTTGCAGCCATCCGCGATGAGCTCGTTGGCCGCCTGAATAACCTGCGCATTGTCTTCAGGAATGTTGAACTTGTTGATGATCTGCTCGTCGCTGAGGCCGAGCGTAGCCTTCATCTTTTCCGTGCCGTTGTTGTGGTTGTAGGTGTAACCCATGTCGGACGGATCGGAGATGTGGATGAAGCCGATCTTCATGGCCGAATAATCCACGCCCTCGGTTTCCACATGGACGGAGCCAAGCTCGGTGCCGATGGAATCCTTAAAGGCAAGCTTCTTGACTTCCTTCTCACCGTCGCCTTCGTTGTTCGCAGCGGGCTGGTTGCACGCAACGAGGCCGAGCGCCATCACGAGGCAAAGAATGACTGCGATAATTTTCCTCATTTTCATAATCCTCCTTATTTTTGTTGCTATTTAAGCCCTTTTGGGCATTGCAACCATAGGCGTTGCCGCTGGGATTTCCTGCGGCGGCACAAACAAAAGCGAAGGGGATCCGAATACCTTTTGCTCCTGCACGCATACGCGGACCACCGCGAAAGAAAGGCACGCACGCCCGAAGCATACGCTGGGCGTGTGGAACGGAATGTATTTTATCACAGGATTCCGCTGTTGTCCAGCGCGGCAAGATCCGGTTCGCACAAGGTGGGCGATCCGGCTGCGCGCAGGGCGTTTTTCACATCCTTAAGGCCGCTGCCCGTGCTGATGACGGTAACCGTTTCCTCCGCGCGGATGATACCTTCACGCACCGCACGGCGCACGCCGGCCGTTGCCGTGACGCCCGCAGGCTCTCCAAATATCCCTTCCGTGCGGCCAAGCACGCGCATCGCATCCAAAATTTCTTCATCCGTAACGGCAATCCATGCGCCTTTTGAGGCGGAAACCGCACGCAATGCCTTCACGGGGTTGCGCGGCACGCCCACGGCGATGGAATCTGCAAGGGTGTTCTCTTCCGCCGGAATGAGCGGCCGGTTTTCCCGCGCCGCGTCCACAAACGGGCAGCAGCCGGCCGATTGTACGCCAAGGATTTTGGGGATGCGTTCGATCATCCCAAGCTCGTACAGGTCATGGAACCCGTTGTACACGCCGCCAATGGTGCAGCCGTCCCCCACGGAAACAGCGACCCAGTCCGTCAGCTTCCAGTTGAGTTGCTCCGCAATCTCAAGCGCAACGGTCTTTTTTCCCTCCGTAAGGATGGGGTTGATGCCCGCGTTGCGGTTATACCAGCCATATTTTTCAATCGCTGCCTTGGAAAGATCAAACGTGGCCTTATAGTCTCCTTTGACGGACACCACCTTTGCGCCGAAGATCATGAGCTGCGCCACCTTGCCTTCCGGTGCGCGCTGCGGCACAAAAATGACCGTTTTGAGCCCCATGCGCGCGGCGTTGCCCGCGCAGGACGATGCAGCGTTGCCCGTGGAAGAACAGGCGATGGTATCATAGCCCAGCTCCACCGCTTTTGCAACCGCTACGCCGGAAGCGCGGTCTTTCAAGGAAGCCGTGGGGTTCAGGCCGTCATCCTTGATATAAAGTGCGCGGAGGCCAAGCTCAGCCCCGAGGCGGTTGGATGGGTACAGCGGCGTCCAGCCCACGCGCAGGAAGCGCGAAAAATCCCGTGGCGCAAGCGGCATCAGCGGAGCGTAGCGCCACATGCTGTTCGTGCGGTCACGCCTAAGTGTTTCCCGGTTAAATTCCTTTTTTATGTAGCCATAATCGAAAACGATATCCAAAATGCCCTTTTCACCGCAATGCGGGCAGGTCATGCGTTCATCATATGGCAGTTCTGCGCCGCAAAGTGTGCAGCGGTAACCCAATATATGTTTCATCTGTTGCACCTCTATCCATATTGCAAAAAAAGTTTGACTTGCAAAAAAAGTTTGTTTCCATGTTTATAATACTATATCCATGCGCGTTTGTACAGGCCGTTTTTGTCCGTTTCCCCTGTTTTTTTCGTACTATTTGCCATAGGGGATGCGGTTTCCCGGGAGACATGATAAAATAGGAATACTGAATACTCAGGAGGATAAACAAATGGAAAGCGTTGCCCAACGGTTTTTGCGGTATGTTTCCCTTGATACGCAGTCTGCGGACGGTGCGGAGCAAATCCCGAGCACAGAAAAGCAATTTGCGCTTGCAAACCTGCTTGTAGAGGAAATGCGTGCAATGGGCATTTCGGACGCGCGCGTGGACGCGCACTGCTATGTTTACGGCAGCATTCCTGCCACAGAACAAGGGCTGCCCGCTTTGGGCTTTATCGCCCATATGGACACCTCGCCCGACGCATCTGGCGAAGGCGTGCGCCCGCGGATTGTAAACGGTTATCCCGGCGGCGATATCCACCTTAACGCGGAAGTTGCCATTGAAGAAAGCATGTTTCCCGCACTCGCGCACTATGTCGGGAACGATATCATCGTCACGGACGGTACCACGCTTCTTGGAGCGGACGATAAGGCGGGGATCGCTGAAATCCTGACATTGGCCGAGTATCTATTGGCGCATCCGGACCTGCGCCATGGCCGCATTTGCATCGCCTTTACGCCGGACGAAGAGGTCGGCTGCGGCGCGGACCAATTCGATGTGCCTGGCTTCGGTGCGAATTTTGCCTACACCGTGGACGGCGGCAGCCCGGGTGAACTGGAATATGAAAACTTCAACGCGGCCTCCGCGAAGCTTGTGTTTCACGGTGTGGGCATCCACCCCGGCTCCGCAAAGGGCCGGATGCGCAACGCGCTGCACCTGGCGCAGGAATTTGATGCGATGCTCCCGCCCTCTGCGCGCCCGGAGCACACGGAGGGTTACGAGGGATTTTTCCATCTGAGCGAGCTCTCAGGCGATGTGGTGGAGGCAACGGCGCGTTACATCATCCGCGATCACGATGCGGCAAAGTTCGCGGAAAAGAAGGCGCTTATGCAGTCCGCCGCCGCGTTCCTCTGCGAAAAACACGGGGCAGGCGCCGTAGAGCTTACGCTGAAAGATTCCTATTACAATATGAAAGAGCAGATCCTGCCGCACTTTCATCTGATCGAGACCGCCAAGGCCGCGATGGGACGCGTGGGCGTCGCGCCGGAGATTATCCCCGTGCGCGGGGGCACGGACGGTGCGCGCCTTTCCTACATGGGCTTGCCCTGCCCGAACCTTGGCACAGGTGGCCATAATGCCCACGGCGTGTTGGAATTCATCCCCATTCAGTCCATGGAAAAGGTTGTGGAAATCCTGAAAGCAATCGTGGAGCTGACTTACGCATAAGTCATCCGGCTCATTTGCCAACTCCCCCACGCAGAACGCGCCCGGCAGCTTGCCGGGCGCGTTTGTTCTGTTATTCGCGTACTCAGATGTGGAGGATGCGTTTCAGCGTTCCTTCCTGCGGGATACACATGTAGCCGCCAGCAGCGCGGCACCCGCAGCTGCCGCCAAGCACAGGCCGAATCCGCCTGCGTCGCCCGTGGCCGGCGGGGCCAGCGGGATCGGGGTCGGGGTAAGCGTACCGGCTATAATGGTGGAACCGCTGCCTGTCGGCCCGGGCGTTGGTTCCGGCGTGGGCATGGGTTCATCCGGGTCTGTAACCCAATAGATGCCATCCTTAAACCAAGTGAAGGTTTTGATAAGGTTATTCTCATCAATACCCGTCAGACTCAACGTTTTTGAGCCCGCAGCATTCGCTTTTGCCACAACATCCTCGATGTATGCTTTTGTGCCATCCGGGTTTTTCCCCCAATCGACTTCAAAGTCATCGATGCCCGTCAGTTCCCAGTGTCCGTTTCCGCTTTGAGGCGCACGATAGGTGCTGTAGAAATCGATGGTGCCCGGCTCGATCGCTTCAACATAGAAGCAGTTCTTGCCCAACGTGTTGGCTTCGAGTGGTTCGGAGACCGTCTCGCCCTCCCCACGCAGATTGACCAAACCGATAACGACATTTTCAAAGCGGTTATTCTTAATATCCGCTTTCAGCATGTTTGCGGCATTTTGCTGTACAATAACCTTGGTGCGCAGCGCGTCCGTGCCGCTTACGGTGTTTCCGCTGATCTCCAGCACACCGCCGCCTTCTCCGCCGCCCATGTAGCCATGGATCGCAAAGCCGCAGCCCATGATGGTGTTACCCGTCATCTTATAGGTCTCCCCGGCAGGAATCGAGTGATTGTCGCACATGAACTCAATTGCATTGGAGAAGCCGCTGATGGTGCAGTTCATTACCTCAACGCGGTCGCAATCCCAGAAAATACCGTATTTGGCGTTCTCGCCGGTCACCGTACAGCCTTCGACTGTAAGTGAGACACCACTGCCGCCAAAAGCACCATGATGCGTTGAAATCGCTGCGTCAGCCCAAGCCACAGTAGACGAACCCGCAAGCACAGTCATGGTTTTCAGCGTAACGTTGCTGCCGTGGATATTGATGCCGCCGTTGTCCCATTGGCTGGCGCGTTCCGTATTCATCAGCGTCTTTACCACTACGCCATCGCGGCTTTCACCCTGAATAGTCAGAGCACTTATGCCTTTTGGCACCGTGAAGCGGTCGTACTCGCCATTCTTGACCAAGATGATCCAGCCTGTCTTATCTTCCTTCCCGGCAATGGAGTCGATAGCTGCCTGGATGGTTTTGAACTCAGTGCTTTCTTCGGCTGCGCCAGCATTGACAATCACTGTTTTTGCTGCGCCAGCATCCCCCGCGCCTCCCTCACCCTCTGCCAAAGCGGCTGTTACAACCGAAAGTACCAACAAGAATGCTACGATTAGAAAACTCCATCTTTTCATGTTGTGTTTGTCCTCCCTAATTTTGGATTTTTTTGTGAATCCGGCATGACTCAAGCTCGGAGTTACTATGTAACTATTATATTAATAGTTTGCATTACAATTCAATCTTTTGACTTTTTATTTACAATTTATTCATAATTAAACGCATCAGCCCTTATTTAAAAAATATTTTAGTTTCACAAAAATATTTTTTGGTTCACTCTTTACAAGCGCGGCCAAAAGCTCTAAACTATAGGCGTACGAACAGGTACGTATTTTCTATAAATATTATGAAACATGGGGTGCTCAGCATGATCGATTTGACAGTACATCCGCAGCAGTTGGAACGCGCCGTGCAGCGCGCACGCGAAAACAGAATTGTGATCCCCACCTTTGCGCAGATGCGGGATCCTGCCCTAATCCCGGAGGCGATCAAAAAGCAGCTCCGGCACGTCGGCCTTTGGGATGTGAATCCCCTGAACTTGTTCCGCATCTCCTGGCACAACGAACCCACCATGAGCGGCGGCGCTTACGGCCCGGTGAACTTCATCGAACTGCCGAGCGTCCTTACCGGCGTAAAGGCCCGCATCATCGTGCTCTGCGGCAAGTGGTTCCCCACAGGCTGCCACAAGGTCGGCGCCTCGTTTGGCTGCCTGGCCCCGCGCCTCGTGACCGGCCAGTTTGATCCAACCTATAACAAGGCCGTTTGGCCCTCCACGGGCAATTACTGCCGCGGCGGCGCTTATAACTCCAAGCTTCTGGGCTGCGAATCCGTGGCAATCCTCCCCGCTGAAATGAGCAAGGAACGCTTCGACTGGCTCTCAAAAATTGCCGGTGAAGTGATTGCCACGCCGGGCTGCGAAAGCAATGTCAAAGAAATTTTTGACAAGACCTGGGAACTGCGCCGCACGCGGAAGGATGTTGTCATTTTCAACCAGTTTGAAGAGATGGGCAACGTGCTTTGGCATTATCAGGTAACAGGCAAAGCCATCGCGGATGCGTATGAATCCCTTAAAACCGATACCACCCGCTTTGCGGGCGCCTGCTTCACAAGCGGCTCCGCCGGCACCATGAGCGCGGGAGATTATCTTAAGGAGCAGTATCCGCATGCAAAGCTCGCCGTGGGCGAGGCGCTGCAATGCCCGACGCTGCTTGAAAACGGCTTTGGCGGCCACCGCATCGAAGGCATTGGCGACAAGCATGTGCCGTGGGTACACAACGTAAAGAATACCGACATGGTGATCGACATTGATGACGAAGACTCCCAGAACCTCCTGCGCCTATTCAACACCGAGGACGGCCACAGATACCTCACGGAAATCGTGGGCGTGCCGAAGGAGACTGTGGATCAGCTTTCCCTGCTCGGCATTTCCGGCATTGCAAACGTGCTTTGCTGCATTAAGTTCGCCAAGTATTACGAGCTTACGGAAAACGATGTCGTTGCGACCGTGGGAACGGATTCCGCCGAGATGTACACCTCGCGCATTGCGGAACTCAACGAGCAGCAGGGCGCCTACGACATGCTGACCGCCGCGCGCGATTACAGCGAGCATCTGCACGGAATCCGCACGGACAACATGGAAGAGCTGACCTACGCGGCCCGCAAGCGCGTCCACAACCTCAAGTATTATACCTGGGTGGAGCAGCAGGGCAGGACCGTGGAAGAACTCAACGCCCAGTGGTATGACGAAAACTACTGGACCTCCATCCACGATCAGGCCAAGGACCTCGATGCGCTCATTAACGCATTCAACGAAAAAACCGGCGTCCTCGCCGACATGGAAAAATAAAATTGCAACCCGCAAAAGCCGCCCAAATGGGCGGCTTTTATGCATCGGATCCGGCCTTTAACGAAAAAAACTCACCCTGTCTTCAAATACTTGAAGCAACACCTGCGATAGCTCCGCGCAGCATCCGCAGGAAAGATCGTACACGATAATGCGCGCCGGGGCGAGCGCAACAAGCAGATTCACAAGCTCGCTTGCCGCGCCTGCGGCCGCGCCGCATCCTTCGCATTCGATGCGCGCGTCCGTATCATCCGTAATGGTACAGCTTCCGTCCGCATGCAGGATCAGCGATACTTCGCGGATACGCGGCTGCTGCAGGCGCACAAGTACGGACAGCACGCGCATCAGCTCAAGGTATTCCGTTTGCAGCATCAGTTCTTCCGCAGCGCAGAGTGCATAAAGCTCAAAGGCGCGCAGCACATCCTGCATACGAAAACGCAAAAACCCTTCAAGATTCAGATGGTCGTTCCCGTCGAAATGCGCGCGCAGCATTTCTTTTACCCGTTCTGCGTCCATGGTGAGAGAGGCATTTCCCGTTTCTCCTATCCCCTCTCTGCGAACCGCAGCCGCTTCATGCGCGGTTTTGATGGCTTCAGGAAGCACGCGCTGCTTTTCTTCAAGGGTGAGCGGCATATCGTTTACAATCCGCGCAAGCTCAAAATTGGCCGCATCGCGCAGCAGCAGCGCGGCAAGCGCTTCGCACAGCGCATCACGCTCCGCCTCGCTCCGAAGGCGAACGAGCGCCTCCCGGCCGCCCGATGCAGAGGATACCGCGATTTCCGTTCCACAGGGCACGCGCTGTAGCCTTCGCGTCAAAAGCGCCGCTACGTCGATTTCATATTCCAGAGTGCTCACGGATACTGTCTGCATGTTCTTCCTCGCTTTATCAGCCCCACCGGCCTTACTTGAGGCGTCATTTGCCGTGCAAAAAGCCTCGTGGCAATACGCGCCTCCCCTTGCAAGATATGCTCTAGTATGTTCAAATGTCCGCTCCGCGCGCGCTGTTAATTTTTGTTTGCCCTTGCGCGCTCTCCCACGCAACGTGTCCAGATTGCGCATTTTTTATCGATATTTTAAATAGTAACGCCATTTCAATTGACTTTATTCATAATTTGTTCTATATTTTCCTTTGCCGGGCGGATATATCCCCCCAAGGACTTGTGCGTTCAAAACAAAGCGGAGGTATTCTTTCAGTGGAAAAAAAGCATGGGCTTAAAAAAAATCTTGGCGTGATGTCCGCAATGTCGATCGTGATCGGCTGCGTGATCGGTGCGGGCGTATTTTTCAAACCATACGCGATCTACCAAACCACGGGGGGCGCACCCGGGATGGGCATGCTCGCGTGGATTTTCGGCGGCGTTGCCAGCATTCTCGCTGCGCTCACGTTCGCTGAAGTCGCCGTACTTATCCCCAAAACCGGGGGTATGGTTGCATATCTCGGGGAAGTTTACAACGAAAAGCTCGGTTTTCTTGCAGGCTGGATGCAGACGGTGATCTTCTACCCCGCCTATCTCGCCGGCTATGGCGTGACCGTCGGAAAAGAGCTCGCTGGCAGCGATTCTCCGTATGTTCTTCCCATTGCAATGGCTGTCATCATCCTGCTTGTTGCGTTCAATTCGCTGGGCTCCAAAACCGCAAGCGGCATTCAGGTCGTTTCCACAATCTGCAAGCTGATCCCGCTCATGCTGCTGATGGTGTTCGGCTTCCTCCTCGGCAGCGGCGATCATCCGATCTTCACCCCCATGGTTTCCGAAACCACCAATGCGGGCGCCGCGCTCGGCTCCACGCTGCTCGCCGTCCTTTTCGCGTTTGAAGGCTGGACGAACGTGGGCGCGATTGCAGGCGAAATGAAGCGCCCCGGCCGCGACCTTCCGCTTGCCATTGTGGGCGGCGTTTCTATCATCATGGCTGTGTATTTTGTGATCAACATGGCATACCTTTGGGTACTCCCTGCGGATCAGCTGATGAATCTTGAATCCCCTGCTTCCGCCGTGGCCATGCAGATTTTCGGGCCCACAGGCGGCCTGCTCATCAAAATCGGCATCATCATCTCCGTCATCGGCGCAGCCAACGGCTTCCTGATGTCCGGTTCCCGCGTTGCTTACCAGCTTGCCGAAATGAACACCCTGCCCATGAGCGGCGCGCTGAGCAAGCTCAACGGCAACCATGTGCCCGCAAACTCCATCCTCTTAATCGGCCTGCTCGGCTGCATCTACTCGCTTTCCGGGCAGTTTGACATGATGACTGACCTTGGCACATTCTCCTGCTGGATTTTCTACACCCTGACGTTTGCCTGCGTGATGAAGCTCAGGCGCACGCATCCGGAACTTGAGCGCAAATACAAGGTACCGCTTTACCCCGTGATCCCGATCCTTGCGATCCTGAGCGGCCTTTATGTGGTCATAAGCCAGCTCTTCCTTTCCGGCACGAAGGCCACGCTGCTTTCCATCGGGAGCATCCTCATCACGCTCATCGGCTTGCCGGTATTCCTTGCAGTGCGTAAGCACACCGCAAAAAAGGCAGACTAACCGGAAAAGCTGGATTTACAGTACCGTTTGCAGCGCCCTTTTCCCGTTCGGAAGGGGCGCTGCAGTTCTTATCCACCATCTTCCTGCCGGTTTTCCTTGACAAGCCCGCGTTTGTGCGCTATACTTTCATGCATATTGATATTGTGGGTCGATGCGGGTTTTCAGTACCAATCAGGGAGTTTCGCCCAGAGAGATGCGCCGAGGCTGCAAGCGCATTCGAATCTGATTTTGGGAATACCGCCCCGCGGACTGCAACCGTTGCGGCGCGTTAAGCCGTTTCGAGAGGGTTTTACCAATCGGGGTGGAACCGCGGAACATGTTTGAATTATGTCCGTCCCCGGCGCTTATGCCGGAGGCGGGCATTTTTTCTTACCCAATGCACGCATGTGCGTTTTACTTTATTTCGGCAACCAACAAGGAGGATTTCACCATGAAGATCACGTTTCCGGACGGTTCCGTCCGCGAATTCAACGAAGGCGTAAGCGCCTTTGACGTGGCCGAATCCATCGGCTCCCGCCTGCGCAAAGCCACCATCGCCTGCGAAATCGACGGAGAGCGCGCCGATGCGTTCGCGCCCATCCACAGCGACTGCACGCTCAAGCTGCTCGCCTTTGCGGATGAGGGCGGCCGTTGGGCATACCGCCACACCGCATCCCACATGCTGGCGCAGGCTGTGAAACGCCTGTACCCGGATGTGAAGCTTGCCATCGGCCCCGCGATCGAAAACGGATTTTACTACGACTTCGACGCGCCCGAACCCTTCACGCCCGCTGATCTTGAAGCGATTGAAAAGGAAATCGTCAAAATCGAAAAGGAGAACTTCAAGCTGGAGCGTTTTGAGCTGCCCCGCACGGAAGCCATCGCCTACATGGAAAAGCTGGGCGAGCCTTACAAGGTGGAACTCATCCGCGATCTGCCGGAGGACGCCGTCATCAGCTTTTACCGGCAGGGCGAATTTGTTGACCTCTGCGCAGGCCCGCATGCGGAATCCACCGGCAAGGTGAAGAACGTCAAGCTCATGAGCGTCGCGGGCGCATATTGGCGCGGCAGCGAAAAGAACAAGATGCTCCAGCGCATCTATGGCACGGCATTTGAGAAGAAGGCCGATCTCGACGAATACGTCGCTCAGGTGGAAGAAGCCAAGAAGCGCGACCATAACAAGCTTGGCCGCGAGCTCGAATACTTCACCACTGTGGACGTGATCGGCCAGGGCCTCCCCATCCTGCTGCCCAAGGGCGCGCGCACCATTCAGCTTCTGCAGCGCTGGGTTGAGGACGAAGAACAGAAGCGCGGCTACCTGCTCACCAAGACGCCGCTCATGGCCAAGAGCGATCTATACAAAATTTCCGGCCACTGGGATCATTATCTGGACGGCATGTTTGTTCTCGGCGACCCGAACGATGATTCCAAAGAATGCTTTGCCCTGCGCCCGATGACCTGCCCGTTCCAGTATCAGGTGTTCCTCAACCGCGGGCGCAGCTACCGCGACCTACCCATGCGCCTTGGAGAAACCTCAACGCTGTTCCGCAATGAGGATTCCGGCGAGATGCATGGTCTCATCCGCGTGCGCCAGTTCACGATCTCCGAAGGCCACCTGATCCTCCGCCCGGATCAGCTGGAGGACGAGTTCCGCGGTTGCCTCGAGCTCGCCAAGTACCTGCTCGGCACAGTCGGCATGCTCGACAACTGCTCCTTCCGCTTCTCCCAGTGGGATCCCAACAACACGGAGAAATACATCGGCACGCCGGAACAGTGGGACGAGGCACAGTCCACGATGGCGAAAATTCTCGACGACCTCGGGGTGAACTATACCATCGGCATCGACGAAGCCGCGTTTTACGGCCCGAAGCTGGACATTCAGTACAAGAATGTCTTCGGTAAGGAAGATACCATCGTTACGATTCAGGTCGACCAACTTCTTGCAGAGCAGTTCGGCATGGAATATATCGACCAGGAAGGCAAAAAGGTTCGCCCCTACATCATCCACCGCACGAGCCTTGGCTGCTATGAGCGCACGCTCGCATACCTCATCGAGCTTTATGCCGGCGCGCTGCCCACGTGGATGGCGCCGGAGCAGGTTCGTTTCCTGCCTGTGACCGACCGCGCTGCGGATTACTGTGCCGCACAGGCCAAAAAGCTTGAAGCGCTCGGCTACCGCGTAACGGTTGATTACCGCAACGAAAAAACCGGCAAGAAAATCCGCGATGCACAGCTCGAGAAGGTGCCGTACATGGTCGTTGTGGGAGATCGGGACATCGAGAACAGCACTGTTTCCCCGCGCCACCGTGCGGACGGGGACCTCGGGGCAATGAGCATGGATGCGTTCACGGCGCTGCTCAAGGAAGTTGTCGACAGCAAGTCGAAAAAATAAGCCTCTTTTCGGAAAAGCCTGCTGCACAAACGCGCTGTGCAGCAGGCTTTCCTTTGCGCCATATCGTTTCCGCATCAGAAACGCAGAAAAAAAGAAATTTTGGCGTTGACAAGCGAGATGGAAATCGGTATAATAGGCCTTGCGATTGAAAAATTGCTTCCTGTGCGGCCGTGGCGGAATAGGCAGACGCGTACGTTTGAGGGGCGTATGGGAGACCGTATGAGTT
>OLOV01002455.1_pt1 | contig 12565 bp, 12 predicted proteins | sample 1672931 | NCBI WGS metagenome assembly OLOV01 (sample SAMEA3136738, study PRJEB25190) | human gut metagenome | biome: human gut; feature: human-associated habitat; material: faeces | place: Austria | collected 2013
CATTCTTTGTAACAACGCATAACCTCAACTAAAATCTCTTCGCCTTCACCGATAACAGCAAAATCGAAGAAATCAGCCAAAGGCTCCGGGTTGTACACGCAGGGGCCGCCTACAATAACAAATGGGTCTGCATCAGTACGATCCTTAGCCAGCAGCGGTACGCCACCCAAATCAAGCATATTTAAGATATTGGTATAGGAAAGCTCGTATTGCAAAGTAAAACCTATAATATCACATTCCCTCAAAGCCTTTTTGGTTTCCAGAGTGCAAAGTGCAATTTCACGCTCGCGCATCTTCGCCTCCAGGTCAATCCAGGGCGCGTAAACACGTTCTGCGGCAATTCCGTCTTCCTTATTCAGCAGATGGTATAAAATTTTAAAGCCAAGGTAACTCATACCTACTTCATATACATCAGGAAAGCCCAGAGCAATAGTTGCCTCTACTTCTTCGGCAGGCTTAACAATGCTGGCGAACTCACCACCGGTGTAGCGTGCAGGCTTTTGCACGCTGCTTAAAATATCAATAGTTAAATCCTTTTTCAAATTCATATTCTCCTCTATATTTAATGACTGAAGGGTTTATTCAAAACAGTTTTCGTCAATATTTATCTGATATGATGCTTTAGCGTCGACCGATTCCTATAGTTTTTATAAAAATATCATTATCCTTAGAACTGTAAGTTCTGTTTTTTCACCTTAATATTCAACAAAATCGCCACCAACATAAGGTTCGTCGTCAGCGAGCTGACGCCATAGCTCAAAAATGGCAACGGTACGCCTGTTACAGGCATAATACCGGCGGTCATACCAATGTTGACCATAACATGGAACATAAACATGGACGTTACACCGGTTGCCAGAAGCATACCGAAGGTATCATCGGCATCAAGCGCAATCGCAATACCGCGCCAAATGATAATCATATACATAGAAATGATAAACACCGTTCCGATAAAGCCAAACTCTTCACCGGCAACAGCAAAAATAAAGTCCGTATGGTTTTCCGGCAAAAAGTTCAGCTGGCTCTGCGTTCCGGCCAGCCAGCCTTTGCCAAGAAATCCGCCGCTACCGATAGCAATTTTAGACTGAATAACATGATAACCGCTACCGAAAGGATCAAGCTCCGGATTCAGAAAAACGCGGATACGGTTCTTCTGATAATCCTTCAGAATCATCCAAAACGCCGGCAGCAAGGCCATAAAAGCCAGTCCCATGCGGAAGAACCATTTATACTTGAAGCCGCTAACAAAAATCATACCTATTAAAATAGCTATAAAAGTCAACGATGTTCCTAAGTCCGGTTGACGCATAACAAGTATAAACGGCACCAAAATATATGCAAAAACCGGCAGGTAATCCTTAAATTCCTCCAGCCATTCAATTCGCTTATCCATAAAGGTAGCTAAGCAGATAATGAGAAAAACCTTAGCAAATTCACTGGGCTGAAAAGACATAGAGCCTATTTGGATCCAACGCTGTGCACCCAATTGACTCTGACCTACAAACATTACTGCCAAAAGCAGTATGATGTTAAGTATATACAGCTTGGTGGCATAATTTTTGAGAACACGGTAATCAAAAGCCAACGATACAGTAACAATAGCCAGGCCAAAGACCATAAACATACTTTGGCGCTGCACATGCCAGGCCTTACCGGTGCTGACAGCAAAGGAATGGGTAGCACTGTCGATAAGTCCCAAGCCACAGCCCATAAGAATCAACACAGCAGTAATCAGCCACCAGTCAAGATTTTTCAGGATACGTTTTAAATCCACAATGTACTCCTTCCTGCATTATTGGATGGTGTCCTTTTTCGGGGCAGCCTTATCAGGGCGGGGCATATAACCCTTTTCCTGGAAAAATTCTTCAAATGCTTTATAAACAATAGGACCTGCCGCAACAGAGCCGAAGCCGCCCTGTTCCACAATGCAGACTACAACAAGCTCAGGGTCATCTACCGGACCATAGGCTACAAACAAACCATGGTCACGTCCATGAGAGTTTTCGGCAGTACCGGTTTTACCGGCTATAGGCTTAGGTAAACCGGCAAAGTACGATGCCGTACCACCCTCCTGCGTAGTAGCACTCATGCCCATGCGGATATAGTCAATTGTCTGCTGTGACACATCAATATGCTTACCTTCAGCACGTTTAGGCTTTTCAAAAAGACTGCCGTCACTGTTTATAATACTGTCAACCAGATATGGCTGATACTTGGTACCGCCATTAGCAACAATACTCAGCATAACAGAAAGCTGAATCGGTGTCGTCAGGTTGAAGCCCTGACCGATAGCAGCGTTGAAGGTATCGCCTAAGCGCCAGTCCTCATCCCAAATTTCACGCTTTACTTTTTTAGAGGCAACAAGGCCTTTGCTTTCGCCTTCCAGGTCAATACCGGTGCGTTCGCCAAAGCCAAAGATATGCGCATATTTTTCAATATTATCAATGCCGACGCGATAACCAAGCTCGTAAAAATAAACGTTATCACTCATCGCCAACGCTTTGATAAATGTCAGCCATCCTAAAACCTCGCCGCCGGCGTTACCCATAGTAGGAACCATCGGATGAAAACCACCGTCGAAAATGGGCTCGTTCAAGCCAACCTTTTTCAGTTCAAAAGCAGCACTGCCAGTAACAATCTTAAAGGTAGAACCAGGCGGATATTCACCGGTAATAACCTTGTTATTCATCGGGTAATTGGGATCGTTATTAATAGAATTCCAATTCTTTGAGGAAATGCCATGCACAAACCAGTTGGGGTCATAGCCCGGACGGCTGACCATCGCCCTCACCGCACCGTTACGCGGGTCGATAGCTACTACCGCCGCTGCTCTCGCTCCGGGAGCAATACCGGAGCTTCGCAGAAAGGCAAGATGCTTATCTGTAAAAGCCTCCAGCTCCTTTTGCAGCTCGTAATCTATCGTCAGCTTCAGATTTTTACCGGGAATAGGCTGCACGGAATCGTAATGCTTGACAACATTACCGGCAACGTCAACCTCCTCCATAAAGGCGCCATCCTCACCGCGCAGATATTTATCATAAGTCTTTTCCAGTCCGCCCTTACCGACAAGACTGCCCTGAGTAATATTCTTGAACAAGCCCTGCTCAATTTCATAAGCACTTACCTCGCCTACGTAACCCAAAGCATGTACAGCAAGCTCATGATAAGGGTAATTGCGGATAGGCTGCACCGAAAGCATAACCTCCGGCATATAGCGGCGCTGTTCCTCTATTTTTGTTACCATCTGCTGATCAAGATTATTCTTCAGCATAATAGGTTCATAAAAATTTTTGCTCGCCTTAATTTTAGCGTTAATTTCTTCTACCGGCATCTGCAGCAAATTACTGAGGCGCTGCAGTGTTTCCGTTTTATAGCTGGACTGCTTCTGCAATACTACCGCATATCCCGGCAGATTGTTAACCAGCTCTTTGCCTTCACTATCATAAATAATTCCACGGGGAGCAAGAATACGCGACTGGCGCAGCCTGTTGCCGTCAGATTGCTTAGCGTAGTAATCACCGCGCCACAGCTGCAAATAAACCATTCGTCCCAGCAGCACAGCAAATAATACCAGACACACAACCAGCAAGGTGTGCAATCTGGTTATCCGGTTTCTATCTTCCATAGGCTACGTCTGTCTCCTTTCCTGCTTCCTGGTTAATAAGATATATCTTCTTTTCTGATCCATTCATAAATCATCTTCATTATAACTACAACAGGCCATACCAACAGCGCATTGCCTATAATATAGCCCAGGGAATCCCATAAATATGCAAAAAATATGCTCCAGCGTCCGCCACTGCGCAAAAGTTCCAGCCACCAGTAAACAAAACGCAGGATAAAAGTAATCGTCGCAATAGCGCTCATATGATAAAGATAATTATCCTTAAACACCTTTTCCTTTGTCAGGCCCACTATATAACCTACACAGATACGACTGAGAATATGGAAGCCAAAAATACCCACCGTCATTGCATCCTGCAGCAGTCCGGTGATACCGCCAACTACCGCACCAGCTTTTTCGCCGCGCAGCATCGCATAAGCATATACCGCCAAAAGCAGCAAATCACAGGAAAGCCAGCCCGTATAATACACAGATATCGAACCCTGCAGCAGCATTAAGAACAGAAACAGGACGGGCCAAATCAGTCTCCTCATTTTGCCTGTCCTCCCTGTAATACAATTTTCGCTTCCGGCGTAAAGCCAACAATAACCAATACCTGTTCAACATCTGCAATATCAGCAGCAGGTACAATATCTGCTTCCTGCAGCAGACCTACACTATCCATATGAGTAGCAGTAACCTTACCGATAAGAATATCCGCAGGATGGCTGCCGCTGTAACCACTGGTAACGATAATATCACCCTCACGCAGGCTTGCTTCGCGGTAAATATGCTCCAACAGCAGCTTATCCTTGCCGCTGACACCGCCGGCTACACCGACAGCACGTGAATCAGCGCGCAATACCCTAGCACCTACACGACAGCGCGGAGAGGTGAGCAAAAGTACACGGGCATAATCATCATATACCTCGTCAACCACGCCTACCAAGCCACCGTTTACTACAGCCATGTCAGGTGCCAGGCCTCTGTCCTTACCGGCAGCGATATAGATGCAATCGCGTAAATCGCCGAAGCTGCGGGCAATTACCTTTGCCGCTACAACCTTCTGCGATTTGTGCTGCTCCTTATACTCCAGCAAGCCTCTCAACTGCCTGTTTTCTGCATACATCGAAGCCATCTGGATATTGGCATTACGCAGCTCAATATTTTCTTGTTTCAGCTTTGCATTTTCGCTCTGCATTACTGTCAGTGCCTTCCAGTAGCCACGCACGCCATCACTGGCATTGCCTAACCCGGTCAGCATACTTTCTACCGGCAGCACTACTGCCGCCACCGCTCTGTTGACCAAAGGAAAACGGCTTCTGCCTGCTACGGCCATCGCCAGCATGGAAAACAGGACCAGAACAAACAGAACTACCAACATAACCTTCTTATTCATGCTGCATTCCTACTTATTTAGAGGTCATAAAGCCTTTGCGGTAAATGTCAATATTTTCTACAGCAATACCGGTGCCGAGAGCAACACAGTTCAAAGCTTCATCGGACACGAATACCGGCATACCGGTTTCCTGAGAAATAAGTCTGTCCAGATTGCGCAGCATAGAGCTTCCACCTGTCATAACAATGCCACGGTCCATAATATCAGCGGACAGTTCAGGCGGTGTACGCTCCAAGGTGTTACGAACAGCGTCCACAATCATGCTTACAGGCTCGTTAACTGCTTCGCATACATGGTTGGCATTAACCTCAATGCTTTTAGGCAGACCGCTGAGCAGATCGCGGCCGCGAACTTCCATAACAGCAGGCTCATCAACCTTCATTGCGGTACCGATTTCAATTTTAATATTTTCTGCTGTACGCTCACCGATAAACATATTAAAGGCTTTGCGGATATAACGTACAATAGCACTGTCGATAGCATCGCCGCCGCAGCGTACGCTCTTGCTGACAACAATGCCGCCCAGAGAAATTACGGCAACCTCACAGGTGCCGCCGCCGATATCAACAACCATGCTGCCGGTTGCTTCCTGTACAGGCAAGCCTGCACCGATTGCTGCCGCCATCGGTTCTTCAATCAAGTAAGCCTCACGCGCACCTGCTTCAATAGTAGCATCAACAACTGCACGCTTTTCTACTTCGGTAACACCGGAAGGCACACCAACCAGAATACGCGGACGTACAAATGTACGGTTGCCCATAGCCTGTTTAATAAAATATTTCAGCATAGACTGAGTAATTTCATAGTCGGCAATAACGCCATCCTTCATCGGACGGATAGCGATAATGTTACCGGGAGTACGGCCAATCATTCTCTTAGCCTCCGCACCGATTGCCAGTACCTCGTTAGTGTCCTTTTCAACAGCTACTACCGACGGTTCGCGGATAATAATACCCTTATCCTTGCAATGCACCAGCGTATTTGCAGTGCCCAAATCTATACCCATGTCATCCGACATATTGTTAAAAATACTGATATTAGGGAAAGTAAATTTCATTTCCGACTATCCTCCTAAACTTCTAATGCTCCATCTTCCTGAAAGCTGTAATAAGCACCGTCCCCGATAATCAGATGGTCCAGAAGCGGAATCCCCAACGTTTGTCCTGCCGCCAGCAAAACAGCTGTCAGCTGCCTGTCCTCAATGCTTGGCATCGGATCACCCGATGGATGATTATGTGCCACACAGATAGAGGCTGCATGCTGCAGAATCGCCGGCAGAAATACCTCACGCGGATGCACCACCGAGTTGGTCAGCGAGCCCTCTGATACCAGCTCTGTGCCTATTACTTTATTCTTACTGTTTAACAAAATTACCAAAAATTGTTCCTTTGTGGCATAACGCAGGCGTGGCATCAAAAATGCCGCACCATCCTGCGGACAGCCAAAATGGATTTTATCCAAAGGGCGGGCCGACGCAATACGTCTGCCTATTTCCAGAGCTGCCAAAACTGTTGCTGCCTTGGCCTGCCCCATACCCTTGATTTGCATAAGCTCATTTAAGTCCCTCACTCCTGCCAGACGCCTGTACAGACCGCCGTCAGCTGTGAGCTCCTTAGCAATTTCCAACGCTGATTTTTGCGCAGTGCCTGTGCGCAGCAATATTGCCAGCAGCTCTGCATCTGTCAGCGCGTTCACTCCACGCAGAAAAAGCTTTTCCCGTGGTCTGTCCTCTAAGGGAAGGTTTTTAATTTTTTCTGTGTTTGTTGTTTTGTCGATACTACTAAAATCACTGCGAAAATCGCAGGTCCTGCTTTCTGCAGGATTAGTCACTCTTCATAGCTCCTCATACTCCTAGTCTTTGCATCATTAAGTACAACAACGACAACGGCAGACCTACAACATTGTTATAGCAGCCATTGATTTTTTCCACCAGGACAGCACCTCTGCCCTGAATGCCATAGGCTCCTGCCTTATCCATAGGCTCGCCTGTAGCAATATAAGCATCTATTTCTTCAGCGGTCAGCTGACGAAAGCTTACATCAGTAACGCACACCTCGGACATCTTTTGTCCCTTATAACATACAGCAACGCCTGTCATAACCTGATGTGTACGTCCGGACAAACGCTGCAGCATAGCCTTGGCAGCTGCTGCATCCTGCGGCTTGCCCAAAATAACATTATCAATTACTACGATTGTATCTGCAGCAATAACGGGAAGCTCATCTCCCATTTTTGCTGCTACAGCAGCGCATTTGCCGGCTGCATTATGCAAAGCAACCTCCTGCGCCTGGCTGGCAGTGCCGCTGCCTTCGGCAAAATCCGCAGGACAAATCAGCGGAGTAATACCTATTTGCTGCAGCAGCGCCTGTCTGCGCGGAGAGGCTGATGCCAAAATAACCTTCATGCTTCAGCCTATTCCTTTTTACCCATATCAATAACAATCTTCGGCTGCTGGATTTCAAAAATAACAGCCTGCTTGCCTTCGCGTACCGCATCACGTTTAAAAATACGTGCATAGTTTACGGTTACCAAAAGCCACAAAACAATACAGCCGGCAATAAACGGCAATTCATCCATATGAAAGAACGTAGACATACTGTGTCCGCAGGCAACACCTGCAAGAATACCTGCCACCGGCAGGCCGTAAATAACCAGCTTAGCCTTGCGTTGGTCAAAATCGCGGTATTCCGCACCTACTACATCGCCGGCCTTGGCACCTACCGGGTTCCAGCAATCTATGTATTTAGGCAGGCCTGTCAGTTCGCTTTCAGCTTTGTCAACCTTTACCTCAGCGCGCTCACCCTGCTTTTTAACAATAATACCTCTAATTTCTGCCATTGAAGCAAATCCTTCCTCTACCAAATATTTAGCTTAATAAGCGTGTACGAAAATATACCAATAGCCGAAGCCGAAAACTACGCCGTAAATTGCCAGGAAAACAAGAACGCCTTGCCAGCATACAGGATAACCGAAGTTGATATCCTCACCGAAAATACCACGGCGGTTAAAAAAAGTATATTTTTTACGTTTTCTGAACCACGCCAATTTGTTATCGGGGCCAACCAGCTTGGCAATCAGATAAATGTAAATAAAAGAACCAAAAAATATTTGCATAACGCGGGCGCATACTACCACCGGTTCTACGTTAGCTATTGTTTCCATCTGTCAAAGCCTCCTATACCAAAACAATCATCAATTAAAGCTGAATGAATTTATCCGGCATTTCCTTACGCAATACACGAACAAACTCATCACTTGATTTAAACAGCAAGCCTGCCAGCTTATTTTTCTTACCTTCGGTAAACACCAGCAAGCGCTGCGGATTTTCATCAAGTGAATTATAGCGATGGATATAATGCTTAATCGCTGTTTTGCGGAAAAAGCTCTTTACATATTTATCGGTAAAGCTTTCTGTACGGGTCAGGTCAACAACATAACTGCGTTTAATAAAGCCTAAGCCGTGGCTGATTACCTCAAGCTTCATATCCTTGTAGAGTATCAGAGTATAGCCAAAGGCTACGCGCCAAATCCACAGAGCCAAAAGCACTGTATCCATACCCCAGCCCAGCATATCAAAGCGTCTATGTTCCTGCAGCCAGGTCCATTCATGCCAATAAAGGCTCGCAATCATCAGCAAGGCAATCACTGCAAAGATTTTTCTTTGCGTACTTGTTCCAGATTCTTCACGATACAATTCTTCCAAAAGAGTTCCCTCCAGCTTCCTAAATTGTGCAATAGCAACAAAGCAATCTTATCCAATTAATTATATCAAATTTTACACTTAAAGCATATACCTCTAGCAATAAAAATCAGTGCAAAAATGTGAATTTTACCTGCATCCGATAGCTTTCCTGCAAAAGCAAAACACCGCTTCGCCGGCTTACGCCATTGAAGCGGGTTTAAGTAAGTATTATGCTTTATTAAAATATAGCATCTGATATTACGTCAGCCTTAAGTAACATCTGTCATCCCTGAGGTTTTTCATTGCTAACCATTCAGCAACACCGTTACATATGAGCTTATTTGCGCACCTGACCGTTACCGTTAATCAGATACTTCGTACTCGTAAGCTCCGGCAGCGCCATCGGTCCGCGGGCATGCAGCTTTTGTGTGCTGATGCCGATTTCCGCACCGAAGCCGAATTCGTTGCCGTCGGTAAAGCGGGTAGAAGCATTGACGTAAACAGCAGCAGCGTCCACGGTATATTGGAAAAGCTGTGCCGCCTGATAATTATTCGTAACAATACATTCGCTGTGGCCAGTGCCGTATTTGGCAATATGTGCCATAGCTTCCTCAATGCTGTCCACAATCTTTACAGAAAGACGCAAATCGCCGTATTCCGTAGACCAGTCTTCGTCCGTTGCCGGATGCACCTGACCGCTGTACTCCTGAACAGCCTTGTCACCGCGTATTTCTACAGCAGAGGAATTATACATCATCAGCATCATTGGCAAGAATTTATCCGCAATATCCTTATGCACCAGCAGTGTTTCCATTGCATTGCATACGGAAGGCCGCTGCACCTTGGCATTGAAGGCAATCTTCATCGCCATCTCCACATCAGCATCCTTATCCACATAGGTATGACATACGCCCGCACCTGTTTCGATAACCGGCACGCTGGCATTACGCACCACCGCCTGAATCAGTCCGGCACCGCCGCGAGGAATAACCACGTCGACAAGGCCATTCATATGGATTAAATCCTGCACAGCCTGTCTGTCACTGGTATCAATAAACTGAATAGAGCCCGCAGGAATGCCTGCACCCTCCGCAGCCTGCGCCAAAATCGCAGCAACAGTTTTGTTAGACTCCATTGCCTCGCTGCCGCCCTTGAGGATAACAGCGTTACCTGATTTCAAACACAGGCCTGCGGCATCCGCAGTAACATTGGGACGTGCCTCGTAAATAATACCGATAACACCCAAGGGGACGCGAATTTTAGTAATATGCAGACCGTTAGGCAAGGTTTTGCCATCAATAACATTACCAACAGGGTCAGCCAGGCCTGCTACCTGACGCAGGCCGTCAGCCATACCGCTGATGCGCTCGGCAGTCAGCTTCAGACGGTCCAGCATTGAGCTTTTCATGCCCTTGGCTGCAGCAGCAGTCATATCACGCTCATTCGCAGCTAAAATTTCAGACTGTTGTGCCTCAAGCGCAGCAGCCATCGCCAAAAGTGCCGCATTCTTAACTGCGGTAGAAGTAACGGCAAGCTTTGCTGCAGCCTGCTTCGCAGCCTGAGCCTTAGCCTGAACCAATTCATACGTTGCCATAATCCTCACCCTGCCTTATAAAATAACCAGGTCATCGCGGTGGATAACCTCATCAAAATTTTTATGTCCTAGAATATTTGCAATCTCGCCGGAATTGCAGCCCTTAATCTGCTCCAGCTCGGCAGAAGAATAATGCACTAAACCACGCGCCAACTCGTGCGCATCCTTATCGATAACGCTCACTGTGCTGCCCGGCAAAAATTCACCCTGCACGGCAAACACGCCTGCTGGCAGAATGCTGCAGCCGCCGGCCTTGCGAATAGCCTTAGCACAGCCATCATCCACAACAATACTGCCGGCAATCTTGGCACCAAAGGCCAGCCAGCGCTTGCGGAACTGCAGACGGTTTTCACGGCTCACGAACAAGGTTCCAAGCTCTTCACCCTGCAGCACACGGGTAATGGCATTCTTCTCGGTACCGCTGGCAATTACCAGATGAATACCGCTGCTTGTCGCAGCCTTGGCAGCCTGAATCTTAGTCGCCATACCGCCTGTACCGCGGGCAGAGCCAACACCGCCGGCACTTGCCTCAATCTCCGGAGTGATTTCCGTAACCTCTGGCACAATAACAGCATCGGGATGCGTTTGCGGATTAGCGGTATACAGGCCATCCACATCCGACAAAATGATAACAAGGTCAGCATCCACAATGCCTGCAACAAGAACAGACATATTATCGTTATCGCCGATTTTCAGCTCATCGAGCGCCACAACGTCATTTTCGTTGACGATAGGGATAACACGCTGACGCATCAGCTCCATAAAGGTATTACGCGTATTTGTATAACGATGGCGGTCAATGGCCTCTGTTTTGGTAATCAGCACCTGCGCCACAATCTGACCGTAATCGGCAAAGAATTTTTCGTAGGTGTGCATAAGAACGCCCTGACCTACGGCAGCAGCAGCCTGCTTGCCGGGAATAGTTTTGGGTTTTCCGGGCAAGCCCATGCGGTCCACGCCCACAGCCACGGCACCGCTGGTAACCAGAATCATTTCCTTGCCCTGATTCTGCAAATCGCTGATTTCGCGCGCCAGACGGTCAATCTGACTAAAATTGCGCTTGCCGTTGGCATAGGTAATCGTACTCGTACCAACCTTAATGACAATACGCTTAGCCTTTTTTAAAGCCTCACGGCTTGTTTCATTGTTTAACATTTCCCCTCACCTGCAGTTCTAGTTTTTTTTGATACGTTATCCGCAATACAGCTCCTAACTCAAGGATGCAGACGGTACGTTATATGCGGTGCATTATACACAATACATCTCTTTCGCCAAGGACGCAGAGAATGTATCAGATGCTAAATGAAGTCGACGACGGCGTACTCCTCGTACGTCGAGGAGACTTCATGACGCAGATGGTGCATTATCTGCGTACTCACTACTCCTTGTAGTCGAAAACCATATCCCTAATACGCACACTCTGACCTTCCTGTACGCCTCTCTCCTTCAGCGCCTCATCAATACCAAGACGTTTCCAGATCAATTGGAAGCGGTAAAGTGCCTCGTCATTATCAAAGTTAGTCATAGCAACAAGACGCTCAATGTTCTTGCCACGAACCTCCCAGTCGGTATCATTGCCGACAACAATTTCATAGCTGTCCGGATCAATTTCGTCAAAGCGTGCCAGATCTTCTTCATCTTCTTCCGGAACATACTGCAGCAGCAGGTCGTAAGCCTTAAACATCAGCTCACGCAGACCTTCGCCGGTAGCAGCACTTGCCTTACAGATTTCGTAGCCTTTAGCTTCAACGTATTCCTTTAAGCGCTCAAAGTTTTCCTGCGCTTCCGGCAGGTCCATTTTGTTGGCAACAACCAGTTGCTTACGACGTGCCAGACGCTCGCTGTATTCTGCCAGCTCTGTATTGATTTTGTCAAAATCCTCAATCGGATCACGGCCGTCAACGCCTGCAACGTCAACAATATGCAGCAGTACCTTAGTACGCTCTACATGACGCAGAAAGTCATGGCCAAGGCCAACGCCCTCATGTGCACCTTCAATCAAACCGGGGATATCCGCCAGCACAAAGCTGCGCTCCTCATCCAGACGTACCACGCCCAAAACCGGGGACAGCGTTGTAAAATGGTAGGCAGCAATTTCGGGGCGGGCAGCGCTCACCTGTGCGATAATGCTGGACTTGCCTACGCTGGGATAGCCTACAAGGCCAACGTCGGCCAGCAGCTTCAGCTCCAGCTTCAGCCAACGGTTTTCACCGGGTTCGCCCTTTTCTGCAAAGGTCGGTGCACGGTTAGTGCTAGTAACATAGCAGGCATTGCCCTTGCCACCGC
>OLOV01002456.1_pt1 | contig 12564 bp, 7 predicted proteins | sample 1672931 | NCBI WGS metagenome assembly OLOV01 (sample SAMEA3136738, study PRJEB25190) | human gut metagenome | biome: human gut; feature: human-associated habitat; material: faeces | place: Austria | collected 2013
GCGCATCGCTAAGTCAGGCCGTTCGGCCTGCCAGCTCCCCCATTGGGGAGCCAAGAATGCGTTAGGCTGGAAAGTGGAGGCGGGCGAGGATGGTGCCGGGGGCGGTTTCCTCGATGGTCAGGCCGCCCGCGTCGCCGTAGAGCAGCTTCAGACGGCGGTAGACGTTGCGCAGGCCCACCCGGCCGCTGCCAGTGTACTCCGCCGAGGTCAGCTGGCGGATGTTCTCCCGATCCTTATCGGTCATGGTGCCGTCGTGCTCCACCTCCAGGACGATCTCCCCCGCCTCCCGGCGGGCACGGAGGGTCAGCCTGCCGCCCCGGTTGGCGGTGATATCATGCTCCACCGCGTTTTCCACGATGGGCTGCAAAATGAGCCTGGGGATCAGCTGGGCGGCCATCTCATCCGGGATCTCCTTGGTCACCCGCAGATTGCCGCCCAGGCGCTCACGGATGATGTAGAGATAGGCGTCCACATAGCCCAGCTCCTCGGAAAGGGGGATCTGCGCCCGTCCATCCCGGTCCAGCGCCGCCGTGAGCATGGTGGAAAGGGCCTCGATCATGGCGCATACCCGCTCGTTGTCGGCCAGGCGGGCCTCCCAGCTGATGATCTCCAGGGTGTTGTTCAGGAAGTGGGGATTGATCTGGGATTGCAGCGCCTTGATCTGGGCCTTCTGCGCGGCCCGCTGCTCCTGATAGGAGCGCTCGAACTGGTTCTTCAGCTCCGTGGACATGACGTTGAAATTGGCGTACAGCCTTTCAAACTCCGCGTTGGGGGCTGTTTTTTCGATCTGATAGCCCCGCTGGCCCGCCTGGATCTGGCCGTTGGCCTCCGCCAGAGTCTCCATGGGGAAGCTGACATGCCGGTGGAACAGGGCGATCATCACCAGCAGCAAAGGCAGCACCATCAGCGCCACCCCCAGCACCGCCCAGCGCAGCCAGGGGGTGTCCCGCCAGAGATCATAGGCCTCCGGGAAGGCGGACAGGGTGATCTTGTGGCCGTCGGCGTCCACGGTGTAGCGGATCTCGGTGTCGCTGCCCGGTTGGGTGCCGTTGTCCATCCGGGTGAGCACACAATCGTCCACAGTCAGCGTCAGGCTGCTGACCCGCTGGACACCCTCCATGCTCCGCAAAACTACCGACGACTCCAGCAGCACCGTGATGGTGGCATAGGATTCAAAGCGGCTGTTGAGGATGTTGCGCGCCATATACAGCTCCCCATCCAGGTTATAAAAGCGGATATCGGTATCCGCGTCCTGCATGGCGTCTACGATCCAGGGGGCGGTCTGCTTCACCTGAGCCAGCAGGTCATGGCCGGTGGTGCCGCGGCAGAGCACATAGGCGTTGGCGCTCTCCCCTTCCCCCCAGAAATACAGGAAGGCGGCCCGGTAGCGGCTCTCTCGGGAGAAATTCTGGGTCATATAATCGTTCACCGTGCGGTAAAGGCTGGCGCTGTCGCCGTCCTGCTGGAAGGTGCGGTAGCTGCTGCGGATGATGCCGTCATAGGATACCGCCTTGGAATCCCAGATGGCGTCCGCCAGATTGGTCCGCACCTGCTCCAGGGCATTGGCAGCCTCGGACTGGATCTGCTGCCGGATGGATTTCTGATAGTTGCTGTTCAGCAGCAGGCCGGACAACGTCACGATGCAGGCCACCGGCATCAGCCAGCAGATCAGGATCGTGGTCACCAGCCCGGCCCGCAGAGAGATCCTTCGTTTGCCCATTGTTCTTCCTCCTTCTTAAGAAACCTTTGAAATAAATCCTATCACATCTTTCTCCAAAAAGAAAGGGTGCATCTGCGGCAAAGCAGACGCACCTTTGCGGGGAAAATGGAGGAGGAGATCATCTTGGAAGATGGTGGTAGTGAATTTACAGGCCCAGGGCCTTGCGCCAGGTCTGGATGTAGCTCTTGGCCTGGGCCTCGGTGCTGCCCTCGGCGGCCATGCGCAGCAGCGGCTCGGTGCCGGAGAAGCGGCAGATGACCCAGCTTCCGTCGGTAAAGTAGACCTTGCAGCCATCCTCGCGGCTGACGTGGTCGATTTCTGCGCCGAAGTCCGGCAGCTGCTTCTGCACGAACAGCACATCCTTCAGCTCTTCCTTGCGCTCCGGGCGCATGGTGAAGGAGGTATCCTCATAATAGAGCTTGCCGTATTTCTCGGTAATTTCCCGGTAGAGCTGGGATACGGACTTTTCGGTGACTGCCAGCATTTCCACCAGCAGGGCGGCGGCATAGATGCCGTCCTTGCCCGCGATATGGCCCCGCACGGCCAGGCCGCCGGAGGACTCGCCGCCGATGATGGCGCCGGTCTCGGCCATCTTGGCGGAGATGAACTTGAAGCCCACGGGGACCTCATAGCACTTTTCGCCGAAGTCCGCCGCCACCCGGTCCAGCAGGTGGGTGGTGGAATTGTTGCGCACGCAGGGGCCGGTCCAGCCCCGGTATTTCAGCAGGTAGTAGTACAGCAGCACCAGCAGCGTATTGGCGGGAACGTAATTGCCGTTCTCATCGATCACGCCCAGGCGGTCGGCGTCGCCGTCGGTGGCAACGCCCAGACTGCAATGGTTATCCAGCACATAATTGCTCAGCAGGCCCAGGGTGCCCTCGCTGGGAGCGGGCATCTTGCCGCCGAACAGCGTGTCATGCTGCTCATGGATCACGTCCACATCGCACCGGCAGGTAAGCAGGATGGTACGCAGGCTGCTCTGGCTGACGCCGTACATGGGGTCGATGGCGATGCGCAGGTGGGAATTCTTGATTTTATCCACATCCACAAAGTGCAGGATGCTGTCGATATACTCGTTGAAGGGGTAGATCTCGGTGATCAGCCCCTGCTGCATGGCCTGCTCATAGTCCACGCTGGGGATATGCTCCGGGTCGACCTGCTGGATGTGGGCCTCGATCTTGGCGGTGACGGTCTGATCGGCATCCCGGCCGCCGGAGGTGAATACCTTGATGCCATTGTAGATGGCGGGGTTATGGCTGGCAGTGACGGCCATGCCATAGGGCAGCTCCAGCTGCTTGACGGTGAACATGATCAGCGGCGTGGGAGAGGAACGGTTGACCACCATGGGGTGGAATCCATAGCCTGCCAGCACCTCTGCCGCCCAGTGGGCAGCCTCCTTGGACAGGAAGCGGCGGTCATAACCCACGCAGACCTTCGCGCCCTCCAGGCCCTCAGACTTCATCAGGCCGCACAGCCCGGCGGCCACCAGTCGGATATTTGCCTTGGTGAATTCATCGGCGATGACTGCCCGCCAGCCGCCGGTACCAAATTTGATCATAATGCGCTCTCCTTATCCCATTACAACTTCAATATTTGCCACGCTGCCCGGCTGCTGCACCGGGATGCGGTCCACCTCCGCGCCGTTGAGCTTCACGGAGGCCACGCCCTTCTCCACGCCCTTGGGGTTGGTCACATGGATGTGGTACTGCGCGCCGCGCCACTTGCGGTCCACGGAGAATTCCTTCCAGTCGGCGGGGATGCAGGGATCCACCGTCAGGCTGTCATAATCCGGCCGGATGCCCAGCATGTACTGGGTGGCGGCATAGTAGGCCCAGCCGGAGGAGCCGGTCATAAAGGGATGATGGGCCTCGCCGAAGGTGGTATGATCCTTGCCGGAGACGAACTGGCAATAGGTGTAAGGCTCTGCCAGACGGGTCTCGATGTTGTCATTTTGCAGGGCGGGGCACAGGGAATTGTAGAATTTCATGGCGCGGCTGCCCCGGCCCAGGATGGCCTCGGCGCACCAGGCCCAGGGGTTGGGATGGCTGAAGATGGCGCCGTTCTCCTTCAGGCCCGGATACACCCGGGTAACAAAGCCGATGGAGTCATCCGGCACAGTGAAGCAGGGGGCGTTGAGCATCAGGCCGTACTGGGTGAACAGGTACTCATCCACCGCGTCCATGGCGGCCTTGCCGTGCTCCGCGTCCGCCACGCCGGACAGGACTGCCCAGGTGTTGCTCTCCATGTGCACCCGTCCCTCGGTATCGTTCTGGGTGCCGATCTTGCGGTTCTGGGCGGTGATGCCACGGATATACCACTTGCCGTCCCACAGCACCTTTTCGCTGACGGCCTTGACCTGCTGAGCCATGGCGGTGTAGTGGGCAGCGTCCTCCCGGCGGCCAAGCTTTTCCGCCAGGGTGATGAAGTTCAGCAGCGCCCAGTGGTGCAGGAAGCTGACCATGGCGCTCTCGCCGCCGCCCAGGTTCAGGCAGTCGTTCCAGTCCGCCCGCAGGCCCTTGCAGATGCCGTTGATGCCCACCTGGCGGGCGGAGAAGTCCAGGATGTGCTTCATATGCTCATAGACGGTGCCCTCACCGCCGTCGGCATAGGTGGTCACCTCGTCGGCAAAGCTCAGCTCGCCGGTCTCCTTGATGTAGGAGACAATGCTGCCCACCAGCCACAGCGCGTCGTCGGCGCAGGCATCCTTGATGCCGTGGACGATGCTGCTCTTATCCGGGGTGGGGACCACGGTGGGGGACTTGAAGGACTGCTGCTTTTCGTCCGGCTCGAACCAGCGCGGCTCAAACAGGTGCAGGCCGTAGCCCTCGGTGGTCAGCGCCCGCAGCAGCTCCACAATGCGGCTGCGGCACTTGGCGGGATTGGAATGGGGAATGGTCATGGCGTCCTGGGCAGTATCCCGGTAGCCCAGGCCCACCCGGCCGCCCACCTCGATGAAGGAGGTGAACCGGGAGAACATGACGTTGATCTCGCTCTGATACAGGTTCCAGATATTCAGCTCGGTATTCATGCCCTCGTTGGGGGTATGGACCTGGAGGCAGCTCAGCTTCTCGTCCCAAATCTCTGCCGTGCGGGCAAAGTCCTCGGCGCACTTGGCGGAGGTATACTTCCGGCGCATGGCCTTGCCGGCCTCGATGCCGCCCTCGCCCAGCAGATAGATCAGCTCCACCTGCTCGCCGGGCTGCAAAACCAGCTTTTTGCGCAGGCAGCCGCAGTGGTTGCCGCCCTTCTGGAAGCTGCCATGGCACTCGCCGCTCTCCACCACGATGGGGTTGCGCTCGGAGCGGTAATGGCCGATGAAGGTATCGCGCAGGCAGTCGAAGCCGTCGGGGGTGAAATTGGAGGTAAAAAACTGGTAGCCGGTTTCTTCATAATAAAGGTCATGCTCGATCACGCCGTCCTCATACCGGCTTCCGGCGGCGTACAGGCTCATCTGGAAATTCTGGTTGTCCATGGCGATCTGATGGAAGCTGAATTCCAGATAGGAGAATACGGACAGGTCACGCACCCGGTCGGTATCGTTGCGCAGGGTGACCCGCCAGATCTCCACCGGGTCGTCCACCGCCACGAACAGGGTCTGCTCGGCGTCGATGCCGGAATAATCACAGTGATACTTGCTGTAACTCAGGCCGTGGCGGCAGGAATAGTGCTCCTTGGGCTTGCCCACGGGCTGCCAGGACACCGTCCAGTAGTCGCCGCTCTCATTGTCCCGCAGGTAGACGTAGTGGCCGGGGCCGTCCATGGGGACGCCGTTGGGGCGGAAGCGGGTGATCCGATGGTATTCCGGGGATTTGTAAAGCAGATAGCCCCCGGCGGTGTGGTTGAACACACCGTACATATCTTTTAATCCAATATAGTTTGTCCAGGAAACAGGAACATCCACCCGGTCGATGACATACTCCCGGTTGGCGTTGTCGAAGTAACCATAGCGCATTACAAAATCCTCCTGTTTTGAGCGTTTCGGGTGTCTTCAGTATACCCCAAAGCCGCCCCGGTTGGAAAGGCCTAAAAATGCAGCTTCTTGTCTATCCTTGTCCGCTTTTCCTCCGAGTGAACAAAAATCCTCCCGGCTGCCCGTGCTTCCTTTGGAGAAAGCGGCAAATCGCCGCGGCGGCATCCGCCCATGCCGCCTCAAAAGGTCCCGGCCTCCGCCAGCTGCAAAAAGGCGTGCACAACAGGGCGCGGCGGCTCTCCCTTCCGCCAGATAAGCAAAATCTTTGTTTTCAGGGCATCCTCCGCAATGGGGCAGACGTGCAGCCCGCCGCACAGCTGCTGCATGGATCGGGGAAAAATGGCAATGCCCAGGCCCGCCTCCACCCACTGCGTCGCGGACCGGGCATCGTCGCACAGGCAGAACACCTCCGGCTCCAGGCCCTGGACGTGGAAAGCATCCAGAAGGAACCGCTCATAGCGCCGGTAGAGGATCAGCGGGCAGTCCGCCAAGTCACGGAGGCGGAGCGCGCCGGGCGCGAAGGGCAAAGCGGAGACGGCGATCATCGGCTCCTCCCGCAGCACCAGGTGCTCCACCTCATCCAGCCGCAGGGGGGTGCGCACCACGGACAGGTCAATGATCCCGTTGAGCAGGAGCGTATACATGGAGAAGCTGGAGCCGTCATGTACCTCAAAGCGCACCGTCGGATTCCGGCGGGAAAAATCAGAGATGAGCGGCATCACGGGGACGACGGTGGTGGAGGTCATGCCCAGCCGCAGCACCTGCCGCTGGCCGATCTGGCTGACCTCCAGCTTGGCAGAGTCCGCGAACCGCAGCAGCTCCCCGGCCCGCTGGTACAGCAGCTCCCCTGCCTCCGTAAGGCTCACGCCCTGGCGGCTCCGCTGAAACAGCTGCACCCCCAGCTCCTCCTCCAGCCCCCGCAGCTGACAGCTCAGGGGCGGCTGAGAGAGATGCAGCTGCCGGGCGGCTTCGCTGATGCTGCCGGTCTCGGCAATCTTGCGGAAATATTCCAGCTGTCGGATGTCCATTGCTTCACCTCCATAAAGCCGGTCACGGCCTTTTCGTCTGAATCATCTTCTGCGATACAAAAATAATATAACGCCGGTACGAAAACGATATTATTCATATCTATCATACTGTGCTATACTATCTCTGTCAACCTGTGCTATACTATCTCTGTCAACAAAATATAACAACAAATATAAGAGATTGGAATGATGGAAATTGAAAAACCTATCCGTCTACCTGAAACGGTACACGGCACAGAGCATCTTGGCCCCGCTGTTCAAGCTGCTGGAGGTGGTGTTCGATCTGCTGGTGCCCCTGGTCGTGGCGCGGATGATTAACCTCGGCGTGGGCAACAACGACCGGGGCGTGCTGACGCAGTGCTTTTTTATTCTGATCGGCATGGCGCTGCTGGGGCTTGCGTGCAGCATCACGGCGCAGCTCTTTGCCGCCAGAGCCAGCACGGGCTTTGCGGCGGACCTGCGCCAGGCGGTGTTTGACCACATCCAGCGTTTTTCCTTTACGGAGCTGGATACCCTGGGCGCAGACACCATGATCACCCGCCTGACCACGGACATCAACCAGGTGCAGACCGGTGTGAACATGGGCCTGCGGCTGCTGCTGCGCAGCCCCTTCGTGGTGTTTGGCGCTCTTGTCATGGCCTTCACCATCAATACAAAATGCGCGCTGATCTTCGCGGCGGCCATCCCGGTGCTGCTTATCGTGGTGTTTGCCATCATGCTGGTGAGCATCCCCCTGTTCAAAAAATCCCAGGCGGCCCTTGACCGGGTGACCTGCCTGACCCGGGAAAATCTCACCGGCGTAAGGGTCATCCGGGCGTTCTGCCGGGAGCGGCAATCCGTGGAGGAGTTCGACGAGAGCAATCAGGCCCTCACCCGGCTCAATGAGTTTGTGGGACGGATTTCCGCGCTGCTGAATCCTCTGACCTATGTGCTCATCAACATTGCGGCGGTGTTCCTCATCGACCGGGCGGCAGTGCAGGTGAACATCGGCAATATTGCCCAGGGCGACGTGGTAGCGCTGAACAACTACATGCTCCAGATCATTGTGGAGCTGATCAAGCTGGCCTCCCTGATCATCACCCTGACCAAATCCCTGGCCTGCGCCGGGCGGGTATCGGCGGTGCTGGCGCAGGAGCCCAGCATGACCTACGCCGATCAGGAAGCGCCTCAGGGCAGCGGCGAGAATGCGGTCAGCTTTGACCATGTGACCTTTACCTATCAGAATGCCGGCGCGCCCAGCCTGACGGATATCAGCTTCCAGGCAAAGAAGGGGCAGACCATCGGCATCATCGGCGGTACGGGCAGCGGCAAATCCACCCTGGTCAGCCTGATCCCCCGATTCTATGACCCTCAGGAGGGCACGGTATGCCTGAACGGTGTAAACGTCATGGACGAGAGCCGGGCGGCGCTGTGCGGCAAGGTGGGTGTGGTGCAGCAGCGGGCGGTGCTTTTCCAGGGCAGCATCCGGGATAACCTCCGCTGGGGCAATGAAAATGCCAGCGACAGCGCGCTGTGGGAGGCGCTGACCGCCGCCCAGGCGAAGGAGGTCGTGGAGGGCAAGCCCGGTCAGCTGGACTTCCAGCTGGAGCAGGGCGGACGGAACCTGTCCGGCGGCCAGAAGCAGCGGCTGTCCATCGCCCGGGCGCTGGTGAAGAAGCCGGAGGTCCTCATTCTGGACGACAGCTCCAGCGCCCTGGACTTCGCCACCGACGCGGCCCTGCGCAAGTCCATCCGAAATCTGGGCTATCCCGTGACCACCTTCCTGGTGTCCCAGCGCATTGCGTGCATCCAGCAGGCCGACCAGATCTTGGTGCTGGACAACGGCCATCTGGCCGACTGCGGCACCCACGAGGCGCTGCTGAAGGACTGCAAACTGTATCAGGAGATATTCGATTCCCAGTTCCCCGGCGAGCGGCTGGCGGCAAAGGAGGCGGGTAAACAATGAAAAAGGCAAATGGAAACGGCCAGACCATGAAAAAGCTGTGGGACCGCATTGCCCGCTACCGGGTGCTGCTGCTTCTGAGCATTGTGCTGGCGGCGGCGACGGTGGTATTGCAGCTGTACGTGCCCATTCTCTTTGGCGATGCCATTGACAACATCGTGGCAGAGCATCGGGTGGATTTTGGGAAGGTGCAAATATTCCTGGGGCGCGTGGTGCTGTTTGCGGTGCTTTCCGGCGTCACCGGCTGGGTGATGAGCGTTATCAACAACCGGGTGGTGTATCGGGTGGTGGAGGACATCCGCTCCCAATCCATCCGCCATATCCAAAAGCTGCCCCTGAGCTATCTTGACCAGCACGCCTCTGGCGATATCGTCAGCCGGGTCATTGCGGATGCGGACATTCTGTCCGACGGTCTGCTGTTGGGCTTTACCCAGCTGTTTTCCGGCGTGGTGACCATTGGGGTGACGCTGGTGTTCATGTTCTCCAAAAATTTCTGGATCACCCTGCTGGTCATCTGCCTGACCCCCCTGAGCTTCTGGGTGGCAAAAATCATTTCCTCCCACTCCTATGGCATGTTCCGCAAGCAAAGCGAGGCCCGGGGCAAGCAGACGGCACTGATCGAGGAGATCATCGGCAATCAGGAGGTCGTCCGCGCCTATGGCTACGAGGAGCGGGCTTCGGCACGGTTTGCGGCGGTGAACAAGGAATTGAAAGCGTACAGCGCCCAGGCCATTTTTTACAGCAGCCTGACAAATCCCTGCACTCGCTTTGTAAACAACGTCATCTATGCCGGAGTCGCGCTGGTGGGCACGCTGCTGATCCCCGGCGGAGCACTGACCGTGGGCGGCCTGTCCGTGCTGCTGTCCTACGCCAACCAGTATATGAAGCCCTTCAACGATATCAGCTCCGTCATCACGGAGATGCAGAATGCCCTGGCCTGCGCCTCCCGGCTGTTTGCCCTGCTGGAGGAGCCGGAGGAGTGCGCCGACGCCGACGGGGAGATCACGCACCGGGAGGGACGCGTGGAGATCAAGGATGTCAGCTTCAGCTATGACAAGTCCCGCCGCCTGATCGAGCATTTCGATCTGAATGTGAAGCCCGGTATGCGGGTGGCCATCGTCGGCCCCACGGGCGCCGGCAAAACCACCATGGTAAACCTCTTGATGCGCTTTTACGATGTGGATAGCGGCGCCATCCGCGTGGACGGCGTGGACATAAGGCAAATGCGCCGGGAGGAATTGCGCGCGCTGTTTGGCATGGTATTGCAGGATACCTGGCTGTTTTCCGGCACGATCCGGGAAAACATCGTATACGGCAAGCTGGACGCCACCGAAGAAGAGATGCAAAGCGCGGCCAGGGCGGCGCATGTGGATCATTTCGTGCGCACGCTCTCCGAGGGCTACGATACCGTGCTCAACGAAGATGCCTCCAACATCTCCCAGGGCCAGCGCCAGCTTTTGACCATCGCCCGCGCGCTTTTGGCAGACCCGCCGATCCTCATTTTGGACGAAGCCACAAGCTCGGTAGATACCCGCACGGAGGTACTCATTCAGCAGGCCATGGACAATCTGATGAAAGGGCGCACCAGCTTTATCATCGCGCACCGGCTTTCCACCATCCGCGATGCAGATCTGATCTTGGTTATGAAAGAGGGCAACATCATCGAGCAGGGCACCCACGCGCAGCTGCTTGCGCAAAACGGCTTTTACGCCGAACTGTATAACAGCCAGTTTGCAGACGGGGAAGAATAACCCAATACAAAATGCCTTGGCAGTTGGCCATAAAACAGGTTTTGAGAAACAAATACTATGGCAGTTGCCGAGCGAGGGTTGCTGACAAAAGGGGTATGTGCCTTAATGGTACATACCCCTTCGTTTTCGCCGGTTTCAAGGTTGATTTAGACTGTTTTTTTGCCTTCTCACAGCGTTTCAGAGGGTATCTGATAGGGATTTGCCATCCCGTCAGAGAGTTGCGGTATCCTCCGAAAATATCGCAAAACGCTTAGTTTTGGTTCATGCCAAACGGCTCATAGGTCAACAGCTTTTTTTTCCAGAGCGTTTCAGCCTCTATGATCTGATGATCCGGAATCGATTTTGACAAAACTTGCAGTACAGAAAACTGCAAATCGTGACTATGGTTCGCAGACTTCAAATGGCTGATCATGCCCTTGTTATTTCCGTGTCCATCAGTGGACACATAGACGGACCAACGCCCCAGAAGTCCGTCGTAGCCATAGGTTGACCCAACATACCGATCACCGGTCTTGGTATTCACGATCAGATAGACTGCGTTGACAGAAGACATGGCCGCGTGCCACAGTTTATAGTCCATAGCATTTTCGATTACTTCTTTCAGCTCATCAAAAGGCAAAATGAGCTGTTCAAAGCCCATAAACGGCTTTTGGTTCTTCGACTCAATCGCTATGATGGGCTTTTCAGTCGTGCCTTTCTGATGCCACATCCGAGTCGCACCACCCCAGTCAATGACCAGCTTTCCTTCGTACTCTTTTAGCAAATCAATATGATCCAAGTTAAAAAAGGCTTTCTCTCCCCGATATTCCTCTGCTTCACAGTCCGGCAATCCGGCGGGACATATATCCGGTGTATCCGGCACAAAGCCATTGACACGGTAGCAGGAATGCAGTCTTGCGTATGTACCGCCGTCGCTGATAAAAGTGACCCAGTAGGAATATCCTTCGCTGAAACCTTTTTTTTGGTGCCGTGTATATTCGTGCACCATACCAGCCTTGTTACATTCCCTGAATCGTTCTTCAGACAATGCGTGGCGTATCAGCTTGACCTCTTTCGGGTCAAGCCCCACATTCTTCAACACATCGGAAAAGTTTAAAATTGCTATGGTAACTACCTTCTTTCCTTTATTTCTACAGTTTACAATAATTTTTACCGCTGAAAAGCACATTTTACACTCTTGGAGTATTTTCCCTAGCGCCGGCATCAACCGTTTGCGGCACTCCTGCTTTAAAATCCTCCGGCACACCATAGATTGCCGCGGCGCTTTTGCTTGGCTTTGCAAAATGCTTGTGCTTTGTCACGGCGCCGGGTTACCAAGGGGTATCCCCGCAGCGTTTGCGCATTGCAGGACGTTTCCGGCGGCTGAGCGGTTGCCTTGAGCGAATTTTTAGCACGCGCCTCGCTTGGCTTTTACCGTGCAAGCGCGAGATATTTTTATGTCAATGCCCGGAAATTTCCGGTTTACAAAAGAAAAACCGGGCGCTTGGCCCGGCAGGGATTAAACATGGTTGCTGTCTGCGCTTTTGGCGTAGTGTTTCATAAGGCGCTTTGCGATAAACGCCGGCCAATAGCGGCGGATGATGGCGTAGTCCTCTTCAAAGCGGTGCCCGTCATCCAGCTGTTTGGTAGTCTCGCTGTCCTGATGAATGCGGTGCATCATCAGTACCTCCGGAATATACACAAACGAGCCCGTCTTTTCCGCCAGGCGGCTCCAGGCGTCCCAATCGAGGTTGCTGCCCATGGTTTCGTCAAAGGTGAAATCCGGAAACGCGGCCATGTGTAAACAGACCGACGGGCAGCAGATCGCGTTGCCCACGCTCAGCGCCCGACGGCGCATAAATTTGCTGCGCCAGAATAGCTTCGGGCGAACAAGCGCGTTGATCTTGCGCTTGATATTCAGGTTACGCGTGTTTGCATTGGCGGTTTCGCCGCGCAGCTCTGCATAGTCGGTAAAGAAAATCAGCGGGTCTTTGGCCTTTTGGCTGTACGCAATCAGGCGGGAAAGATAATCCGGCTGGTAAAGATCGTCCTGGTGCGCGATGGTCACATAGTCTGTCTTTGCACAGGAAACGGCAAAGTTCCAGTCCCGGCCGATGCCGCTTTCGCGCGGGGAAATGTACAGCGGCACATCAAACTCCTCCGCCACGGCGCGG
>OLOV01002459.1_pt1 | contig 12548 bp, 11 predicted proteins | sample 1672931 | NCBI WGS metagenome assembly OLOV01 (sample SAMEA3136738, study PRJEB25190) | human gut metagenome | biome: human gut; feature: human-associated habitat; material: faeces | place: Austria | collected 2013
TCTTCCGCGGCTCGACAAGTAAACAAATCAAGATCAGCAGCCGCCCGCTATTTCAGGGAGATCCGAACAGACCGAAACCGCAGCAGAAGAACCAAGGAAAGGGTAAGGTCAATGACAATGCGACTGCAAAGCCGGCAGGCCCTTCCGACAAGGCCAAGCAGGCCGATGCCACTAATGAATCTGAACAGCCTAAGCAGGCTGAAGAAGTTGCTGCACAGAAAGATACGCTTGCGGCAGAAGCCCCGGTGGCTGCGGATACACTGGCATTGACAAAACCATCAGAACCAGATGCGGCGGCTGCGGACAGCCTTGGAAGTGCTCCGGCGGATTCTATCGCATTGACTTCGGAGGCATTGAAAGAACTCGCGGATTCTGTCGGTGTTCAGGCTGACAGCCTTGCGTCCCCTAAGGATTCCACCAAGCTGAATTTCATCACGGCAATCAGAAATGTGAAGATGTATAAGTCTGATATTCAGTTTGCTTGCGATTCTCTGGAGTATAATGACCTGGATTCTCTAGTGCGTATGTATCAGAAACCTGTTGTCTGGAATGAGACCAACAGGCAGTATTCTTCGGATAGTCTTTATGCCGTTATCAAGGGCAGTTCCCTTCAGAAGGCCAGTCTGATGTCCAATGCGTTTATCGTGGTGCAGGAGGATTCGCTGTGTTTCGACCAGATTCGTGCGACCGAGATGTTGGCTTACTTTGATGAGAAGGGCGGCCTGACCCGCTTCGATGCGCTTGGTGAGGCCAATGCCATTTTCTATATTCCTGAGGATAGTGTCTATGCGACGGTCAACAAGAGTGCTGCGAAGATGCTCTATGCCCAGTTCAAGGATGGCGACTTGGACAAGGTCTATTATTTCGAGTCTGCCAAGAATGATGCCTATCCTGTCGCTCAGATGTCTAATGATGACCGTGTCCTCAAGGGTTTCAACTGGGATCCCGAGAGGCGCCCTGCAGGTCGTGAAAGTATAACACCGCTTTCATTAAGGGCTTCAGAAAGAGATTATTACGCGTCACGTCCGAGAACGATGTTCACTTATACCGACAAATATTATCCGGGTTATATTCCGGGCGTCATGAAGGAAATCGAGCGCGGTAGGCTTGCCAAGTCAGAGGCGAAGGCTCGCAGAAGGGCTGCCGCCCAGGCAAAGGCCGCGCAGGATTCATTGACAGTCGCCCGCGATTCTGCCTCTGTCGATTCATTGTCAATGTCACCGGCTGATTCCTCTTCAGCAGTTCCTGCTCTCGCGGACTCCACAAAAGCCGGGGCCGATTCATTGTCAATGTCACGCGATTCGTCTATTGTCAATGCTAGTGTGACGGATCCCGCCGCCCTTAAGAAGGCTCAGCGTGATTCTCTTCGAGCGGCCAAGATTGCAGCCCGTGAGGCCAAGTGGGCCCGTCTGGATAGTCTGGATGCCGCCAAAGCCAAGGCAGCCGCCGATAAGAAAGCTGCCAAACTTCGTGCGAAGAAACTCAAGGAAATTCTCGCTGCCGAAGCCCGTGAACGGAAAGAAAATGCCCGTCTGGATAAGTATAAGGCATCTTTTGCCAAGCAGAAAGAGCGCGAAGACAAGCGCAAGGCCCGACTTTCGGAAAAGAAAGCCCTTTCTGACAAAAAGAAAGATAATTCCAAGAAGGAGAAGGATCCTCTCAATGTCCCTTTGCGGTCGACTGACCTTAAGTCTTCTCTCGATGACGTAGCAGTCGATAATTCCACGTCCGAAAAGGTCCCTCCTATAGAGGAAACCGATAACATTGAATAAAATTCAATCCTTAGCAGCCGTTTTCATGGGGGTTGTTAAGGATTGATTATTTTGTGCCATATTAATGATAAAGGTTATCCGTTTGGAAATGTTTTCCCTAATACGGATAACCTTATCTAAAGACTCACTGAAAATTACTTATTATTTATTTGAGTTCTTCATAAAAAGCATCAGCAGTGTCCCTTTATGAGGATTGAAATCGGAGTCATATATCGTGCAATATACATATATCTTCATCTGCCCGTAAACGCCGAACTCTTTTATATTTGCATTATCAATGCCACGAGCGCCAATGTTATTCTCAGGAGGCACTCCGCTAAGATTGACAAAAACGAGTGGGGCGTCTTCGTAATCCCCGTTCAATTCGCCGATAAGCGAAGATTCCATATATCCACAACCAGAGTCCTTTATGCAGTTTCCGTCAAGTCTTACATCGTGGTAAGGTATATGAAAATCAGCAACAATCTGATTCCTGTTCAATGGCCTTCTATAAACTGTGGCTGTTGAAAGATCTTCTGAATAGCCATCAAGATGCCTGAATGCATCAAGAAAATTATCGCTTTCTTCTCCATCTCCATCAAGGTCCACATGTTCTACAGAAAAAAATCGCATTTGGCTTAAGCAATATGTACCGCAGACATCATAGCCTTTTTTCTCAGGTTGTTCTTTTGCACAGGATGTCAAGCATAAAACTAATAAACTCGACAATAAGTATATAATTCTCATTCCCCTTATATATTTACATAAATTTTGTCTAACGAATGCAAAGGTATATAGACAGCCACTCATTAACAAAAGAAATTTACTGAATGGGACAAATTGTGTATCGGACCATACATAATAATGATTGAAGAAACAGATGATGGATTTTTAAAACAGCCAAAACTGGGTGCTTTGACCTGCTTTTGGCTGTTTTAAATTTTTAATTCGGCCAAAATTGATGTTTTTTAATCTATGTGATTGGGTATGAGGTGATTATGATATTGTGGCAATTGGGGAAGTTTCTCTGCCAGAATTCACCCTCATTGAACATAAAAATATGAGACAAGTTCTTGTCCAATTGGCATATCCATCCATTTTTAAAAAGTTTGCTATATCATACTTTTTCTTGCAATTCCTAGAAATAATGTATATTTTTGCGTTAAAAGTATGATTTATTGGACTTATGGAACTTGGCGATGTGATAAAAAGTCGTAGGAAAACTCTTGCTATATCACAGTTGGACCTCGCTGAAATGGCTGGAGTAGGCTTGGCGACCGTCAAAGATATTGAGCGGAAGAAGGGAAATCCTTCGATGTCGACGGTATTGAAAATATTGGAGGTCTTAGGAATGGAAATCGTCTTTCGGGTTCGTCAGACAGTCTGATTATTTAGAATAAGAATATGAGACGGTTAGACGTATATGTAAACGACAGAAAAGCCGGGATGCTGACAGAGAAGTATCCTGGTGGCGGATATTGTTTCCAATATGAGACTGACTATTTTTTGTCTGATGCTCCTTCAATATCTGTTACATTGTCAAAAAGAAATAAAATCTACGAGTCGGCTCTTTTGTTTCCTTTCTTCGCGAATATGCTTCCTGAAGGAGCAAATCGCAAGGTAATATGTAGAACTAAAAGAATTGACGACAATGATTTATTCGGCATTCTTATCGCTATGGCGGGAAGCGATTTCATAGGAGGAGTCAGTTTAAAAAAAGCAAAGATAAATGATTGATATTCAATGCTGCCCTTCATGTCTTGATGAAGGATATACCACATATTGTCCGAATGCAATCAAGTCATTGTTCGATGGTGTCAAGGTAAGTCCATATCTGGATTTTGAACTTGAGAATGTCCGAAATAGGCAAACAATTATTGATGCCATGCATCGGATTTCTGTGTCTGGTGTTCAGGAAAAATTTCCTGCCATCATTGACTCCGGGCATATCAGGATTGCGGAAGATAATGAGCAATCTACATATATTCTGAAACCGGCCCCTTGGGATGAAACATTGCGCGAGCGAAAACAAATTCCTGCTAATGAGCATCTTACAATGCAAATAGCTTTCCGTGTTTATGGTATAGATACTGCGGCCAACGGATTGTGCTTTACCAAGAAAGGTCAGATGGTCTATATAACCAAAAGATTCGATGTGCTTCCCAATGGCACCAAATTGCTGATGGAAGATTTTGCTTCGGTAATCGGAAAAAATGAGGGGGAAGCAGGAAAAGAATTCAAATACTGTGGTTGCTATGAGGATATTGCAGTTGCAATCAGAAAAAATGTTTCTGCGTGGATGGTTGATATGGAGAAATTCTTCGAGCTTATTTTGTTTAACTACATATACGCAAATGGTGATGACCATTTTAAGAATTTTTCTTTGGTGCTGAGAGGGACTGACTATCGTCTTGCGCCAGCGTATGACTTGCTGAATACCAGTTTGCATGTAAGTGGCGATGACTTTGGTCTTGATGGCGGTCTTTCACCGAATATCTTTAAAAGTGACGTGTATGATCGGTCAGGACATCCATGCCGCATTGACTTTGTGCGCTTTGGAGAACTGATTGGGCTACGGATGCCTCGTATCAACCGGATTCTTGATAAATATATGCGGTTGCCTGAATTAGCCGTTACACTTATAGGGAACAGTTTTCTGAACGATAAGATGAAACGTCTTTACTTGAGAACTGTAAATGAGCGAATTGCAAGATTTATTCGTGTTTCTGATTAGCGGGCCGTTCCGGATAATCATGTTTCAAGATTATGTCATAATTCACCCTTATTGAACATAAAATAGCGATGGCGACCTCAAAGCCGCAGCAAAGGCCGTCCGCGAGGCAGAGTAAAATACAGCACCAAAGTATGGAAACCAGCAGCATATCCGGTATTGTTCCTGACGATACCCCTTTAGTCTCCAGTTCATTCACAAACCGGGAAATTATTGCTGAGCACGGGATGTATGTCCTCGTGAAGGCCAAGCGTTTGGGCAAATGGTTCAAGCTCAAAGCGCTTTCCTCCCAGTATACACGTGATTACCTTCACCAGGAACTTCTCAAGAAGGAATTTGAACTTGGATTCCAGTTGGAGCACCCCAACATTGTCCGGACTTATGACTTCATACGTGATCCTGAACTAGGTGATTGCATTGTTCAGGAATATATACAAGGAACTCGGCTTGATGACTGGCTTCTGATGGCATCGGAAAAGGCCCGCCGCAGGGCTGTGGATCAGATACTCGATGCGATGGCGTATTTCCATGGGCAAGGAGTGGTACATCGGGATCTCAAACCGTCGAATATCCTGGTTACTGACAATGGTGCTGATGTCAAAATCATTGATTTCGGACTTTCAGATGCGGATCGGTATGCCATCTTGAAGCAGCCTGCAGGTACTATAGGGTTTTCTGCGCCGGAGCAGGTGGACGGAACAGCAGCAGGTGCTGATGTGCGGGCTGATATTTATTCATTGGGCCGGATTCTTTCATTGTTCCGTCTCGGAGGCGTTTATAAACATGTTTCGCGGAAAGCAGCTTCTGCATTGCCTGAAAAAAGATATGCCAATGTTGAGGAAATCCGTTCTGAAATCAGAAAGGTGCGTGTGACTTGCGGTGTCGTTTTGTTGTTTTTGTTGTTTTTGTTGGTTTTGTCTGGGGTTGTTGCACTCGTTTCATATCGCCATAAGGTTGAGGCCCTGAACGAGAATCTTAAGCAATACGACCAGAAGGTGGCTGATTTTGACCAGAAGGTGTCCCAGTTTGAGAAGAAGGTAAGCGAATTTGAGAAGGAAAAGGCTGATTTTTCAGGTGCGCTGGATGCTTTTCGAGAGAGTGAGGCGAGACAAAAACGTCTCTCGCAGATTCAGGATGAGGCATCCTTGGAGATCAAGGATTACTATGAAGGGGTGTATAAGATTGTGAGAAACGCTAAAGATAGGAATCAAGAGTCAGGAATGAATGCCTCGTATATGAAAAATAAGGGATTCCCTCTTGATTTTAGGCAAAAAATCCTCGATAAATATTCTGAAAAGTATTCATTGACAATAGACGAAAGGACAGCGTTGTCAGCAAGATTGACTTTGGAAATGGAAACCCGTCATGCCAAATATGCAGACATGTTGTATGCGCGTTTCGGAAAGCCTTTCTAGTACTCGATTTTCTTGTCGAGGTCTGATGCCAAATCGTTTGTCCTCAGTGCAGTAAGTCCGCCATTGCCGCCACAGAGGTAAGTCAGTCCTGTCTTTCCTCGATGTTTCAAGTCGCTCAGTAGCAGAGGTTCACCTATTACGAACAGCATTACTGATGCGGTGTCCCCCACATCGAGATGAGACCAGATGGCTTCGGTCACTTCGAAACAGCAGTTGCCCAGATGCTTGAAACTCACCCGTCTGTTCGGGGCCCACTCTATGGACACGGTGTCTCCTTCAGCAAGTTCAGAGGCATTGATAACTCCTTTCGTGACGATGTTCGAATTCTGCTCTGACGAAATTTTCCGTTCCGCCAGATAATTGTCCCAACTCTTGAATCCTGCAAATCTGGACAGAATCTCCAGTGTCGAATAGCGGATTTGCTTCACCCCATCCAGGTAGCCCCAGGTTCTTTTCAATGTCGTGGGGCTGATGTATTCCCGAATTCGGTCCCATATCGCGCCGCTAAGAAAATCGAAATCTGCCGGTGTGTGCATAACTCGTTCTACCGATGCTTCAATCTTCTTTTTCAGTTCAATGATTTCTGCAGATTTATTGTTCATAGTGTCGTCTCCAAATTGGTCCGATGTAAAAATATCTCCATTCGCCCATATTTCCAAATCAAGGACTGACAAGGACTAAAAAATGCTTTCAGGAAAAAGGACTAATTTGGAACTTTGCAACAGCATTGCAGAGAAATCAATTGACCCAGGACAATGCTGGCTGAAATTCATTGATACATTGATTGGATTGTTGAAACTATTTTATATATTTGTGGCATCTCCCTCATCACTGGGAGTGCAAATAAAGACATAGAGCGTTTCAACGTTTCCGCCATCTTATCAAACTTAGACACTTTGATCCTTATCGGCGGACAGTGGCAACGCTTGTGTCCATATCGTGTTGTATATAGTCTTATACCCGATATCTGGACACGAGCATTGTTGCTTGTTCATAAGGAGGGTAGTCTAAGACCTGATAAGAGGACAAGAACAATAATGTTCGTGTCCTTTTTGCGTATGCTAAAACTACGGATAAAGCAAAATGAAGAAAATCGTTTTGGTTTCTTGTGTGTCCAAGAAGAATCGAGGAGCACACAAGGCAAAGGATTTATATGCAAGTCCTTTGTTTAGAAAAGCTTATGAATATGCTGAGTCGTTGAACCCTGATAAGATATTCATCCTTTCTGCAAAGTATCATCTTCTTGATCCTGAGACGATTGTGGAAGATTATAATATAACGTTGAACACTTTTTCAGCGGCAGAGAGAAAAGAGTGGTCAAATGTGGTCTTGGAACAAATGAGTAAGTTCGGAATTGATTTGGAACAAGATGAGATTATTTTCTTGGCAGGTAAGAATTATTGGCAGGAGATAATCGCTTCCGGAGAGGTGAAAAAATATAAACGGCCATATTTGGACAACAACCTGAAAGGCATTGGATATATACTGAAATTTTTAAATGATGCACTAAAATGATAGAGTCTGTTAAGAAACTGAGAAGTCGTATCAATGCTGCTGATTCTCCTGTGTTTTACAAGTGGTGGTTTAAATACGACGAAAGAATATGGGACAAGTTCGTGTCCAATGGCATTGACACAGCAAGACTTGAAGCCAGGAATATAGAAGGGAAAGATTACTATGCTTTGTATGTTGGAATAGGCAGTTCTTGTATTTCCCGTTTCCGCTGGCATATAATACCATCTGTGCATCATACTCCGTCGGCGGTGAAGTCCGGAGTGATTTCGACTCTTCGCAAGACACTTTGCGCATTGTTGGATTTGAAACTTCTTGGCGCCGAACAACTTGTAAATCAATATATGGATGACCATTGCTTCCTCGAGTGGGAACTCTTTCATGATGGGATAGGTAAACCAGGGTTGGAGGACATTGAGACCGATAGAATCAACGCCGGCTATTATCCGTTGAATATCCAATCAAACGGAGCTGTGCCTATGGAATGGCTGCGTTATCTCAAGGATAGCAGGAAAGCGATATCCTAAAATGGGTGATGTGGCATCTGTCCGGTGATATTATGTGTGTGAACTTCTCAGAACAACCTGACTTTCGCCTAATCGTGGAAGATATTGATTCATGAAAAAAAGTTGTATTTCCTGCTCCTTTCATCGTGATTTCGGATGCGGGATGGCAAATTCGAGTACTATTACCGCGCCGAACCGGATGGTCGCTCGTTTAGAATAATCGGCGAAACGCTTACTGGATTATAGAATTATGAACGATACAGTATAACTAATAGTATAAATTATGGCAAAGAAATCTGTAATTGCTGGAGAATATGTGATAGAAATCGCCGACAACGGGCATGTGGATGTTCTGCGTGTGCCGAGAAATGGAATGGCAGTAATGCGAGAAATTGCCGCTTCGAAAAATTTCAAGATTGACCCCAAGTGGAACAATCATCAGTTTGGAGCGAAGCTCATAAAGGAATTCGGAGACGGAACTCTTGCTGAATTTGGAGACATCATTATGCTTAAAAAGCCAAACGGCGCGATAGAAATCATCCAAAAAATCAGTAATGTCCTGGCATTTCTCCGTGAGATTGCTTCAAAAATAGGATTTGAATGTAATCCGGAATGGAATGGCCGAATGTTAGGAAGAAAGCTTGTTGACTACCTCAATGAGCATAAAGAAGAGGTAGACAAAATTCTTCGGACATCCAATGCCAAATCAGTGAAGAACTCTTCATCCACCCAGGAAACAGATGAACTCTGTGTTGAGAAAGAGGATGATAAACGCAACGAATCTGCGTCCGGTGACTATGACTATTATGTTCTGGGAATTAGCTATGAAGCTGAACATGTCCTGCATGTGTCAAAAGAGTCCTTGCCATCAATAGAGGACATAAATACCAATTATGATGAGTTTCCGCCTATCGAAGGAGACGAGATTACAATAGACAATTTGAATGATGTCTTTGAAAGGTATGAAGGCCCTTTAAACTTTGTTCAGGAAGCCTGTGATTACGAACGAAGACTTAATTTGACCTTGATTAACGGAGGACATTTGGTCAAGTGTGCCTCTGAAGATGACGATAAGTGGGATGCATACCATAGTGGCGGGGTTGATTCATGTGATATTGATTCCAGCTGTATTCATTTGGATTATTATAATAGACTTGATGACTATGATTTGGAAAGACAAAGTTCCGGAGAACTGCTGCTGTGCAGTGCATACCCTGTCATTGGAATGAGTGCCTTCGCTTTGCGTCTGCCAGCGGGGTATTCATTTGAGCCAGAAAGATTGAAAATCAAAAACGATGAAGATGGTTCAATGTTTAGTGTTTACTATGATGATGAACCGCTAGAATTCTTGTTTGTAGGCGATAATGATCCTGAATTTGCAGATGAAGCGAATTACAAAGTATTTTTTGACGGATCTTGGATTAAGCCGTAGGGGACGGATGCGTATATTTTGGGTATTCGTTATGCCTGCGATGAGGCTTTTTTAATCGAACGCGAAGATTCGGTGCCGACAAAGGAACAGATTAAGGAGTGGATTAATGACGCTGAGCGTGGGGATATGGAACTGACTGAAGAAGACAAGTCCGAGATTGAAAAGATGTCTTATCAAGATCTTGTCAAGCAGTATATTGATAGCTGTGGGTTAATATACAATTTTATCAGAGCCTCAGAAGATTATGAACAGCGCATAAGTCTCACTGATCTTTTGGAAACTAGACTGTATGCTTGTGAGGATGAATTGAACCCGGAAGAGACAGCATATAATGCGGACGATGAATTGACTTGGGTTAGTCCTTGGTGAATCAATTTCGAAGGAAAACATTTTTCTCCACAAGATTTTACTCCAGAACAATTTGTAGCATTTGGCGCCTATCATCCATGTTTGAGCCAATATGCAGTGTATCTCCATAGTGGTGAAAGTTTTGAACCGGAGGCGCTAACTATTGAAGAAAGGGCGCTTAAGGGCAGGTCCGCCGATGAATGGCGCGTGCTTTATCACGGACATGAGCTTGAACGAATCTGGAATGACTGTGACTATGATGGTGATTGGCTTGCCGAAAAGGTCTATTATCAAGGAAAAGAGCTGAAAGAACTTGAAGACAAAGCTTCTGCGGTGGAAAGGCAGAAAGTCTATTGGTATGATGACTGACTTTGAATGGTTTATATAGGGGCTTGTTTTAAGGATAGCTTCCTTTTACAATATTGACAATGCGAATATATTATGGGATTTTTTGAAAACATTGGGGCAAATAACCCCGTTTCCAGAACATTGGCAGAAATTGTTAGAACAATTTCATCAGATCACAGAATTGAATCCGACTTGGATTTATATGTTACTGCGATAAATAACATAAGTCGCACTGATGGATTGGGTATCCGTGACAAAGTTATATTTCCTGCTCCTTTCATCGTGATTCCGGATGCAGGAGGCCCAATTTGTATTGCACTATTCAATGAGTTGCACCCAAATGTCTCTTCGGCGTCCTCCACGGCGATTGTAAAACAATATGAGGAAGATATTGCCCGTTACCTCCAAGAATCGCACGATATGCTTAGTGACCAACAAATAATTGGATACTTTGTGGCTATCATTACAGAAAGCAGATCTACTGAGTCGTCGAGTTATTATCCGCGGGATGGAAAATTCGAGTACTATTACCGCGCCGAACCGGATGGTCGCTCGTTTAGAATAATTGGCGAAACACTTGCTGGATTATAGAATTACAATCAACATATTGATAACTAATAACATAAATTATGGCTAAATTAGTAATTCCTGCTAATAAAGCAGTCAAAGAATTAAAGGAGGAATACAAAAAATCCTTCGGAACAGAACTTAGGGTTTACAATGGAAGAAGTGAGGCAGATGAAACGGCCACACTATCTGAACTTGGCGTAACCAACGAGGGCACAGTTGAGTGTCGAGGAAGTCTCACTGTTGGGTCCTTTGTTAGCAAACTCCACAAGGAATACGGTCTAAAAGTAAAAGTTTTCACACCAGATAATTGGGTTTCAGTGATGGCTGGTATTTCTTTAGCTAAAGCAGCAGGTCTGAATAAACAGATTAGCCACCGCGAGATGGAAAGTTACATATCATATAAAAGGCATGATTATGTGGATGACAGGGGAAAAAAGTCAGTGATTGTTGGAGATTATGTCCTTGAGGTCAAACAATCCGGACATGTGGACGTTGTCCGAATCCCTAGAAACGCAAAAGGTACGATGACCGCCATTGCTAAAGATTTGGGATTTAAAGTTGAAGAAAAATGGAATACACAGGATCTTGGGCGTCATCTTATAAAGAAATTTGGCGATGGTACCACAGCTGTTTTTGGTGATGTTACTATTACCAAACTGAAGGATGGAAAGATTGAGATAGTTGAGATACCTCATAATACTAAAGAGGCTCTTAGAGATATCAGTCAGCAAATTGGGTTCGAATACAACCCATCGTGGATAACACAAACATTTGGAAAGAAACTTCTGGATTATCTCATTGATAACAAGGAAAAAGCTGAAAAGATTCTGAAGGCTCCAAATTTGAAGAAGGAAACTAAATGTAATGAGCCTGTAGCGTCTGTTGAAGCGTGCAATTCCAATAACTTGGAGGAATTCAAGGATGAAAATGGCAAATACGGATTCAAGGATGAGAATGGCAAGGTTGTCATTCCATGTCAATACGATCAAGTTTATACGTATACGAGAATGTATGGTTTATACGAAGTGAGGATAGGCGACAAAGATGGTTATATTGATTCTACTGGAAAGGTTATTGTCCCTGTTGAATATTCTAGTGTTGATTATATATCTGGGGGCAACTACTTCATCGCAAATCAGGGCGATAGGCAAAACAAAAAGATAGGAGTCATTTCTTCTGAAGGTAAGGTAATTCTTCCTTTTGAATATGAAAATTGTGACAAATACTGGTTAAGAGATAAGTGTGTGCTCCAGAAGGCGGGAGCCTCATACGTTTTGGGTAATGGCGGAGTAATTGAGAAAGAACTCCCATATGATTATTACGAGCCATTTGATTACGCCACAGGCCTGAGTCTTGTCAGAAGAGATGGAAAGTGGGGATATGTGAATAAGGAACTGGAAGAGGTTGTACCATGTGAAAATCAATATTTCGTTCTTCGCGTAACGTGCAATCCATATTTTTCTGAGTCAATGCCAATGGATGCAGACACACTAAAGGATACTTTGGAATCCTTGAAGGAAGAGTATGAAGAAGAACTTGCTGAGTATGAAGAAGATGAAGGAGATGAGTGTGGACTCTGCGAGGCAGAGGAACTAAATAAGGCCAATATTGGATATGCATTAGCTATTTTTAAAAGAAGTTTGTTTGAAGCACATGGTTCAGAATATCATAGCTACATAGACGATGTCGAGGAAATTGTACTGACTCCTGTTGCCGGCGAAGACTGGTGGCTTGAGTATCGCTGTAATGAACATGACGATGATGAGACATTTTCCCCTGAAGAGGTGGATATTGAATATTCCGACTATTCAGTGCAGAAAGATTGCATTACAACCATTTATAAACGTGCCACATTTGCCTGTGGTTTATTCTATAGACTCCTCATTAAGGATGTTGATGAGTTCGACCCTTCAAAACTTAAGGTGCGCAACTCTG
>OLOV01002462.1_pt1 | contig 12508 bp, 10 predicted proteins | sample 1672931 | NCBI WGS metagenome assembly OLOV01 (sample SAMEA3136738, study PRJEB25190) | human gut metagenome | biome: human gut; feature: human-associated habitat; material: faeces | place: Austria | collected 2013
CTGGAAACGCGGCTGCTGATTGAGCCGAGCGTCGCAGCGCTGGCGGCCGTCCGCAGGCAGGATAAGCAGCTCGTCGCGATGAAAAATCTGCTGGATAAGATGGACAACGCTTATCTGCACGGCGAGGATTACACGCCGTATGATTTCGAGTTCCACAGCATGATCGCCCAATGCACCGGAAACGATGTGATGATGCGCCTGCTGCCGACGATTCACGAATCCATTCAGGCGGGCTATCACCACACCCGCCGCGTGGAGGGCAGCTATCAGCGCGCGAGCCAGTGCCATTTGGAGATGTACCGCGGAATCCTGGAGCACGACAGCGAGCGCGCGCGGCGGGCGGCGCAGCGGCACATGATGCAGACGATGCACGACTCCGGCGTGGAGGTTCCCTCGGTGCTGGTGAAATAATGGAAACGATCAAAATCATCGCCCGAATCCGCAGCGACTTTCCGGAGAAATTCGGCATTCCCCGCCAGAGCGGCGTCGTGCCGGAAACACGCGCGGAAATCGTGTTCGAAAAGCCCTATCAAAACCCGGATGCGCTGCGCGGCGTCGAGGGCTTTTCGCATCTGTGGCTGCTCTGGGGCTTTTCCGCCTGCGAGCGGGATGCTTGGTCGCCGACGGTGCGCCCGCCGAGGCTGGGCGGCAACGCGCGCATGGGTGTGTTCGCCACGCGGTCGCCGTTTCGCCCCAATCCCATCGGGCTGTCGTCCGTGACGCTTGAGGAAGTGCGGCTGCACACCCCGGAGGGGCCGGTTCTCGTCGTCGGCGGCGCGGATCTGATGGACGGAACGCCGATTTACGATATCAAGCCCTATCTGCCGTATGCCGACTGCCACCCGGAGGCGACGGGCGGCTTTGCGGAGGAAAAGCGGCATTACGCGCTGACGGTCGATTTTCCGGCGGCGCTGGAGGCGCAGATCGACCCGGCGCACCGGGCGGCGCTGCGCGGCGTGCTGGCGCACGACCCGAGACCCTCGTACCAGAGCGATCCCGAACGCATGTACGGCGTGGCCTTCGCGGGGAAGAACGTCAAATTCACCGTCGAGGACGGCGTGCTGACGGTGCGGAAAATCGAGGAAATATAAAAGAACGCTCAAGCCTTTTTCAGCGAAGGCTTGAGCGTTCTTTGTGTCGGCGCGTATGAAATCAGGAATTTTCGTCGTCCTTCAATAAATCCTTCAGCTTCTGATCCGGCGCGGAGGTCTCGTCCTCCGGCAGATGCAGGTCGATGTGGTCGCCGGGCTGCTCCAGCGCGACGATGCGCGTCTGCGGGGTTTCCCCGGTGACGGCAAAGCGCAGCGCGACGTCCGGCCGCCCCTGAAAGTGCATCGGAATGAAGACCTTGGGCTTGACGGTCATAATGAAATAGCCCGCGCCCGCGTCATACATGCTGCCCTGACGGGGATCGACCGGGAAAAACGCCACGTCGATCTTCTGCTTGGGAATCGGCGCGACGCAGTCATAGAACGCGCGCTCGGCGGATTCGATTTCCGTGACGGAGGATTCGTCCCGCCAGTGCCACAGGTTCAGGTCGCCTGCGTGGAACAGCGTGACGCCCGCAAAATCGACGCAGAACGAAACGCCCTCGTCCGTCGAGCCGTAGGCGTTCACGGTCAGCGCGCCGAACGTGCGCGCCTCGCCGGGGGACATGCGCACGCCCTTGTAGGGCTGCGGAATGTCAAACCCGAGGATATAGGTCGCGTTTTCGCCGCACAGATCGTAGATCGCCGGGGAAAAGTGATCGTCGTGGTGATGACTGACAAACACGTACAGCTTTTCAAACGCCGCGAGCGCCGCCTGATCGGGCAGAGCGCGCCGATCCGGGCCGGATTTGCTGGCGTCAAAGAGCAGGCCGGTGCCGCCGAGCGAAACGAGGAAGCCGCTTCCCCCTAAATATTCAATCGCGATATCCTTCATATCGATGCGCTCCTTTCCGTATATTCGCTCCTTTCATTTTATCCATTTTTTTCCACTTGTCAATCTTTTTCACCGCTCTTTCTCCACCGATGCTCCATTAAGGCGAAAAAAACGGTTTAAAACGGGAATGACTGCACCACTTTCTGTCAAAATTCGTCATAAAGTGTCGGAAATCGAGCTTCGTGCGCTCCCCGCCGTGTCCGGCGCGGCGGATGAGAGCGTTTGAAAATTGTCAGGCAAATTGTGTTTTTCGCCATGTTGACCGCGCCGAGATTTGGCGCATTTAACGTTGACACATTTTGCCGTCCTCCGTATAATAACTCACAGTGTTAGCAAAAGGAGGGATTCTGTGACAGGTAACGCTGCGCTGACGGAAGAAATGACGCGCCTGCTGGATGAACACCCGCGGGAGGCGCGGGAAAACCGCTTCAGCGCAAGCCTGTGCGGCGAAATGGCCGTGATGCGGCTTTTGCATAACGGGACAAAGAAAAAAATGACGGCGGGCGAGCTGAGCAGCAGGCTGAGCATGACCACATCGCGCGTCGCCGCCGTGCTGGGCAGCCTTGAAAAGAAGGGGCTGCTCGAGCGCGAAAACGACGCGGTTGACCGCCGCTGCGTGCTCGTCTCCCTGACGCAGGCGGGCGAGGCGCTCTGCGAAAAGCGAAAAGCGCATTTTAAGAGCAAAATCGCGCTGCTGCTGTCCATGCTGGGCGACGACGCGCCCGAATTTGTGCGGCTGCTCGGGCGGATGTTTGAAATCACGTCGTCCGATGCGTTCAGGCAGGGCGAGTGCATTGAAGAAGATCAGGAGGGATTCAATGGCTGAAACAAAACCGACCGGCGCAAAAAAGCATATCACCGGCGCGCGCATTGCGCAGGAAATCAAACAGTATAAAAAGGACGCGCTGATTTCGCCGCTGTATACCGTGTGCTGCGTCATTCTCGAAATTCTGATTCCGTATCTCACCGCGTCCATCATCGACAAGGGCATCGCCGTGGGAAACATGGCGCACGTCGCGAAGATCGGCGCGCTGATGGCGGTAATGGCGATTCTTGCGATGTTCTTCGGCGTTCGCGCGGGCGTGCACAGCGCGCGGGCGAGCACGGGGCTGGCGAGCAATCTGCGCGAATCCATGTTCGGGCGGATTCAGGAATATTCCTTCTCCAACATCGACAGGTTCTCCACCGCGGGGCTTGTCACGCGCCTGACCACCGACGTCACCAACATCCAGAACGCTTTTCAGATGATTCTGCAAATCTGCACCCGCGCGCCGGTGACGCTGATCGTCGCGCTGTTCATGGCGTTTTCCATCAACGCGAAGCTTTCGCTCGTGTTTCTGGTCGCGATGGCGTTTCTGGGCGTGATGATTTTCGTGCTCATCCCCAAGGCGATGAAATATTTCAAACTGATGTTCCGCAAGTACGACGCGGTGAACGGCGTGGTGCAGGAAAACGTCGGCGCGATCCGCGTGGTCAAGGCGTTTGTCCGCGAGGATTACGAGGATGAAAAATTCTCCGGCGCGGCGAACGCGCTGTTCAAAAATTCCATCTCCGCCGAGCGCATCATCTCGTTCTCCATGCCGATCATGCAGCTCACCGTCTACGCCTGCATTCTGTCCATCAGCTGGTTCGGCGCGAAGATGATCGTGGGGCAGACCGGCCTGACCACGGGCGAACTGACCAGCCTGCTTTCCTACGTGATGAACATTCTGATGAGCCTGATGATGCTCTCCATGGTCTTCGTCATGGTTACGCAGTCCGCCGCGGCGGCGCAGCGCATCGAGGAGGTGCTCGAGGAGCAGCCGGACATCACCAGCCCGGAAAACGCGGTCAAGACCGTGAAGGACGGCTCCGTTGATTTTAGTCACGTGACATTCGCCTATCAGCAGCGCAGCGGCAAGCCGGTGCTCAGCGATATCGACCTGCACATCCGCTCCGGCGAGACGATCGGCGTGATGGGCGGCACGGGTTCCTCGAAGTCGAGTCTCGTCAGCCTCATCTCCCGCCTGTACGACGTGACGGCGGGCGAGGTGCGCGTCGGCGGCGTGGACGTGCGCAAATATGACGTGGAGAGCCTGCGCGACGCGGTTTCCGTCGTGCTGCAAAACAACGTGCTCTTCTCCGGCACGATTTACGATCACCTCCGCTGGGGCAACGAAAACGCGACGGATTTGGATTTTCTAAATTCTTAACTTCATGCACTGCCGTCTGGCCTGCGCGGACGAATTTATCGAGCGCTTCCCGGAAAAATACAATACCCGCATCGAGCGCGGCGGCACGAACGTATCCGGCGGCCAGAAGCAGCGCCTGTGCATCGCCCGCGCGCTGCTCAAAAACCCGAAGGTGCTCATTCTGGACGATTCCACCAGCGCCGTCGATACCGCGACGGATGCGAAGATTCGCGAGGCCATGCGCACCCACATTCCCGGCACGACCAAGATCATCATTGCGCAGCGCATTTCCTCCATTCAGGATGCGGATCGCGTGCTCGTGCTGGACAACGGCCGGGTCAATGCGTTTGATACTCCGGAGAACCTGCTGAAGACCAACGCGATCTATCAGGAGGTCTACAACAGTCAGGCCGGAAGCGGCAGCGGCGACTTTGACGAAGCCGCCATGAAGGGAGGCGACTGAGCATGATGGGACGAAACAGAAACGCCGGAAAGCCCGGCGCGAAGAACCCCGGCAAGACGTTTAAGCGCATCATGGCCGAGATCATGGGCCGCTATAAGCTGCACTGCGTCGCGGTCGTGCTCTGCCTGATCGTCAGCGCGGTGGCCAACGTCTACGGCACGATGTTCATGCAGCGCCTGATCGACGATTACATCACCCCGATGATCGGCCGCCCCGACCCGGATTTCGGCCCGATGGGGCGCGCCGTGCTCGGCGTCGCGCTGGTGTACCTCCTCGGCGCGTTCAGCGCGTGGCTGTACAATTACCTGATGATCTTTGTCTCACAGGGCACGCTCAAAAACCTGCGCGTCAAGCTCTTTTCCAAGATGGAGCGCCTGCCGATCAAGTATTTTGACACGCACGCCCACGGCGATATTATGAGCGTCTATACCAACGACATCGACACCATGCGGCAGATGATTTCCCAGTCCATGCCGCAGCTCATTTCCAGCGTTGTGACGATTGTGAGCATCGTGACCTCGATGATTATCCTCAACGTGCCGCTGCTGATCATCACGCTGTTCATGGTTGCCACGACGATGACGCTCTCCGTCAAGCGCATCAAGAGCGCCGGGCGCTTCTTCGTCGCCCAGCAGCAGGATCTGGGCAGGGTCAACGGCTATATCGAGGAGATGATGGACGGCCAGAAGGTCGTCAAGGTCTTCTGCCACGAGGAACAGAATTTCGCGGGCTTCAAGCAGCTCAACGATGCCCTCCGCGAGAGCGCCTACAACGCCAACCGCATCTCCAACACCATCATGCCGCTGACGATGGCGATGGGCAACCTGAGCTATGTGCTCTGCGCGGTGGTCGGCGGCCTGCTGGCCTCCGGCGGCTACCTCGGCCTGACCATCGGCACGCTGGTCTCCTTCCTGACGCTGAATAAGAGCTTTAACCAGCCGATCAATCAGGTTTCGCAGCAATCCAATGCCATTATCATGGCGCTGGCGGGCGCGGAGCGCGTCTTTGACCTGCTGGATGAAGCGCCCGAGGTGGACGACGGCTATGTCACCCTCGTCAACGCGAAAAAGGACGAAAACGGCGTCATCACCGAAAGCGACAGCCGCACCGGCCTCTGGGCGTGGAAGTACACGCACAAGGACACGGGCGAAACCGAATATCGCGAGCTGAAGGGCGATATCGTGATGGATCACGTCGATTTCGGCTACAGCGACGACAAGCTGGTGCTCCACGACATCAAGCTCTACGCCACGCCGGGGCAGAAGATCGCGTTCGTCGGCTCGACCGGCGCGGGCAAGACGACCATCACCAACCTGATCAACCGGTTCTACGATATTCAGGATGGCAAGATCCGCTACGACGGCATCAACATCAACAAGATCAGGAAGGACGACCTGCGCCGCTCGCTGGGCATCGTGCTTCAGGATACGCACCTGTTCACCGGCACGGTGATGGAGAATATCCGCTACGGCCGTCTGGACGCGACGGACGAGGAATGTATCGAGGCCGCCAAGCTCGCCAACGCGGACGGCTTCATCACCCGCCTGCCGGACGGCTACAACACCATGCTCAAGGGCGACGGCGGCAACCTCTCGCAGGGACAGCGCCAGCTTCTGGCCATCGCGCGCGCGGCGGTCGCCGATCCGCCCGTGCTGATTCTCGATGAGGCGACCAGCTCGATCGACACCCGCACCGAGGCGCTCGTTCAGGCCGGCATGGATTCCCTGATGAAGGGGCGCACCACGTTCGTCATCGCGCACCGCCTGTCCACCGTGCGCAACAGCGACTGCATCATGGTGCTTGAGCAGGGGCGCATCATCGAGCGCGGCACGCACGACGAGCTGATCGCCCAGCACGGCAAATATTACCAACTCTACACCGGCGATTTCGAGGAAAACGATTGACGATACTCGCCGCGAGAAACGGCGCAGATAGAACGAAAAAGAAGCCGAAGAACGCCTGAAAAGTGTCCCCCGTGTGAAAACGCGGGGGATTTTTTTCGTTCGCCGGGATAAATTTGACAGCCTCATGCGTTTCTATGGTATAATCGGAGGGAAGATTTTCCCGCCGAGGCCGTCTGCCCGGCGGCAGGCAGGAGGCTGGCACGATTGAATCAGGCTTGGTATCAGGTGGCGTCCATGGGCTTTGGGTATCTCAGCGCGGCGATTATCGCGCTGATCGTGCTGCTGGCCTTTCGGAAATATACGAAAGACCGCGCGCTCTGGCGGCGGGTCAAAAAGAACCTGCCGCGGACAGGCGCGGCGGGCCGCCTGATTGTGCTTTCCGCGGGGAATCGGCGGCTTCCGGCGGGAACGGAGCTGCGCGTGCCGTTTGAGGGGACGCTGGGCGGCTCGATGGGCTGCGACGTCTGCGTGCCGTATAAAAGGGTGCACATGCGCTCGGCGTTTTTCTGGGTCGAGGGCGAGGCGCTGCACCTCGTGCCGCTGCATAAGGACGGATTTCTGGCGGATGAAACGCCGATTGAACCGGGCGACGAGGCCATCATGCGCGACGGCGCGATGCTGCGCGTCGGCGAATTGAAGCTGGTGCTGCGGATGTATGACCGCGGCGAGGGTGTGGTCGGCGCGGACGAGCCGTATGTGACCCGCGCCCGCCGCAGCAAGGCCGGACAGGGGCGCGGCGACGGGCTGGGCGCGCCGACGCGCGGCGCGATCCGCAGGGAGAAAAAACGGATGAATTACAGCGAAGCGGACGAGACCGAACGAGCCTCCGCCGCGCAGAAGGATAAAAAGATGCGGAGGTGACGGCATGGCTCCACGCAAGCGCGATACACAGGTGCAGGAAGACGGGCAGACCGTCTATAAACCCGCAAAGAAAGCGAAAACCGTCGTGAAGGAAGAACCGGAGGACAAAAAGCCCGTCCGCCTCAAGCCGGCGCGGACGAAAACGGGCAGGCTCAAGCCCGAAGCGGAGAAAGAAGAAAAAAAGCCGGACAAAAAACCGCCCCGGCGCTACGAGCCGGAGCAGAAGCTGACCGGGCGGGAGAAAAAGGAAAAGGCGCGCGCCGCCGCCATCGCCCGCGACAGGCGCAGGGCGGTCAGCCGCGCGGGGGACGGATGCGTGACGATGATCGCGCTGCTGACGGCGGTGTTCGAGGTGCTCGGGCTGCTGCTCTGCGCGGCCAAGGCGGAAGGCGCGTGGGATACGCAGGCGGTCAGGCTGTGCATGGTCATGGCGCCGCTGGGGCTGCTCACCACGCTGGCGCTGCCGCGGCTTCTGCCGATGGATTCGCTGGTGATGGCGCTGACGAATTTCCTCTGCGGCGTGGGCGTGGTGGTGCTCTATACGGTCTCGCCCGAACGCGGCGCGCGGCAGGCGATGTTCTACGCGATGGGGCTGGCGGCGATGCTCGTGATGAGCGAAATCGTCTTCCATGTGCGCCATTTCCGGGGGCTGACGCTGCTGGGCATGGCGCTGGGCATCGGCGCGCTGATCCTGCCGCTGGCCTTTGGCGAATGGAAAAACGGCGCGAAGAACTGGGTGTCCGTGCCGCTGCTCGGCTCGTTTCAGCCCAGCGAAATCGTGAAGCTCTCGGTGGTGCTGGCGCTGGCGTATTTCTTCAGCGCGCATCGAACCGTCTGGCAGATGATGCCCGCGCTCCTGTTCGCGGCGGCCTGCCTTCTGCTGCTGATGATGCAGCGCGACCTCGGCACGGCGCTGATCTATTACCTGACGACGCTGGTGCTGTTCTACGTCGCCTGCGGCAACGTGCCGCTGACGATCCTCGGCCTCGGCGGCGGCGCGGGCGCGGCGGTGCTGGGCTATCAGATGTTCGCGCACGTCAAGGTGCGCGTGGCGATGTGGCGCAACCCGTGGAGCGACCCGACGGACAAGGGCTATCAGATCATTCAGGCGCTGCTGGCCATCGGCTCGGGCGGGCTGTTCGGCGTGGGGCTGGGGCAGGGTACGCCGGAGAAAATCCCCGCCTATTACAACGACTTTATCTTCGCCGTGGTCTGCGAGCAGCTTGGGCAGGCGTTCGGCGTGCTGCTGCTGGCGGTCTATGTGCTGCTGATTCTGCGCGGGGTGACGGTGGTTGCCCGCGCGCGGCGCTCGTTTGAGATGCTGCTGGGCTGCGGCGTGCTGACCATGCTGGGGATTCAGACGTTTATGATCGTCGCGGGCGTCATCAAGATGATTCCGCTGACGGGCGTGACGATGCCCTTCCTCAGCTACGGAGGCTCGTCGCTGCTCTCGTGCATGGCGATGATCGGGATTCTGCACGGGGCGAGCGCAAGGGCGCAGGAAAATCTGGAAGAAGATATTCTGTGCGTGAGAGGGTGATTTTATCAAGGTTATCAAGCGGCGCATGCACCTGCTGACGCTGCTGCTGGTGCTGATGTTCGCGCTGGTGATCGCGTATTTCTGCTATTCCGTCTATTTCTACGGCGGGCGCTGGGTCGCGAACCCCTATAACCCGCGCATCAGCAGCCGGAAGCAGCATGTCGTCATGGGCACGCTGACCGACAGGGACGGCACGGTGCTGGCCTATACGGATGAGGACGGCAGGCGGCGCTACAACGGCAGCGCGGCGACGCGCAAGGCGGTCTGTCAGGTGGTCGGCGACAGCGGCGGCAAGGTCTCCACCGGCGCGGACACGTTCCACGCGCAGTTTCTGCTGGGCTTCCGCTCCAGCATCTTCGAGCGGCTGGCCGACGCCTTTACCGGCACGACCCAGCGCGGCGACGACGTTCGGCTGACGATCTCCGAGCGGCTCTCCCGCTACATCAGCGAGCAGTTCCCCGCGGGCAAGCGCGGCGCGGTCGTCGTGCTCAATTACAAGACGAACGAGATTCTGGCGATGGTCTCCATGCCGCAGTTCGACCCGACGGACATGGATTCGGCACTGGTGGATGAAGCCGCAGGCGCACTGGTCAACCGCGCAACGCAGGGGCTTTATCCGCCCGGCTCGACGTTCAAAATCGTGACGCTGGCCTCCGCGCTGGAAAATCTGCCCGATCTGAACGATTTCGCGTTTGACTGCACGGGCTATTATCCCGTGGGCAACTACGCCGTCACAGACGGCAGCGCGCACGGGGTGCAAACCCTGTCCGACGCATTCGCGCGCTCCTGCAACACGACCTTCGCCGCGCTCTCGCAGGATCTCGGCTATGAGATGCTGGGCAATACGGCGGAGGAGATGGGCTTCAACCGGAACTTCATGTTCAGCGATTTGATCGTCTACAATTCCAGCTACCCCATCGACGACCTGAGCGCCGAGGATCTGGCGTGGTCGGCCATCGGTCAGGGGCGCGTGCTCGCCACGCCGATGCACATGGCGCTGATCGCCGCGACGATCGCCAACCGCGGCGTGATGAACGAGCCGCGCCTCGTCGCGCAGATCACGACCGCGCAGGGCGGAAACCGCGCGCTGCTCAGCCATGCGGGCGGCAGGCGCGTGCTCGGCGAGGACGTGGCGGCGCGGCTGGAAAAAGAGATGATCCGCGTGGTCAAATCCGGCACGGGCAAGCGCGCCGCGCTGAATAACGGCTATACCGTCGCGGGCAAAACCGGCTCGGCGGAGGCCAGCAACGACAAAAGCATCGAATCACATGCGTGGTTCGTTGGCTATATCACCAATGACAGCGCGCCTTACGCGATCTGCGTCCTCGTGGAAAACGGCGGAAGCGGCGGCGGCGTGGCCGCGCCGCTGGCGCGGAAGACGCTGCAAAAGGCGATTCATCTGGGATTATAATCAAGGAGGTTTTAAGCGATGCGCAAGAGGATTTCGGGTTTGATGACGTTGGTTTGTCTGTTGGTGGCGGCGGCTTCGGCGCTGGCGGCGGGCACGACGGTGACGACGTTCACGCCGTTTGCGGATATGGATTTCGCCGCGCAGGGGTACATGGATTTGATTACCGCGTGGGAAGACGAAACCGGCAACATGGTGGAGGATTATTCCGGCCTGGAGGACGATCTGTTCATGGAGCAGATGCAGGAGATGGTGACCGCCGGCCGCGCGGATCTGGTCGTCGTGCCGCTGGGCAGCGGGCTGACGAAGGATCAGCTGGTCAGCGTGGACGAGCTGCTGGCCGCCGCGCCGGATTGCGGCGCGAGGCGGATGGACGCGATGGCGGAGCGCGACGGCAGCGTACTGCTCGCGCCGGTGCGCTTCAACTGGGAGGCGCTGTACGTCAACACCGACGTGCTGGAGGCGAACGGCGTCGCCGTGCCGACGAATTACGACGAATTGATCATCGCCTGCGCGTCGCTGGCGCAGAAGGGGATTCTGCCGCTCGCCAACGCCATGTGCGAATGGCCGGAGGTCGTGCTGGACTGCACGGCGATGATCGGCGCGCCCGCCGATCAATACGGCCAGCAGACCTCGCTGGACGGCGCGAAGGCCGTGACGACGGCGCTCACGCAGGTCGGCGCGTTCGGCCTCGATCCGTGGAATCTGACGGACGAGCAGGCGAAGCAGGCGTTCCTGGAGGGGGCGGCGGCGATGCGCTTTGACGGCAGCGATTTGGCCGAGCTTGTGCCCGAGGCGCGGCAGGAGCACGTCGTCGCCGTCGCCCTTGCGGGCATGGACGGGCAGGCGCGCACCGCGCTGGTCGGCACGCCGAGCTATGGGCTGGCGCTCACCCGCGCCTGCTGGCAGGACAGCGCGCGCCGCGAGGCCGCCCTGTCTCTGGCTCAAAAGCTGCTGGGCGGTGACGGCGCGGCGATGATTGGCGCGCCCGCGTATACGACCGCGCTGGGGAAGAGCGTGGCGCAGATGACCGCCTCGGCGACCGCCTGCGCGGGGCTGCTGTATGACCTGAACCCCGAGCATTTTAACGAATGGTCGGAGAGCGTGGTTTCCGCGCTGATGGCGCTGTAATACTAATTCTTGTTAAAATGGCTTAATCCGCGCACCATCTTTTTCGCTCTGACTTTGCCTCGTTCCGTTCAACGTACCTCCAGTACGCCTCACTTCACTTGGCTTCGTCAGAACAAAAAATCTGATGCGCTCTGTTAAGCATTTTAACTGCGAATTAGTATAAAAGAACAGAAAGAGCGCATGGCTGTGTTGGCCGTGCGCTCTTTTTAGCGAATCGGAAATTGCATAAAATCGCCCGCGTGAGCAAAAATTTGATGCTTTTGCAGACTTCGGCGGAGGGGCAGGCGGGCTCAGCCCGCGTTATACCCGTTCCGCGACGAGGTCGCCCATCTGTGTGCAGCCGACCTTCGTGCAGCCCGCGGCAAAAATATCGCCGGTGCGGTAGCCCTCGTCGAGCACCTGCGAAACCGCGCGCTCAATCGCGGCGGCTTCCTGCTCGAGGCCGAGGCTGTGGCGCAGCAGCAGCGCGCCGGAGAGAATCGTGCCCAGCGGATTGGCGATATCGCGCCCCGCGATGTCCGGGGCGCTGCCGTGAATCGGCTCATACAGGCCGCGCGTCGTGCTGCCCAGGCTGGCGGAGGGCATCATGCCCAGACTGCCCGCGATGGCGGCGCTCTCATCCGAGAGGATGTCGCCGAACAGGTTGCCGGTGATCATCACGTCAAACTGTGCCGGGTTCAAAATGAGCTGCATGGCGGCGTTGTCCACGTACATGAAGCTGACCTCGACCTCCGGGTATTCGCGGCTCAGGCGCTCGACCGTCTCGCGCCACAGGCGGCTGCATTCCAGCACATTCGCCTTATCCACCGAGCAGAGCTTGCCGCGGCGTTTCTTCGCCATTTCAAAGCCGATTCGTGCCAAACGCTCGACCTCCGGAACAGAATACGCCATCTCATCCGTTGCCGCCGCACGATCTTCACTGCGCCAGCGTTTGCCGAAGTAGATATCGCCGGTCAGCTCGCGCAGAATCATGATATCAATCGGCTTGGAAATGAGATCCGGACGGAGCGGGCACGCGCCCGCAAGCTGGGGATGGATGGTGCAGGGGCGCAGATTGGCGAACACCTGCATGCCCTTGCGCAGGGCGAGCAGCCCCTTTTCCGGGCG
>OLOV01002463.1_pt1 | contig 12499 bp, 7 predicted proteins | sample 1672931 | NCBI WGS metagenome assembly OLOV01 (sample SAMEA3136738, study PRJEB25190) | human gut metagenome | biome: human gut; feature: human-associated habitat; material: faeces | place: Austria | collected 2013
TGGGCACCGTTCGCAGCGACATCTTCAAGATGTTCCTGACGGAAGCACTGATCGTAGGCGTGATCGGCGGCGCGGCGGGCTTGGTGCTGAGCTTTATCGCCAAGTGGCTGATACCGATGATCTTCGCATCCCGTGAGCTGCGGTGCGTGCTGCCCTGGTGGCTGGCGGTCTGCGGTGTGGCGTTCTCAGGCGCGGTAGCCATTGCCGCCGCATGGATCCCCGCACGAAAGGCAACGCTTATCAGCCCCAACGAGGCCATCCGCTCTGAGTGAGGTAACGATATGAAAAAGACAACACAAAACGTAAGACGCTCACTGCGCCGTGCGCTGACGCTGCTGCTGGCACTGGTAATGACCCTTTCTCTGACGGTACAGGCTTTCGCAGCAGTTGGTACTTGGCCAGCCACCGGTACAGCCAGCGGTGACAGGTATTTGCAAAACAGTGGTACTTTCTATAACGGCAGTGCTGTAATAGCCCCGCTATATGCCAATTTTGGCGGCTTTATCAATGTATACGGCGTGCCGAAGGGCTCCGCTGCAAGAGCCTATGTAATGACGCCGACCTCCATTGACTTTGGCGACAACAAGAGTTCGAAAAATAATACCGCCGACCTGGAGCTGAACAAAGCCTACGACTTCTCGAAGCCGATCCGGTATAACGTCACCGCTAAGAATGGACGGACATTCCCGGTTTATGCCTTTGCGGCGGAGGCAACCAGCAAGGATACCTGGACAGAAGCGGATACCCAGGAACTGCTGGGTATGGCGGAGCTGTTCGCGGATACCTATCATCAGCTCTATCTTGTAATAGATAAGATCAATGCGGCAAAGACCAATATCGGCGCGTATCATCCGGCCAATGCGGATATGCTCGGTACACTGGGCTACTGGCTAGGCATGAATACCGCTTTTTATGACGACGATACTGTCGGCATGGGAGGCAACCGTCTCTTTGCCTCCTATGAAGCAAAGTGGCGTGCGGGCGGCGAGGAGGCCGTTCAGTTCATGCGGGAATACCTGCAAAAGTATATTGCTAAAAAAGGTTATAGTCAGGTCAGCCCTGCGGCCCTGCGAATCATCTATGAGCAGATCGTCCCTGAATATCTTTCCTACGTTGAACAGAATCGCATCAAGGAGCCGGTCATCGGCCGGGTGACCATTGGCGGCTCTGTGGGCAGTATCGATGCCGCGGCTCGCACGGTGACGGTGAAGCTGCCGAAAAATGTAGACCGTTCCCAATTAACAGTGGATGTTGAGGTAGGAACTGGACTAATCGCCAATTCGGTGGCGGGTTCTGTGGCCCAAGGGTCTTTGGCCTATCAGGTAACGCCCTATGATCCAGCCTATGGTACCAGATATAACGCTTTGAGCGCTACGTGGCGTATCATCATCGAAACGGGTACGCCGGATAATCTGGTCACCTCCTTCGCCGTTACCGCTGATGATGGCAAGACCCGATACGCCAAGATCGACGAGACCAACAAGACGATCTCCCTGAATCTGCCGGAGGACACCGACCTGCGCGCCATCACGCCGGTGGTCGTTCATACCGGCACGGCGGTCACGTTAGAGGGTTCGGCCCTTGACGGCAGCACTTCCTTCGATTTCACCAATTCCGAGACGACACCTCTGACATTGGTGGTGACCAACAGCAACTTTGCTCTGCGAACGGAATACAGGGTAACCGTCACGGCCAGAAAGTCCTCAGAGAATTACATCACCACCTATAAGCTGGGCGACGCAGAGGGCGTGATCAATGGCGACAACATTGCCATCACCATCCCTTACGCCATGGATCTGGCGGCTGTAAAGCCGGAGATCACCTTTTCCGAGTTTGCGGTGCTCGTCGAGCCTGATACGCTGAAGGTGGGCGAAAACACCTACACCGTTACCTCTGAAGACGGCAAAGTACGTACTTATACGGTGACCATCACCCGCACGGCGGTGGCAAGAGGCAGACAGATACTGTCCTTCACCTATGGCGCGGCGGCAGGCGTGATCGATCAGGTGAATGGTACGATCTCACTGGTGCTGCCCGCTGGTACCGGCACCACCTTTGCACCGACCATCCGTGTATCGGATTTCGCCACGGTCACACCGGCCTCCGGTGAAGCGCAGGACTTCAGCAAGCCGGTACAGTACAAGGTCAAGGCGCAGAACGGCTCCACCAATACCTATACCGTCACTGTAACAGTTTCCCAGGAGCAAGCAGAGAATCCTTACAAGGCGAAAATGGAGTCACTGGTCAGCAAGATCAACCAGCGGTACAGCCGGACAACGGCAGGCGCGTGGGAGGACTGGGAATGGATGAACCTGGGCTTCTACCAGAAGAAGCTGGGTAATCTTGACGACGACTTCTCCATCGCGGAGTGCATCAAGCGGCTGGACACCACCACCAATGTGGCCATGACCAACATTGACCGTAAGATCATGACACTGACCGCCCGCGGCATCGACTGCTCCAAGTTGTCCAAGTACAACAACGGCAAACCCTTTATCGACGCCAAGGGCAACGAAGTGGACGACTTCGTTTCCATCCTCTATAACTACCGGGGCGGCTACACCATCAACGGTCCCATTTTTGCCCTGAACGCACTGGATATGGGCAACTATACTATCCCTGAAAACGCCGTGTGGACGCGGGAAAAGCTGCTGGAGACGATCCTGAACCACAAGTATCTGTCGGACGGCTTCGGCTTGGATATGGTCACCATGCTGATGCAGTCTATCGCGCCCTATCAGAACGATCCAGTGTACGGCGAGCGGGTCAAGGCTAAGCTGTGGGAGGGCTTTGACATCGTTATGAACAGCTTTGGCACCGACCCCTTTGACAACCCCTTCGGCGTTCAGTGGGGCGGCGTGTATACCTCTGAGGGCGCGTCCCAGATCATCTGCGCTCTTTCCGCTATGGGCGTTGACGTCCACACGGATGTGCGCCTCAATAACGGAAAGGACAGCGTGCTGACCTCGTTCCTCAACTACGCCGACTTTGACGAGGGCTATTTTGCCCACAGCAACACGACGCACAAGAACGCCATGGCCACCTATCAGGGCTGCTATGCCACACAGTGGTATCTGGGCTTCCTGAATAACGGCGGGGCGGGGCATCCCTATTCCCTGTATTATCATCGCTTCGATTTCTCCCGTAAGCTGTCCACCGAGGCGGACATTACCTCCTTTACACTGGAGGGCAAGCAGGGCGTGTTTACCACGGAGGGCAGAGACAACATCATCACCGTGACCCTGCCTGCCGGTACGCCGCTGAACGACATGCACCCGCAGCTTCAGCTGTCTGACTATGCCACGATCCTTGCACCGGATCTTACCGGCGGCATCACCTTTGTGAAGGATACCAAGACCGCCTTCACCGTGCAGGCGGAGGACGGCAAGACCACCAAGACCTACTATGTGGTAGTCAAGCTCTCGGATGAAGAAAAGCCCTCCGGCGCGGAGATCTACACCGATACCATTATGCTGAAGGACGCCAATATCCTGCGGGATCTGGACATTCTGGGCAAGAATATCACTACTGGCACGGACAGCACGGATATCGAGCTGCTGCTTGACGCAGGAAAGGACACCTCAAATCTGATGATCTACGCCCGCCTCTCCTATGGAGCCACTGCCTCGCCGGCACTGGACGGGAAGAAGGGCATGAACCTGTCGGATTGGACGACCTTCACCATCACTTCCGGCGACGGGACGAATACCCGGACGTACCGCATCAAGGCCACGGCACGGACGCAGGCGTCTATCTCCGCCTTCAGCCTTACCATCGGCGGCACGGTCTATGAGGGCGTTATCGACGACAAGGCCAACACCATTACCGTGTCCGGTGTGGACGACAGCAAACTGTCAAGCACCTCCTTCGCCCCGGATGTGACGCTTGGACCGGAGACTCTGGTCTGCTCTCCTGCTCCCGGTCTGGCGCAGGACTTCTCCCGCACGGTGCAGTACATCGTTGCGGGCAATGAAAAGGTGCTGTCCCGCACCTACACCGTCTCCGTGCTGAATAAGGCGGGTCAGCTAATCTCCGGCAGCGGCGGTGGAGGTGGCAGCGACCCTGTAACGCCGGCCACCGGCGCGAAGATCACGGCCTTTTCCGTGCTGGGCGTGGACGGCGTCATCAACCAGAGCGCAGGTACTATCACCGTAACGCTGCCTGCCGGTACGAACGTGACGGCGGTAGACCCCTCCGTTACAGTGACGGCGGGCGCGGTGGTCAGCCCTGTGCCCGGTGAGGTGGTGAACCTGACCGTTCCAGTGGTCTACACCGTGACGCTGGGCGAGGAAACCAGCCGCTATACCGTCACCGTGACCTTCGAGCGCAGCGTTTCCCAGCAGCTTTGGGACGAGCTGGGCAACAACTCGGATGTGGCGGATCACCAGACCAGCCACACCAAGCGGGATTGGAGCTGAGTGCCATGAGGAAAAGAAAAACTGTATTTCTATTGCTGGCGTGCCTGCTGCTGACGCTGGCGGCCGGCTGCGGGAAAGAAACCCAGCAGCCGCAGGAGCGCAGCAGGTGGGATATTCTCTCCGCACGGTGCGGTGAGGCGGAATGTATGGTGTCCGTTACCAAGAATTGGGGCGGACAGGAGACGGGGCTGAGCTGTGTTGTGTTCATCCCCCCCACGGAGGGCATGGACATGACCGCCGTCCCGCTGACACTACAGCTTTCCAAGGGCGCGACGCTGGACGAGACTGAGCCGTGCATCGTATCCATTGACGGTATGTCGCTTGTGGTGGATCTGACGGTTAGCGATCCCTGCATCACCGTGCAGAACGAGGGCTATACCCGCACCTACTGCCTGCGGCTCAAGGAGGCGGCGGGATGAAGCGTATAGTATGCTTGCTGATCGCCGCGCTGAGCGTAAGCCTGCTGCTGGGCGGCTGCGGCCAGAACAGCGATCCGTTGGCTATCCGGGAGTTTATCATCGGCGACAGCATTGGCACGGTGGAGCAGCGCGGCAGCGGAAAGGATGCGGAATATGTGATCTGCATCACACTGCCGATAGAAACGGATTTCCAGAACTGCACAGCCAACATTACGCTGGCGGACGGCGCGTCCGTCAATGGCGATAGTCCCTGCCTGAAGGCAGATTTGGGCGGCCGCATGGTGCTGGATCTGACGCTGGAACATCGGGATCTGATTATAGAGAATGGGTCAAGCAGCCGTTCCTACGGCTTTGAAATAGGGCTGAGCCGGTAACGGCTCATGATAGAAAAGAGGTGATGCATGGGATTACGGCGTTCCCTGCGCAGAAGAGATCAACAAAAAATTAACAGAAGGAGAACGAACATGAAAATGACGAAGAAGATCACCGCATTGTTGTTGGCTCTCGTTATGGCGCTGTCTCTCAGCACCATGGCATTTGCCGACGGCACCACGATGACCACGACCGGGAAAGTAACCCGCACGACCGTCAATTCCATTGACGCCGTGTCCTCCGTCACCATTGGCGGCACCACCGCCTATTATGAGAAGGACAGCAATACCGGCGACCAGATCTATATCCGCGCCATGGTGGCCGGCGGCTCCGAGTATGGCCTGAAGAGCACCGACGTGGTGATCAACCTGAGCAATGCCGGCGCCACCATCAACGGCGACCTTGCCTTCACGGGTGCGGGCAATGTCCGCACGGCGACGAATGTGAACCTGCTCAACAAGGTCTATACCGTGATCATCAGCACCTCCGAGGGCGGCGTCACAACCAGCAAGACCTATAAGCTGGCCGCCGGTCTCCCCAATGGCGAAGTTTCCATCGCATCCAACGATCCGCTGCGCTTTGCTACTTTAAAACTGGCTAACGTGGATGCTACGATTACCGCAAACAATGCGCAAAACCCCTGCATGGGAAATACGACGCTGAACACTGATGGCAAGTGGACATTTGTGAGCTATAAAGCCAGTGCAACATCTACTGTGGCAATTAGCAACCGCGCTGCAGTTGCTGCGCGGATTAAGATTCCCAGCGGCACAAGTGCCTCCGGCGGCTGCCTTGGCAGTACCGTTATTAGTGGTGGAAATTCAACCAGAAGTGCAACACTGAACCTTGATACGCCCTCTCCCTACATGAATGTTACGGCAAACGGTGAAGTCAGAAAGTACTATGTTTTCCTGACTGATCCCGGTACGTTCACGGTGCGTTATGGCATCGATTTTACTGAGGCTATGGCAGATACCACTAACTATACCGGTGCCGTAAAAACCGCAGTAGATACCCTGTATGGGCAAGCTAAAGAGTATTTTGGCGTTTCCGACAATCAGACCTGTGGTGGTTATGGAGAAATCATCGTCAATTCCGGTGAAACAGTCATGGATATCATGCGTAAGTTTGCTGTAGCACATGGCTATACATCTGAAGTTCCCGAGGGCTGCACCTATATGGCGACTCTGAATGGCATTGGTGAGTTTGACTTTGGTCAGTATTCCGGTTGGATGTACACTGATGGTCCCTCTTGGACCAGCGACGGTAAGGCAGACTATACCAAGTGGAATACTCCCGCTGTGGGCGGTGCCAGTTACACTCTGAGCGCAGGCGATACTATCTGCTGGTTCATCTGCTGCAACTATATGCATCATCCTTGGGGTTGATGTAAAGCCAAACATAGAAAGTGAATCACAAGGAGGGCGGAGCTTTCCGCTCCGCCCTCCTCGGATTCAAGACTGGAGAAGTGCTTATGAACAGATTGAAGCGCATAGCGGCTTGGAGCTTATTGATTGTACTATGTTTCAGTATATTCCCTTGCAAAGTGACATATGCAGCAGACAATGGCTTTACAATTGAAGACAATAGTGGAAATACCTACTCCGCCGTAGCGACCGATCTCGTTAATTCGGTGGATTATACAGATACAAATACTAAGATCTATTGTGTATGGGTCCCAGATTCTGTAACATCCCTCACTGTAAAATCAAAAAAATATACAAATGCGACTTGCCATTGCGACAATAATAAAATCACCTGTGAGAGCAACAACGGAGAGCTGACGGCAACGGTTTTAACAGAAACTGAGCATGATTCGTGGTGCCTTAAGGAGTCATTGGAATCTGGGGATGTAGCTGGTGCGGAAAGCTATATTGACTGGAACTCTGCAACTTCGCTCTTTACGGTGCATCTCATGACAGGTGAAGACCTCGACAATCTGGGTGAGAATGTTATGATTTTTGTCCAGGTTGGCGGTACAAAACCCGGAAGTGATGTTACCCCTCCCGAACTTGCTTTGGCTACTGATGGTGTAGAGCGTACAAGCGATACTACAGCCACCATCAAGTTTACCTCCAATGAAGCTGGTATTTATTACTATTCTCTTGCTTCTGCAGATGTGGACACATCTGTCGCTGGTACAACGATGGTTAGTGGCGAAAACGCACTGAACATTACCGGACTGACCGCTGGAGAGGTAACGGTTTATATTAAGGCGCGGGATGTTATAGGCAATGTTATGGATGTCGCTCTAGAAGTTGCAATTCCGACCTATGTGCCCTCCTATGAGGTTTTTTTAACGCTCTTTAAACCTGCGCAAAAAGGGTATCGCTATGTCAGTACGACGGCGGACGGACTCCCGTTAAAGTCAGATGAGGTGCCTTATACGACTACATATAAGGGAGCACAGGCGGGACAGACGATTAAGGTCACACTCTATATTCCGGAGAGTGATAAAGAATTGGAAACAGTTGAACTCGTAACGAATGACAGCAGTGCAACACCTATTAATGTAACTGTTAATGGTGAAGAGAACAGTTTCAGCTTTACCATGCCGGCAGCCAATGTACGTGCGAAAGCCTTTACCCTCAAGGATTCGCTTGCCGTAAGATATAATCTGAAAGCAGATGTTTCCCTGTTGTACGAAGATATCAAAGATTCAGACGGAAATCGCCAAGGCACGGTGACCTTCACCGATGCAGCAGGAGCAACGCTTGTGCAGGCCAAACCCGGCCAACGGGTAACTGTGACTGCTCAGCCACGGCCGTATACGGTAGGCGACATGTTCCGGAGGGAGTTTGTCTGCTGGAAAAATGCCGAAGGCATTTCTATCGATGAAGAGAATAGCACGAAGACCTCTTTTACCTTTACTATGCCAGCAAGTGATGTATATTTGTTTGCGGAAGTCAAAAATGTTGGTACGGAGATTACATGGGGCACATATCCTTCGGATGTGGCCGATATTACGATAGAAGGGCTCGGCAGTAAATACAGTCCTTTTACTTTTGCTGGAGATGTAGAGCTGGATGCTATCCCAACAGGAGAGGACTGGTGGTATCGGTACGAATTCACAGGCTGGACAGTGAAGCGTGATGGAACGATACTGACAGATGTAGATACTTCCCAGTTAATTAGCGATGATCGTCCCGAAGGTACTTTCGGCTATGCTACATATGCGAAATTTAGCGTGAGCGGCAAGAAAATGACCGTCACAGCCAATTTCCGTGAACGCAAGTTCGCCAGTGTGACCGCTGCGGTTAACGACAGCGACATGGGTTCGGCGACTGTGGCTGTCGGCACTGGCACACCGAATACAAATATTCCTGCTGTCTTTGAAGGACAGACCGTCACCCTGACCGCCACACCCGGCGAACGCTATACGCTGAAAGGCTGGGAGGTCAAGGACAAGGACAACACCACTGTGGAATACCGCGTTGCGGAGGATGTCGACGTTGCCACATTCATCATGCCTGCCACTGGCAAGGACATCACCGCAAAGGCGATCTTCGAGGTAGATCCCGCAAAGGCCAGCACCGCCTGCGATCTGAGCAATGTGACGCTGGACATTCGCGGTGCCACCAGCGAGCGCAGCGGCACCAAGTATACCATCACGGTTCCGGCTAACACAGACGAAGCCGCGCTGGCGAAGGCGGTGCTGACGCTTGAGATCTCCGAGTATGCCGCTGTAAAGAAGACCGGCGAAACCGACAACTGGCCTGCAGAGGGCAAAGCCTGTGGTATGAAGTTGGATACGCCGGTGATCTTCACTGTCACCGCCGAGGACGGCAAGACCACGCAGGACTACACGGTGACCATCACCAGAACCAAGAGCACCACGAAGGACATCACCGCCGTCAAGCTGTTGAACGCCGATAAGTCCGTGATCGCTGAGGGCAAGCTCAGCGGTACGACGTGGACGATCACGCTGCCCTCTGACACGGATAAGGCGTTGATCAACAAGATCGGCACTTCTACGGATGTCTTTATGCAGATCAACTACACCGGTGTGTCTCTGGCACAGACAGAAGGCTATGACGATGCGACTGGCATCATCGGCAAATGGTCCTCCGGCAATGTCATGTGTGGCATCAGCCCCAACAGCAGCAAAACTTTCACCGTCACTGCCGAGGATGGCAGTACCAAGACCTACACGGTGGAGATCAAGTACACCGCCCCCAATGCCCCCACCCTGTCCGGCGGCTCCGCCACTCGCAGCAGTAAGACTGCCGCAACGGTGAAATTTACCTCCAGCGAGGCGGGCAACTACTTCTACAAGGTGGTGGATCACGGTGCGGCAGTGCCCACGGTGGATACCAGCAAGAACGGCACATCTGCCGTCAAGGGTGAGAACACCATCACCCTCAGCAATCTGACCGAGGACGCCCGTGACATCTACATTGTGGTCGTAAACGCCTCTAGAGGCGAGAGCGCTGCCCTGAAGGTAGAGATCCCCGCCTACGGCAGCGGCAGCGAAACACCGGACACCGGTAAGTTTACCATCACTATTAACGCACCCAAGGGCGGCACCATTACCACCAACCGCACCAAGGCGGATAAGGGCGATGAGATCATCGTCACTGTGAAGCCTGACAGCGGCTATCAGATGGTGGAGGGTTCCCTGACCTATTCGCTGGCGGTGGCAGGTGGTGAAACGGTCAAGATCACAGGCAACCGCTTTACCATGCCTGCAGGCAATGTGACCATCACCTGCAAGTGGGAGACGGCCACCACGACGGCCAAGGGCATCACCAGCTTCTCCGTCAGCGGTGTGGTCGGTGCGGTGAACAACACCACCAATACCATTACCATCACACTGCCCCGCGGCACAGATGTGACGAAGCTGACCCCGGTTATCGCCACAAACGGTGTCAAGTCCCTGACACCTGGCAGCGGTGAAACGGTGGACTTCACCAATGCCGTGACCTACACCGCCGCCATGGAGGATGGCAGCAGCAAAACCTATACTGTCACGGTCTACGTGGACAAGGGTACGCTGGCCGACCAGTTCTGGGACAAGCTGACGGACTTCGTCAACCAAGTTCCCTGGTGGGAGTACGCAAAGCATCAGCAAAGCACCAGCAAGTATCCCAAGTATTGGTAAGTAGTTTTCTCTACGCAAGGGAGGCTGTCGGCAACGCCGGCAGCCTCCTTCTTATTTTCCATCCTTCGCTGCTACGAACCAGCGGCCTTTTTCAAACCAGAGATAACTCTCCCTGCCCCGTATGCGGCAGGTATATCTCTCTCCCACGCCGCCTACACTTTGGCAGGCTGCGCGGCGCACGTCCAGTATCTTGTCGATATGATATCTGCGCATTTCGTCAAACTCGATCTCGATAGGACGCATCTTCCCGTTGGCGTCAAAATGCACTGTCACCGGCACATACTTCTTTTCAAGTTCCATGGATATTCCCCCTATCCTGCGAAGTAGCCTATCGGATGCACGGTATGGTCATCCTTGGGATTGATGCAGCCCAATGCCGGGTCAGACATGGTGATGGCGCGGCGCACACTCATATAGCCATATCGCTGCCGCAGCCTGTCCATGGTCACATCGATTTGTTCCCACGCGCCCCGATGCCTATCGTTATCAAAAAGCGACGTTTGTATACCAATAGTCGCATCTACCAGATCGGCGCCGCGCACACCAATGCTGCGTACCGGCAGCGTCCACGGATAGCTGCGACGGAACAGGTCGAACGCCACTTCTGCGATCTCCGCACTGGAGCAGGTGGGAACTGCCAGTTTCTTTTGCCGGCAGTACCAATGCAGCTCCGTATCCCGGACAGCAACTTCGACCACCGTACACTTTGATGCCAGCTCCCGCATTCTGCTGGCTACACTTTCCGCCAACAGATACAGCATGAGACGCACATCATCGTCGCTCACCAGATCGCGCGGCGTGGTGGCGCTGTTGCCTACCGATTTTATGGCACGGATATGGTCACTCCGCTGTACCGGCGATACATCAAGTCCGTTGGCAAAGGTGTGCAGCACCAGCCCCATTTTCCCCAGCTTGTATTCCAAAAGCTTCGGCGACGCCTCGGCAAGCTGCCCGATGGTATAAATCCCAACACCGCGCAGCTTGCGCTCTGTGGCAGGACCAACATAGAGCAGATCGGATGCTGGCAGCGGATAGACAATTTCTTTATAGTTATCCCGCTCGATACGGGTGATGGCGTCCGGCTTTTTATAGTCACTACCCAGCTTCGCCGTGATCTTATTGTCGGAAACGCCGATGCTGGCGGTGATCCCCAACTCAAACTTGATCCGCTCGCTGATCTCTTCAGCAATACTCACGGCCGAACCGAACAGACCGACGCTGCCGGTCACATCCAACCAGCTTTCATCAAGGCCAAACGGTTCGATCTGGTCGGTGTATTTCTCGTAAATCTCGCGAGCCATCTTACTGAATCGGATATACTCCCTCATATCGGCAGGCAGCACCACCAGATCGGGGCAAAGCTGCTTCGCCTGCCAGATGGCCATGCCGGTTTTGACGCCACGTGGCTTTGCTACATAGTTGGCAGTAAGGACGATTCCGTGACGGGCTTCTGGATCACCGCAGACTGCCACCGGCTTTTGCCGCAGTTCAGGGTGCCGCTGACATTCCACAGATGCATAAAATGCATTCATATCTACGTGTAGAATATGCCGTCCCATCTATCCGTCCTCCTCTCAGTTTTCTCAAACATTATAATAGAACATAAGTTCTATATGCACAAGAGGTAAATACTGTCGGCACAGCTCATGACTGTCATTTTGACGACACAAAATATAGGAGGCATATCTGCACAGTTCTTACATCAGTTGTGTGGTGATGGACATGTACTCAGAGATAATGGCAGGCCTGCAAGGAAAAATTCTATGCTTTATACAAAAGCCTTACCCCCAAACGGCACCGTTTAAAAATCTTCAATTCTTATCAAAAATGCGGAGAACCTATCGGCGATTCCGGCTCCCGCGTTGTATCCGGCACGATTCTATGAGAGAAACGCCTCGCATCTGCGGCAGTCATTATCCGGAAGCAACGATGCCCTTTGACGCGCTTTTTAGTTGCAGAAACAACAAAAAGCGGTCAGAAATTGTGCAAAAAAACATTGCCTGTCACCAGAAACTTTGGTACTATGAGAATGAAAAAGTGTCGATTGTTGGTACGTGTCCCGCCGAGAGGAGATATCCTATGAACGTGACCGTTGCGGATTGCCTGAGACTTCCCACACTGCGTGAAGCGCAGCTAGTCGCCGGTGCAAAAGGGTTGGATCGTGCGGTGTCCTCCGTCAGTGTGCTGGA
>OLOV01002464.1_pt1 | contig 12493 bp, 8 predicted proteins | sample 1672931 | NCBI WGS metagenome assembly OLOV01 (sample SAMEA3136738, study PRJEB25190) | human gut metagenome | biome: human gut; feature: human-associated habitat; material: faeces | place: Austria | collected 2013
AATTTTTAAATTACAAAAATGTAATTCCAAAAAATTGGGAAACAAGAATAAAAGTAAATAAAAAATAAAGTAAAATGCCATTTACAAAGCCATAAATTAAAGCAAATTTATAACTTAATAAATATTGACTTATCTAAATTTATTAGTATATAATAATCAATAAGTGCAAATAATTATACAAAAGAATTTTTGCCAGAAAGGATGATGAAAAAATGGCAGTAGAAGTTACTGATGAAGAAAAACAAAGAATAAAAGAAATGATAGATAAACTTGTGGAAAAGGCTAAAATAGCTTCAGAAGAGTATATGGACTTAACTCAAGAACAAGTTGACAATATAGTAAAACATATGTCAATGGCAGGATTAGAGCACCATATGGAACTTGCTAAAATGGCAGTTGAAGAAACAAATAGAGGAATATATGAAGATAAAATAACTAAGAATATGTTTGCAACAGAATATATATATCATAGTATAAAATATGATAAGACTGTTGGAGTAATTAATGAAAACGATGAAGAAGGATATGTGGAAATAGCAGAACCAGTTGGCATAATAGCAGGTGTAACACCAGTTACAAATCCAACTTCAACTACAATGTTTAAATCGATAATTGCTGCTAAAACAAGAAATGTAATAATATTTGGTTTTCACCCTTCAGCACAAAAATGTAGTACTGCAGCAGCAAAAATATTAAGAGATGCAGCAGTAGAAGCAGGAGCACCAGAAAATTGTATATTATGGATAGAGGAGCCATCTATTACTGCAACGTCAATGCTGATGAATCACCCAGATGTTAATTTAATATTAGCAACTGGTGGAACAGGAATGGTAAAAGCAGCATATTCTTGTGGTAAGCCAGCATTGGGAGTTGGCCCAGGGAATGTTCCTTGCTATATAGATAAAACAGCGCACTTAAAAACTTCGGTAAATGACCTAGTAATGTCTAAATCATTTGATAATGGCATGATTTGTGCCTCTGAGCAATCAGTTATAGTTGACAGAGAAATACATGAGGAATTTGAAAAACTTATGAAAGAAGCAGGTTGCTATTTTATGTCACAGGAGGAAACAGATATATTAAGAAATAGCATGTTTATAGAAGAAAAAGGATGTGCCTTAAATGCAGATATTGTTGGAAAAAGCCCATATCAAATAGCAAAAGGTGCAGGAATAGAGGTACCAAAAGACACAAAGGTATTAGTTTTAAAAGAAAATGGAATAGGGATAGAATATCCATTTTCAAAAGAAAAGTTAAGCCCTGTTTTAGCATACTACATTGTAGAAAACGCAGATGAGGGAATAGATATAGCAGAAAGATTAATAGAATTTGGAGGATTAGGACATTCAGCTGTTATTCATTCAGAAGATGAACAAACAATATTAAAATTTTCAGAAAAGGTTAAGGTAGGAAGAATAATAGTAAATTCACCATCAACACATGGAGCAATAGGAGACATATACAATACAAATATGCCATCATTAACATTAGGATGTGGCACATTTGGAGGAAACTCTACAACAGCAAATGTATCATCAGTTAATTTAATAAATATAAAAAGGGTTGCAAAAAGAAGAGTAAATATGCAATGGTTTAAAGTTCCAGAAAAAATATACTTTGAGGCAGGTTCAATAGGATATTTAGAAAAAATGCCAAATATATCAAGAGCATTTATAGTAACAGACGAATCAATGGTTAAATTTGGATATGTAGATAAAATATTATATTATTTAAGAAAAAGAAAAGAATATGTTCATTCGGAGATTTTTGCAGATGTAGAGTCAGACCCATCATTTGAAACAATTAATAAAGGAGTGCAAATGATGAGGGAATTTAAACCAGATGTAATAATTGCATTAGGTGGTGGAAGTCCAATAGATGCAGCAAAAGGAATGTGGCTATTTTATGAACATCCAGAAGCAGATGTTGAAGGGTTAAAACTTAAATTTATGGATATTAGAAAAAGAACTTATAAATTTCCAAAGTTAGGAAACAAAGCTAAAATGGTAGCAATACCTACAACTTCAGGAACAGGCTCAGAAGTAACATCTTTTGCAGTAATAACAGATAAAAAACTTAATAAAAAATATCCATTAGCAGATTATGAATTAACTCCAGATGTAGCAATAGTAGACCCGGATTTGGTTATGAGCTTACCAAAAGGAATAACAGCAGATACAGGCATGGATGTATTAACACATGCAATAGAGGCATATGTTTCTAACATGGCATCAGATTATACAGATGGATTAGCAGAAAAAGCAGCGGAACTAGTGTTTAAAAATATTAGAGAAGCATATAACAACGGAAGTAATAGAGTTGCAAGGGAAAAAATGCATAATGCAAGCACAATAGCAGGAATGGCATTTACAAATGCTTTTCTAGGAATAAATCATTCATTAGCACACAAAATAGGTGGGGAGTTTCATTTGCCACATGGAAGAATTAATGCAATCCTTTTACCATATGTTATAAAATATAACAGCCAAAAGCCAACAAAATTTGTATCATTCCCTAAGTACGAATATTTTATAGCAGATCAAAAATATGCAGACATATCAAGAAGAATGAACTTTCCAGCATATACAAACGAAGAAGGTGTGTGGTCACTAATAAATGAAATAAAAAAATTAAATATAGACCTAGGAATACCAGCAACATTTAGAGAAGCGGGAATAGACGAAAAAGAATTTCTAGATAAAGTTGATATGCTAGCAGATAGAGCATTTGAGGACCAATGCACAACAGCAAATCCAAGACTACCATTAGTAAGTGAATTAAAACAAATATTATTAGATAGTTACTACGGAAATAATATATAAATGTTAAAAACTAAACAAGTCTAGAACCATAAAAGATTCTAGACTTGTTTAGGCGTGTAGGACCAAGCAAGGCAGAATAATGTTTTTAATTTGACATACATATATCAGTGTAAAATTTAATAAAAAACATTACAAAAATATTAATTTTTATAATAAATAAATTACAATATTAATATTATGTATTTTTTATGGTATTATATAGTTAAAGAACATATTAAAAGCACAATATAAAACAAAAGTTAAAATATAAATGGAGATGTGGAAAAAAGTGATTAAAAGGACAATTGCCAAACTATCTAATAAAGCAAGAATAAAAAAACTATTTAAAATACTTAATGGTCAAAATGAAAAGTTTCTACATTTTTTTGGTATATCAACACCAACAGTTAAAGATGTAGATGAACAGATTTTGGAAGAAAAATATAGAAATTTTATGCAAGATATAGAAAAAAATGGATTAATAGACTATTTTTTACAAAATATGAACAATAATGTAGAAAATGCAGATGTATATAAGTTTTGCCTGACATTATGTAAATATATTTCAAATAAATCAATTGTAAAAAAAATAATAGAAGATATGATATATAGCTCTGCAGTAGATGAAGTAGTAGCCTTAATAAAAGCAACAGAAGATCCAGAGTACATAAAAGAGAAATGGCTTGAAGATGTAAAAAAAATGCATGCACTTGGTATTTATGGTGATAGAGCAGTAGCTTTAATAAAAGCAACAGGAGATCCAGAATACATAAAAGAATGCCTAGAAAATGTAGAAAAAATGCAAGCGCTTTATATTAATGGTGATAGAGCAGTAAATTTAATAAAAGAGACAGGAGATTCAGAGTACATAAAAGAAAAATGGTTAGAAAATGTAAAAAAAATGCAAGCACTTGGGATTGAAGGTCGCAATGCTGTAATCTTAATAAAAGCAACGAAAGATATAGAATACATAAAGAAATTGCTAAAAAACAAAGAGAAAATGAAAGCACTTAATATTCAGGATTTTCATGCAATAGAATTGATAAGAACTGTAGAGGAAAAAGAACCAGGATACATAAAGGAATATATAAAGAATCATATAAAAAATAGAAAAATCAATGAGTTAGAAAGTACTTTTTTAGCTCAAGTGATTATAATGACAGGCGATGCCGAATTTATAGATTATTGTGAAAATAGTGATGTTTTAAACCATGAAACTAGAGAAATACTAGACAGATTTACTAAAATGCCACCAGTTACTTTACCAGATAAAATGACAATAGGAGTAGAAATAGAATCAGAGGGCTTAGCCTCGAGAGAAGAGATAGCAGGAATTATTGGAAATTTATCATGGAAACTAAAACCTGACGACACTTTAGATGATGGAATAGAGGCAGTACCATCATCAGGATTAACGCCAAGTACAGCAGGAGATGAAATATATGGAGCTTGTAAAGCTTTATGTTTATCAGGGCAAACGATTAGCGAGAGATGTGGAGGTCATATACATATTGGAGCAGATTATTTAACTGACTTGCAGGATTGGAAAAATTTAAGAACGATATGGAACGATACTGAAAAAATATTATATATTATAAGTAATCGAAAAGGTGAAATACCGAGAAAGGGAGTATTAGTATATGCGCGACCAATATCTGGTAATGACGAGTCAAAGCAGGAAACAATTAATTTAGAAAATGAAAGCGATTTGGAAAAATTTATAGTAGGAACAAAAATAATACAAGGAACTAGATATTCAGGAATTAATTATTGTAACGTTGGGAGAAAAGAAAAAAACACAATAGAATTTAGATTACCAAATGGAACCTTAGATCCAACTACATGGATTGAAAATATAAATCTTTTTGGAGGATTAGTTAGAGTATCACATGAGTTATCTAAAATAATGTTGAAATCAGAAGAACAAAGAACAGAAGAAGAGAAAAAGATGTTATATAATTATGAAGTAATACAAATGGAGCAAGATGAGAGAAAAGTTGCAGAGGCATTGATAGGATTGTGCGTATCACAAGAACAAATGCAAACATATTTGGATAGATATGATGAAAATAGTGAATTGTTAGAAAAAACACCGGAAATAAATGATGGACTCAATGGTCAAATTAGAAAAAATAAGATTGGGAAAAAAACAATACCAAAAATAAATGGAGTAGACTTAGAAGAAGTTTCTCGTGCAGTAGACGAGAAACTAGCAGAAATTAATGGGAGAGAAGGGGAAGGTATAGGTGTTAAGTAAAATTATAATAATAGAAAATGATAATAAAGTACAATGTGATTCTGAAGAAGAAGTGATAAAATTATTAATAGATAAAAGGTACTATGAATTAAGTGAAAAAGAGAAATTAGAAAAAAGAGAAATGAAAGCAATAGCAAATTGTATAAATAATAGCTTTGAAATAGTAGAAAATGTAAATAGTAAAGATTTAGAGAATAAATTCGTAATAAAAGACGAAACAACATATGTTTTATCTTTACTAATAATAAATAAAATAATTCTTTTAGAAAGGATAGACTCAAATATTTATACATCCAGTATAGATAAGAGCAACATGAAGGATAATTATATAATTGTAAATAAATTTGCTAAAGAATTATTGAAAAACTATTTGGAGAAATAGGAGGAATAGGTTAAGTGATAAAAGTTGAAAATTATCCTAATGCATATAAAGAAGTATATGAAATTTTAAAAGCAGTACCAAAAGAAGATTTTGATAAAATACCAACAGAATTTATGCAAATTGTTAAAAAAAATATGAATAAAAATTATGACTTTTCAATAAATCTAAACATTGACTTTGTGAAAGAACAAGAAATATTGTACGAGACAAAAGCAATATTGGCATATGTTTATTTGAACTATTGGGCAACAGAAGATGAAAAAAGAATAATAAGGGCAAAATTTAAAAAAGATATAGAAGAAGCAGAAAATAAAAAAAGAGAAATATATGGCACAGATGTATTTAAAAAAATAAAAGCGAACAGTATAAATGAAGAAATAAATACAAAAGTAGTAGAATATAAAGAAAATATATGGAGTAGAATGATAAAATTTATAAAAAAACTATGGCATAGAAATTAATGCTTGGGTTTGAACATTAATTAATTTCCATTGACATTGTGTTCTGGGACAGATATAATTAAATTATTAAGAAATAGAGGAGTGCCAAAAGTGCAGAAACAAACATATATAATAAGTGATGTGGAATCATTTGAACCAAAACATATATTTGATTGTGGACAATGTTTTAGATGGAATAAGCAACAGGATGAGAGTTATACAGGTGTATTTGGAAAAAATGTAATAAATGTAAAAAAAGAAGGCAGTAAAATAATATTTAAAGGAATTACAGATGGCAATATAGAAGAGGTATGCAACCAATATTTTGATTTGGATAGAGATTATAAACAAATAAAACTAAAATTGTCTGCAATAGATGATAATATGAAAGCAAGCATTCAGTATGGACAAGGGATACGACTGCTAAACCAAGACTTATGGGAAACAATTATTTCTTTTATTATATCAGCAAACAATAATATACCTAGAATAAAAGGAATAATAGAAAAAATCTGTAAAACATATGGAGAAAAAATAATATTTGAAGGAAAGGAATATTATACATTTCCTACTCCAGATGAGCTTTCAAAAGCAGAAGTGGTTGATTTAAGAAAACTTGGTTTAGGATTTAGAGATACAAGAGTATATGAAACAACAAGAAAAATTGTAAATAAAGATGTAGATTTGCAAAAACTACATGAAAATAATGATACTAATTGCGTAAGAGAGGTACTTTTAACTCTTCCAGGAGTAGGACCAAAAGTTGCAGATTGTATCTTATTATTTTCAACATTAAAAAGATTAGAAGCTTTTCCAATAGATGTGTGGGTAAGGCGTGTTATAAATGAACTATATATAAAAAATGAAAATGAAGAAAAAGTAAATAAAAAGGAAATAGAACAAATTGCAAAAGCAAAATATGGAAATTTAGCAGGAATAGCACAACAATACTTGTTCTATTGGAAAAGGGAAGCATAAAGGAGACAAACTATGGCATTAAATGTGGTGTATGGAAAAGCAGGAAGTGGGAAAAGTACATATTTATTTGACTACATTAAATCTAATTTAAATAAAGAAAAAATATATGTAATTACACCAGAGCAGTTTTCTTTTACAGCAGAAAAAAAGTTGCTAGAAGTTGTTAAAACTGGTGCAGTGGTTAATGCAGAAGTACTAACATTTAACAGAATGGCTTACAGAGTATTAAACGAGATTGGAGGAATAACAAAAACAAATTTGTTAGCCTCTGGAAAAGCAATGCTAATATATGAAATCTTATTAGAGCAAAAAAATAAATTCAATTTTATAGGCAAATCAAATGAAAATGTTGAATTGATTTCAACACAAATAACAGAATTTAAAAAACATGGAATAAGTGTAGAAAACCTACAAAATATAACAGAAAATACGAAAGACATGTATTTAAAACTTAAAATACAAGATATGCAGGCGATTTATAATATTTATGAACAAAGCTTAAAAAATAACTATATAGATGAAAACGATATATTAACAATATTAGCTGAAAAATTAGTAAAATCTAATTTATTTGATGGAACAACTATAATTTTAGATGAATTTGCAGGTTTTACAAAACAGGAATACAATATTATTAAAATTTTATTAAATAAGGCAAAAAATATAATAGTAACAATATGCACAGATTCACTAAATGAAAGTGCAAACAAAGAAACAGACATATTTTATGCAAATAAGCAAACATGGTTTAAATTATTAGATGTTTGTCAGGAGAATGGCATAAAAATAGGAAAACAAATAAATATGGGAGAGACTAAGCGATTTAAAAATGCAGAATTAAGGCATTTAGAGAAAAATGTTTATTCAATACCATATCACAAATATGAACCAAAAGTGGAAAATATAAGCTTGTTTTTAGCAAATAATCCATATTCGGAAGTAGAACATTTAGCTAAACAAATTGTAAAATTAGTAAAAAATGAGGACTACAGGTATAAAGAGATAGCTGTTATTACAAAAAATATAGATACATATTCAAATTTATGCAAAGCGATATTTAAGAAATATGATATTCCTGTCTTTATAGATGAAAAAAAAGACCTTACTCAAAATGTTTTAGTAAAATTTGTTTTATCAGTAATTGATATATTTATACAAAATTGGTCTTATGAATCTGTATTTAGCTATATAAAAACAGGCTTAGTTGACATAGATATGGATACAGCTTATTATTTAGAAAACTATTGCTTGAAATGGGGAATTAAGGGCAGCAAGTGGTATAAAGGAGAATGGAACTTTTATGATGAATCAGAAGAAGAAATACAAAAAATTAAATATGCAAGAAACATAATTGTAGAACCACTTATGAGGTTCAAAAACGATCTATTAGGTATTAAGGATGTAAAATCTATTACAAAAAAATTGTATGAGTATTTAATACAAAATAATATACCTAAAAAATTAGAGGAGAAAATAGAAAAACTGTTAGAAATAGAGGAATTGGAGATTGCAAAAGAATATGAAAGTAGTTTTAAAATATTAACACAAGTATTTGATGAAATTGTACTTGTATTGGGAGAAAGTAAAGTTACTTTTGAAAAATATGCGGAAATTTTAAAAATAGGTTTAAGAAATAGTGATTTGGGAAAAATACCTACTTCTCAAGATGAGGTAATAATAGGCGATATAGATAGAAGTAGAAGCCATAAGGTAAAAGCAGTATTTATAATAGGTGTAAATGATGGAGTATTTCCAACTATAAACAAAAATGAAGGTTTTTTTGATGATTCAGATAGAGAAAAGTTAAAAAAAGATGGAATTGAATTAGCAAAAGGCACAACAGAAAAATTGTATGATGATAATTTTAATATATATAAAGCACTTACAACCGCAGAAGAAAAATTGTATTTGTCTTATCCCTCATCAGATGCAGAGGGAAAGGCTGTAAGACCTTCTGTTCTTATAAACAAAGTTAAAAAAATATTCACAAATGTGAAAGAACACAGTGATATAATTACAAATGAAGAAGATATACTGTTGGAAAACATTACATTTGATGAGTTATTAGTAAATTTAAGAAAACTAGAAGATGAAGAAAAAGTTTCTGATATATGGTTTGACGTATACAATTACTATAATAATAAAAAAGAATGGAAAGACAAGTTGTTAAAAGCTGTTAATTTACTGGAATATAGCGGTGCACCAGAAAAAATAAAAAAAGAGAATATAGATAAATTATATGGAAATACAATAAAAACCAGTGTGTCAAGATTGGAACAATATAGTGCATGTCCATTTTCTTATTATATAAAATATGGATTAAAATTATCAGAAAGAGATATTTTTAAAATTCAAACAATAGATACAGGCAATTTTATGCATGATGTAATAGATGATTTTTTTGGAATGGAAGAAGCAAAAGACATAAAGAATATTACAGATGAGCAAATTGAAAAAATAGTAAATAGAATAATTGATCAGAAATTGGAATTGAAAAAAAATTATATATTTACAAATGTTCCAAAAAATAAAGTTTTAGTAAATAGATTAAGAAGAGTAATTGCAAAATCAATGAAATATATTGTAGATAGTATTAGATATAGTGATTTTAATGTATTAGGTCATGAAGTAGAGTTTGGCATGGGAAAAGAGTATGAACCAATACAAGTAAAATTAGATAATGGCAAGTTAATAGAAATAGTTGGGAAAATTGACAGAGTAGATATAATGAACAACGAGAAGGAACAATATATAAGAATTATAGATTATAAATCTTCTATAAAAGATATAGATTTAAATGAAGTAAAAGCAGGAATTAAATTGCAATTATTAACATATATGAATGAAATGTGTAAACAAGAAAGTGCAGAGCCAGCAGGGGCTTTTTATTACAATTTGATAGAGCCAATGGTAAAAGCAAGTCAAAATATGTCAGATGAACAAATAGAAGAAGAACTAAGAAAACAATTTAAGATGAGAGGACTTATTTTAGCAGATGTAGACATTATAAGAAAAATGGATAAAAACTTGGATACTGGTTCTTCTAACATAATTCCAGCAACGATAAATAAAGATGAGACATTAAGCAAAAAAGCAAGTAATATTAGTAAACAACAATTTGAATATTTGCAAAAATACACAAATAAGATAATAAAACAAATTTCAGAAGAGATATTAAGTGGAAATATAAATATAAAACCATATTACAACACTAAAAATAAGAAAACACCATGTGAATATTGTACATATAAATCAATATGTCAGTTTGAAAATGGAATATGTAAAAAGGAATATAATTATATATCAAATTTAGAAAAAGAAGCAATTTTGGAGATGATGAAGGAGAAATAAGATGTTTGCATATATAAAGGGAAGTTTAGAAGTAAAAACAAATGGATATATAGTAATAGATGTTAATGGAATAGGTTATAAAATATTTATGTCAGAAACAGCTATAAATAAATTGGGAGCCATAGGAGAGATTATTAAAATACATACATATGTAAGGGTTAGAGAAGATGACATTAGCATATATGGATTTAATACAAACGAAGAATTGAGAATGTTTGAGTTGCTATTGTCTGTAAGTGGAATAGGAGCAAAGTCTGCACTTGTTATTTTGTCAAATGTTTCAGTATCAAGTTTTGCACTTGCCATTATAAATAATGACATTAATCTATTAAGAAAATTACCAGGAATAGGCCCTAAAACTGCGCAAAGAGTTATATTAGAGCTTAAAGACAAACTTAAAAAGGAAAATGAAATTGTTGCAAATGAAAATACAGACATAAGTGATACTATTAATACAGCAATAATGGATGATGAAAAAATAGCAGAAGCTACAGCAGCATTAAAGGTATTAGGCTATACGGGAAAAGAAATAGAAAAAGCATTAGAAAAGGTGGATGCAAACCTAAGTGTAGAAGATATAATTAGAAAAGGATTATTAAATTTAGCAAGATAATTTAGAAAAGAGGAATAATATAATGGATTTAAACAAACCTTTAGCATTTAGAATGAGCCCAAAAACATTGGAAGATTATGTAGGACAGGAACATATTTTAGGCAAGGATAAAATATTGTATAGAACTATTAAAGCAGATAGATTGTCCAGCATTATATTATGGGGGCCACCTGGATGTGGCAAAACATCTCTTGCTAGAGTTATTAGTAATACAACTAAATACAAGTTTACAAAGATAAATGCTGTTACAGCAGGAATAGGGGATATAAAAAACGCTATAGAGGAAGCTAAAAACACATTTTTAAATCCAACTGGTAGATGTATATTATTTATAGATGAAATTCACAGATTCAATAAATTACAACAAGATGCATTACTTCCATATGTAGAGAATGGTACAGTAATTTTAATAGGAGCTACTACAGAGAATCCATATTTTGAGGTTAACAAAGCTTTAATCTCTAGGTCAATGATATTTAAGTTAAATCCATTAACAGTACAAAATGTGTATGATGTCCTAAAAAAATCACTAATTTCAGAAGAGGGACTTGGAAGTTATAAAATTAATATAGAAGATGAAACATTAATGAAGATAGCAGAAACGTCTAATGGAGATGTAAGAACGGCACTAAATGGATTAGAAGTTGCAGTATTAAGCACAAAAATGGACGAATATGGGGTTATTAACATCACAAACGAAATAGCAAAAGAATGTGTTCAAACAAGAAAAGCTATATTTGATAAAAATGGAGATAGTCACTATGATAATATTAGTGCATTTATAAAATCAATGAGGGGGTCGGACCCAGATGCTACGTTATTTTATTTAGCAAGAGCAATTAATGCTGGAGAGGATCCGGTTTTTATAGCAAGAAGAATAGTAATAGCTGCAGCAGAAGATGTGGGAATGGCAAATCCGAACGCATTAGTGGTTGCAACATCTGCTATGCAATCTATTACAATGATTGGAATGCCAGAGGCTAGAATTATTTTAGCGGAAGCAGCAGTATATGTTGCAACATCTCCAAAGTCGAATGCTGCATATTTAGGAATAGATAAGGCATTGGCAGATGTAACTACAAAGGATACAGGAACAATACCAATGCATATTAGGAATGCTCCTGCAGAGGGAATGAAAAATGAGGGATACGGAGTAGGATATAAGTATCCGCATGACTACCCAATGCACCAAGTAGAGCAACAATATTTACCAGACAAAATGTTAGGAACTAAATATTATATAAAAGATGATACAGTAAACTAAAAAAATAGTCAGATTTTTCTGACTATTTTTGCTCTATTTTTTCTTTCCTTCTTTTAATACTTCTTTTATTGTTCCTAAACTGCTTAATGTGCTTGTTGCCTCAAAAGGTATAAATACTTTGTTAGCTTCTCCGTTAGCTACTTCTTTTAATGTTTCTAGAGATTTTAGTTGAACTAATTTCTCATCTGGATTTGCTTTCATCATTGCTTCATATACCATTTGTATTTCTTCTGCTTTAGCTACAGCTACTTGTTTAATTGCTTCAGCCTCACCGGCTGCTCTTCTTATTTTTGCTTCTTTTTCAGCTTCAGCTTCTAGTATAGCAGCTTCTTTTTTACCTTCAGCAAGTGTAATTGCAGATTGTCTTTCACCTTCTGCTTGAAGAATTAAAGCTCTTTTATTTCTTT
>OLOV01002468.1_pt1 | contig 12481 bp, 13 predicted proteins | sample 1672931 | NCBI WGS metagenome assembly OLOV01 (sample SAMEA3136738, study PRJEB25190) | human gut metagenome | biome: human gut; feature: human-associated habitat; material: faeces | place: Austria | collected 2013
CGGGGCTGGCGGGGGTTATAGGAAACGACCTCTCTCGAGATCAATATCCGGTCTTCGGCAGCGGCGTGGTATTGAAGCGACGGACGGTAGTGACCCAGGTGGTCTTTGCCGTCTGCCACTCATTGAGATACTGGCCACCAACATCGGCACGATTGATGATTTGGTAGCCATTGCTCACGGTACCAAGCACCTGCACACGCATGGTAGGCTTCACAACGGAAGAGAAGCCGCTGGGCACCGTGCCAAACTCGAAGCGGACATCGGTAACATACTCGCCCTGCGCGAGCCGCAGCGTAGCTGCATTCAGGCTCAGGGAATAGTTGTTGGAGGTCAGCAAGTTACTGGCCAAAGTCCGGTAGTCATTGAGATTGGTCTTAAAGGTGACCTTATAGTACAGGCGCGCATTGTAGGTACCCGTGCTGATGCTGAGCGCACGCGTCGCATCCGTAGGAATGCGATCATGCCAGAAGAAGTGGTTGAGCGCGACATTGGAGGTATTGGCAATACCGGAGAAGTCATAGCTCATGGTCTGACCGGACTGCACTTCATAGTTGCCGCTCTTCTTGATGGTCACGCCTAGGGCCGCGGGCTTATTGTAGGCGGAGAGTTTGATGATCTGACTGGGATACTCGATCTCAGCTTCCATCTTCTCGCCACTCAGCTGATAATACTTCGGTGCGGACACCTCCGTCACAAAGTAGCGGCCAAGAGGCAGGGGGCCGGAAGCGGCAACGCCACGCGCGTCTGTCACGATATAGCCAACAACCTTGCCAGAGCGGGCCTGCGTGACCTCAAACACAGCGCCTTCCAACGGGGTGCCAGCAAGCTGACCTGTGACGGTGTTGTCTTCCGAGCTATACTTCCGGATCTGGATCTGACCCGTCACAGCACTATTCTCCCACTCGATCTGTGCGCATTTACCACGTTCGACATAGACGGTCTTATACTGCTCATCGCGAATATAGCCATCTGCCGCCTCCAGTTCACGCAGGTAGTACTTTCCGGGTACCAGCTCATCATCAATGTAGATGTAGCCGTCCTGATCCGTTGTGTACTCGCCGATCGGGTTCTTCCCAGAATCATAGAGCACGAACTTGACACCATAAATGCCTGCACCAGTCGCTGCATCGATCTTGTGGATCATGATAGAGGCCATGCGCTGGTTGGTGATCTCTACCGTCGTAGTCTCGCCATCCTTGACGCATGCATTGACGGGCGTAGTATCGAGTGCGTATCCGTCTTTCGCCTTGCGCTCAACGATGGTGTACCAGCCACTCTCTGCGTTGGGGATGCTGATGACGCCGTCGCGGTCGGTGGTATAGGTACCGAGGATTTCACCATTGATTTTGCGAATCTCGAACTTGACGCCACCGAGCCGCTCTCCGGTGTCCTCATCGGACTTGATAATCTGCAGGCCGCCAGCAGGGACGTTATACACGATCAGAGTCTGAAGATCGTCGGGGTTAACAACGATGGTCTGGCTTCTTGTGGCTTCGTCGATGGTGTAGCCAGGGATCGTTTTCACTTCCGTCACAACAAGTGTGCCGACAATATCTCTGATGAGGATCTCGCCATTTGCGTCAGTCATATAAAGGCCGTTGGAAGAGAGCTTACCACCCTCATCTGCCACAAAGCTGCCGTCGCTATAGGTGATGCGGAACTGAACCCCTTCTAGAGGCTTCTTCGTGACGCTATCAAGCTTAATGATTCGAAGCCCACCGAGCGGTTGGTTGCGAAATTCCAGCGTAATCATCTCGTTGGATTTGACCTTGACCGTCTGAGGAGTATCATCCAGCAGATAGCCATCCTTGGCGCGCGTTTCTTTGATGATAAGCGTCGTGCCAGGGGCAATGTCGGTAATGGTGAAGGTACCAGCACTATCGGTAATGAACTTGCCATTGGCATTCCCAATGAAATTGCCGTCAGAATCGGTCACGAGGAACTCAACATCGGAGATTGGTTCATTCGTTGCGGCGTCTACCTTTTTCACCAAAACGCCACCCTTGGGCTGATTACGGAACTCCACCGTGATGACTTCGTTGGATTTAACCTTGACCGTCTGAGGGGTATCGTCCAGGATATAACCATCCTTGGCATGAGTTTCCTTGATGACGAGTGTGGTGTCGGGAGCAACATCCGTAATGGTAAAAGTACCTGCACTGTCCGTCACATATTTGCCGTTGGCATTACCAATGAAGTTTCCATCGGAGTCGGTCACGAGGAACTCAACATCGGAGATCGGTTCGTTCGTTGCTACATCGACCTTTCGAACTAACACACCGCCCTTGGGTTGATTGCGGAACTCCAGCGTCATGACAGAGTTGCGCTTGATCTTGATGCTCTGCGGGGTATCGTCGAGGATGTAGCCATCCTTGGCACGCACCTCTTTTGCGATGACCGTCATGCCGGGCGTCAGGCCGTCAATGCGGATGGTGCCTGCGCTGTCGGTCACATACTTTCCGTTGGCGTTGCCGATCACGCTGCCATCCGAATCGGTGATGAAGAACTCCACATCGGAAATGGGGGCGCCGGTCACGGCGTCCTTTTTGACAATGAGCAGAGAACCCATCTTATCGTTGCCGAAGGTCACGGTAATGACATCCTGATCCTTACCGGAGAGATAGACCGTTTCCGCGGCGTCGGTGATCACATACCCGTCCGGCGCGGAGATCTCCTCGCAGACATAGGTGCCTGCCTTGAGGCCGGTCACGACGATGGTTCCATTGCTCGAAGTGCGGTACTCGCCGATAACCGTGCCACCCGTACCGGAGGTGCCGCCGAGGTAGCGGATGCGGAACCACGCGCCCTCCAGCGGCTGACCACTCTCGCTGTCCACCTTGCGGATGATGATGGCGGAAAGAGGCGTGTTCTCAAAGGTTAGGATTTTGCTCTCACCACCGGAGATGAAGCATTCCTGCGTGGCAGCCTCCTTGATGGCATACCCGGACGCCGGTTCCAATTCAGTTACTTTGTACCAGCCATCCTTGATCTCAGGAAGAATGATTTTTCCGCTTGCGTCAGAAAAGTAAGTGCCGAGGTCGTTGAGCTCGCCGGTGTCGGTATGGTTGCTGCCATACCAGATCTGGAACTTGGCACCCTTGACGGGATCACCGGTGACGCTGTCCACCTTGCGGATCTCCAGACTGGGCTTGAGGGCGTTGAAGAAGGTGACGGTAGAGGTTTCGCCGGGTTTCAGCGCCACTTCCTGGGGGATGGGGCAGAGAATGACATGACTGGGGACATTGATCTCCGTTACTTTGAATGTGCCAACAGGAACAGAGTCGAGGAAAATCCGCCCATGGTTATCGGTCGTGGCGCTGGTAGAAAAGCTGCCGTCGATCTGCTCGATGCGGTAGGTCACGCCCTCGATAGGCTCTCCGTTGGCGATGTTCTTCTTGACAATTTCAAGACCGGGCTTTTCATAGTCAACGAAAGTGACCTCGGAGGTTTTGCCGGGGCGCAGCGCCACGGTCTGCTCGGTATTGGTTACGATGTACGGCTCGGGAACGGATTCCTCACGCACAACATAGACACCGGCAGGAATGGCCGAGAGCGTTGCGGAACCGTCCGTCCCGGTCGTGACGGAGGTTGAATAACTTCCGGTAACGGACTTAATGGAAAAGACCGTGCCAGCGATGGGCTTGCCGCTCATGGCGTCGCGCTTGATGATCTTCATATCGGGCTTTTCGTAGTTGACCGCCGCAACAGTGTATTCGCGGTCACCCTCAGTTACATCTACGTACACGCTCTTCGGCGTGGGATCGACGCAATAGCCGTCCGGTGCGGAGGTCTCGACAAAGCTCCAAAGGCCGGTGGCGGCGTTCTCAACATAGATCTCGCCCTGCGCATTGGTAATGTCGCTGCCGACGATCTGCCCGTTGAAATAGATGCTGAAACGTGCACCGGCGAGACCGGTTGTGGTTCCACCAGCAGTTTTTTTCAGCACGATCTTGCCAACGCCTGCAGGCGGTGCAGGTTCTTCTCCGCCGCCTCCGGGCTTATCCTGAGTGACCAGTTTGCGGGGACCATAATAATTGAAGAATGACTGATTTTTGCGGTTACTGGAAATTGCGTATACCGCCCATTTTGCACTCTGGTCCTCCACAATGGATGCAGACTTACCCTGTGCAGTGTACTCTTCAATCTGGCGCTGGAACTCGGCGTCCTCCTGTGCTTTCTGCTCCAGAAGCCAGTCGATGAGGCTCAGATACAGATCATAGGTGTCGGCGTTGGCATAGCCGCCCGCATCGCCGTCTCCACCGGGCTCGCCTTTATAGCTTTGGTGATCCCACACATACGTCTGCACGGCCATAAAAAGCTGGCCAACATTGGATGCCTTGCAGTCGTTGAGGTAGGTCATCATCCACTTGACGTTCTCGACGGTCGCGGCGTCCATTTCACTGAGGCCGCTGTTCGTGACAGCCGACTGCAATACGGCATCTGCATCTGCACCGGTGCCGGACGTCCATGTAAAGGAATTCAGGTACGAAGGCGTTGCGTAATGATAGCCGAGGCCGCTATCCATGCAGTACACGAGCTTACCGTCCACGAGCGGCGGGCGGTAGCTGTATGGGGTACCGTTGGCGAGCAGGCGCGTGCTCCAATATGCCTGGTTGGTGGTAATTTTGAGGCCGGAACCCGTGTTCGACGCGGCAAAAGCCGCAGTCGGCAGCAGGCTCAAGATCGTCACCAGTGCAAGCAATAATGACAAGAATTTTGTTCGAATCGTTTTCAAGGTTATTCCTCCTTTTTTGTAAAAGAAAAGCAGGCCGAGTAAACTCGGTCTGCTTTGTTTGTATATCGTTTAATTTTCAGTTTTCTGCAAGCTGCTCCTCGCAGAACTGCTTCAGGGTGGGAATGTCATTGACCGCGGTCTCCCAAATGATCTCGCGGTTCATACTGCCGTAGCTGTGCGCGACAAGATTTCGCATTCCCTTCATCGGTCCCCACTGCACGCGGCTGCTGGTCGCTTTGCGGTATTCTTCGGATAATCCGCCGCTCAGCTCACCGATCTGCAAAATGGAAAATGCAATGGAACGCTGATAATCTGCATCCTGATCAAAGACCGCAAAGCCGTCTCCGTAGCGTTCGATGGTCTTGCGGATCTCTTCGCAGTAATCGCGGATATGCTGGATGCGCTGGCGGTCAGGCTGCGTCATATACATTCAGTTTCTCCTTCATCACGGTTTCACGGAACATTTCCTCGCTGGGCATTTGCGCACGTTGTTCCAGCGCGCTGACAGTAATCAGATCGATTGGCTTTTGCAGCGCCGCTTCAAGGTCGCAATACAGCGCCCCCAAAGAGAGGAGACTGCGCAGGTTCGTTCCACTGGTATCGACCAACAGGTCGATATCGCTGTCCTCACGGGCTTCACCTCTTGCGTAAGAGCCAAAGAGGAATACCGCTTTCACACCGTACTGCTTCGCCACCGGCGCGATTCGCTGCTGAATTTCGTAGATTGAATAAATCATAAGCACTCCTCCTTTGATTTCATTATACCCAACAAACGCCGGAATGTCCACGTTTTTGTTCTGACAGCTCTGATATATCATTTCATTGCAGTCGTATCCACCCGAGTGATGGAATAGCCATCGTAGAGGAAAAGCTGGACACAGTACCAGCACGGGTCACCAGTATCATTGACACCTCTTGCCAGCCCAACGCCAATCTCAGATAGCTTTGGGTTGACCATGTTCTTGTTGTGGGTTGTCGAAGCGCTCCAATCCGCCACGGCCCGTTCGGCAAGTGTCTGGTCAGACAGCACCCAATCTGCGATGCGATGGATATTTTCGGCCATGTAAGGACAATCCGCGACGGTATTGAATTTTCCGCCATTCGGTCTTGTGTGCGAATAGACGGTATGCGCAGCCATCTCGTCGGCTCGTACCTGCGCCGCCTGCATGAGCCTGTCGTTGACGCGCAGTGCAGCAACGCCATTTTCGCACCGCAGCGCATTGGTGCAGTCGATGATGTCCTGTTTTGCGGTGGCAACATCTGTCTGCGAAGGATGTTCCATGGGCTTTGCCTCCGCAGACTTTTCTGGCGCTTCGCCGGTGTACGGCTTTTCCGATTCGATCTGCACACATTTGGCATCGCCGTCCCAGTAAACCTCGAATCCTACCGTCTTGCCGACGTCGCGCAGCATGACGTAGTTATTGCCGTTGATGTTGTACGCCGTCAGGCGGACTTCCTGCCCGTCTACAAGGATGCGGTTGGTGGAAAGCGTCGCTTTCAGCGATTCCACCGCCTGCGCCGCAGGAGCACTCAGCGAAAGCCCCAGCGCAAGGCCGCAGAGGACAAGTCCGGTGTTCTTCAATCTGTTCATTGTTCTGCCTCCATTCTGAATGTGTATGTGGAAATCTTCCTCGCAGCTCCACCATATCACAGGCGACGGGCAGAAGTCGAACAGAACCGATCTGGCAAAACGGAGAAAGAATCAAGCCTCCACCGCTGTGACGCACCAGCGCTGGTCCCGCTGGTTGCGGACGCAGGTGTAAAGCGTGAGCATATTCTCGCCGGAGTCCGCAAGACCGCTGCGGTCTGTCTCGCTGACCTTGCTGACATCCGTCACCTTGTAGGTGCGGGTACCCAGCTTGGTAGTCAGCTTGATCCTGTCCCCGATGTCCAGCGTGTGGAGCTGCCCGAAGTAGCTGTTGGCGCCGCGGTTATGAGCTGCGAGGCAGACGTTGCCCTCCCAAATAGAGGTATCCTCAAAATGCCCGATGCCCTTGGCGAGCGTCTTGCTGTCCGTTCCCTGATAGATCCTCACATTCAGATCCAGCGTGGGGATCTCCAGTCTGCCGAGGGAATCGTTTTTGTAGTAGAGGTCGCTCGTTACCTCCGTGAACAGCGCGGACGGCTGGTAGCTTCCGCTGGTCGTACTGCCGGGCGTGATGCTGCCGATGCCACCGATGACCGCGCCGGACGCAGGCATACCACCGGGCGCAAGGTTTGGCGTGAGGTATTCGCCCGTATTTAGGGCATTCATACTCTCTGAGCCAAAGGCGGGCGGGATAAGCGCAGCGTTCTTGCTGACATCGGTATTCTTCATAGCCCCGCCATCTGTCGTGTGGACGGTCCCAATGGAAGTGGATCTGCCGAAGTCATAGTCGTCCGGTGCGTCGATGGTGTATTCCAACGCGGACGTACTGACAGCAAGTGCGGCCATCATGCTGATGGCAAAGGCAAAAATAAAGAGCTTTTTCATTCGCCGTCATCCTCCTCTCCAGCTGCCGCTTCCTTTCTGCGCTTCCAGAACAACGCACCGCCAACGCCGGCGCCAGCCGCGGCGACAATGCCGAACGGCACGAGCACATAGCTCCAGCGGAATGCCGCCGCATTCCCTGCGGGCAGGATCGGCTGGATGGGTTCGCCTTCGAAGATAGCGACATAGCGAACGCGGTCGAGGGCAATATGGCTCACCGTACCGGTGTAGTCAGCTGTGACGGTGTAGCCTTTGATGTAGCTGCTGGTCGTGCTGCCGGTATAGGTCGCAATGGCGGTATAGCGGTCCGCCACGGCATAACCGTCCATATTGGCGGTGTTGTCCGTCTGCCATTGGATATCCGTGAGCGCCAGAGTCTTGCCGTTCTCCTCAATAGATTTGGGGAGGTACTGCGTGTCCTGCTCGGCGAGGTTTGGGTAGCTGCGTTTGGCAGAGATCTTCTTCGTGGTACTGCCATAGCCGGACGGTTCGATCTGCACGGTATCAAGTCGGAGCGTCAGGGTCCCGATAAGGCCATCGTCCGTGATGAACTCCTTTTCCTGCGGCAAGATTGCCAGCACGGATTCCATATCTTTTTTGGCACTCTGGAGCGAAACGGTCTCCGTGTGCTCGCGGCTCTCCTCCTGCGGCAGCTCCGCGGCATGGGCCGAGGGCATCAGCGCCATGAGCAGCGTCAGGGAAATGAGAAGAAATAGGAAGCGCGCAAACCATGCGTTCGCCGCGCAGCCCATCATGCGGTTTGATTTCATCGTAAAATTCGCTCCTTCTGTTATAATGTCATGCCGGTCATTTCCGGCTCATCCTGCCGGGGAGCGGTCAGCTCCGCCAGCTTTGTCTTTGCCCATTCGGGCAGAAATTGATCATCCAGTATGCCGATGAATTCGTTACGGTTCCAACGAGTCATCTCGCCATCGCCCAGGCAGGTGCAGCGCACTGAGCGTCCGATGGCATGCGGATTGCAGCCGAAGCCATCGTGGGCGTACCAGAGTTGGTTTTCTTTGCTCCAGCAGGATTCTTTGAGCGTGTCGGGGCTGAGTACCAACACCTTGCCGGTAAAGTCCTGCTCGGTCCTGTCGCCGCTGCAATGCTCCGCGCCGAACAGGTCCAGTCTTTGAAACGCTGCACGGTAGAGAGCAATAAAGCCATCCAGCACGGCGGGATGGCTCCGGACAACGAAATCACTATTGTGGTTGAGGTCTGTTGGAACGTAGATGTTTTCTGCCCAGCGTTTGTTGGTGGGGCTGAAGCGTCCATCCCACTTGAGTTCGTGCAGTGTGTTGGCGAGTACCCATGCTGTGCGCTTGTAGCCGTATTCGTCCAACACGGGCTGGATGCACTTCTCTTTCAGGTTCATTCCATCGAAGTTCTGACGGATCGTCTCCTCGATGGCGTTGCGGCAGGCGATGTTCGCCTTATGGCTCTCCCGCCAGAGCGCCAGTTCATTTCTTTTATTCGCTTCGGCCGCTGAATATGGGTAGAGATAGGTCTCATTCATGCTCTAACTCCTCCTTCAGCAGAAGGAATAAGCCCGCCAGAGAAACACCGGCTTCTATCAGACGAATCCGATCCTCCGAGCTCAGGGCGGACATGATCTTATAGGTCGCTGTCTCCTCGGAGGGCGTGAGAACGACTTCACCATTTCTGGCTTTGCTGCAAATATTATCGGCGTCATCCGGGTCGATACCGGCTTCGGCCAACACGCAGGGCATAACCGATAGGCTGTCCCAGCATTTCTCTTCCCAATAACAGCCATCACATTCATCTCCCACCGTGCCGCCGGCCGCGATGCTCGCCTTCGCCAGTTCGTTGAGCAGGACAGCGTTCAGAGCGGTGAGCATCTGGTGTGTCCGCAACATTTCCGAGGGTGAGATGTCCTCCGGCAGAAGGACGGAGCTGCCCGCCTCCACGCAGAGGAACAGCTTTCGCGCATTGTCCAGCTTGGAGAGCTTGAGACTGGCTGCGGGGATATGAATGCCCTTACTGTCGTTTTCGTGCGGAAGGTCAAAAATCAAATACGCCATTTTATTTTCTCCTTGTAATTCTTTTGATGGGACGGATAGGCCGATGGACGATCTTCAGCTCCAAATCGTTTGCCTGCTCGTCAAAGAGCGTTGTCTGGCGCGCCATATACGGTTCAGGATCATAATTGGTGATGATGAGCTCACCAAAGGACGAGCCTTTTTTCTGCGCCATCGGGTTATTGCGGCGAAAGGACAGAATGTAAAAGTCCTGATAAAGCTTTCGGATGAAGGGGCAGTCGTTGTACGAGAGCACGACATAGCCCTCACAGCCGGACACCACCTGCCAGAGCCGAACGTGGAAGCGCTTCGCATTACGGATACTGCTGGATGCCCGATACATTCTCTCCGTGTTGACATAGGGCGGGTCACAGTAGAGCAGGCCGCCTACGCGGTCCCTCTCCTTGATAAACCGCAAGGCGTTCTTGTTCTCCAGCGGCACGTTCTTTAGGCGTCTGGATACGGCCGGAAAGCGTCCAAGGAATCGTTCCACATCCACGCCTTTCACGCCATAGGACTTGATCGTTCCGCTGAAGCTCCCGCGAATGGCGAGGTAATAAGCTGCCGCGCGTTTGACGTTGAAGAGCCGCAGCCGCTCGTCAAAGATGGGCCGCAGCGCCCTCTCCTGCTCTTCAGTGAAGCAGGAACGGTCCCCGAGGCATTTGATCTCTTCCGCGACGTTTTGGTAATAGACGTCCTTGTGCATCAGGAAATCGCGGTAATATTCAAATGTCGCGCGGGACTGGATGGGCAGGAACTTCAGTTCCCGCATCAGCACATTCGTGCATTCCTTGACGCAGGAGAAGAAGTTGACCAGATCGGCGTCCAGATCATTGTAGATATCCAACCGATTTGGGTCCGGCGGCAGGGCCAGCAGCACGGCGGCGCTTCCGCTGAACGGCTCTCCGTACTGGTCAAGCTTTGGCGGGAAGATAGAAATGATACAGGAAGCGTATCTTTCCTTGTTCCCCACCCATGTGATCGGCGGCTTAACCATACGGCTCCCCCTCACGCTCACCGAAGTATTCCAGCGCCTGCTCCAGTCCGCGGATCGCAGCCTCCAGTCCGCTGGACATCGCCTTGAGCTGCCGGATCGTTGCGTAGACTTCGCCCGCGGTGACGGCATAGAAATAGCCGCCGCGGTCGCTGCCGACAGGGATTCCCTTGCGCCGCAGGCGGTTGACGAGCTTTCGCAGGTCCGTGCCGTTGATGCCGAGTACCTGCTCCAGCTCCGCACCGCTCACGCGGTACTTCCTTCCGGCGCAGGTGCCCTTGAGGTATGCTCTTAGTTTTTCTTCGCGCATTTTTCTCCTTTCCGAGCCGCAGTCCCGAAAAGGGTATAAAAAGAGAGGGCCGTATGCCCTTTCGGGAATACGGCCCTCGTTGTGTATATTCCTATCCGCTCAATAGAAGCGGGATAAGACGGGTTTTATTGGATTGTCAGGATGTTCCATTCACAGCGGAAGTGGTCCTTTTCTTTCCACCTCTCTTGTGCTATAATCTCGCTCGTGTGTTTACGAGGAGGGAATGCTGTGGCTTTTTACACGAGAGAAGAGGCGGCGGCCTTGCAGGGCTTTTTGAGTGCCTATCTGGACCGCAAATCCGTGTCCGAGGCACTGCGAAGTGAGTATGTTCATTTTGCGAAGGACCTGGACTGCGGCCATCTGAGTCAGTCTCAGCTCTATTGGGTAGAGCAGACGCTTCTTTCTCTGCGTCCGTTCTGGTGGACGGAGCGGGAGGATCGGCGCGCCTTGGCAAACGCTGTTCTGAAAACGCGGGCTATGTTGCAAAGCGGCCAGCCATAGAGCAAAAAAGAATGACCCCTGACTGCGTTGTAGCTCTACGGCAGTCAAGGGTCATGGATGGAACTTGGGCTCTACCATCTGTGATTACCTCCGTTTTCCATTGAGTTTTCAGAGTTAGGTGTACATTGGACTCAGCCTTCCTTTCTGTGCTTTTAAGATACCAGAAATCGGTCTTCATTACAATCCGCCGTTTATACGAATTCCTGGCAGGGCGGATTATGCAGCCTTCCGATTTTGCGGTTTGCTGTCTGATTTTCATTGACGCGGTACTCTCGGTTCTGCTATACTGTAAGTGTTGTGGGGCTAAAAAGCGGTGCGAACTGCACCGCTTTTTTGTTTCGGTCGTACTCGCATCCTCTTTGGAGTGTTATCTCGTGCCGCGGAGGGGAATTCAGGATATTCCACCTATAATTTTGACTGTTTCCGTTCCTATAGAACGATTATCGTCCTGTGCGCTCCTGTGAAATAATGTGGCTCTTCCATATACTAAAAGAACGGAAACCGTTCAAATAGGAGAGTGCTGTATGGACCAGATCGCATTAGGAAAACGAATCAAAGCTGCTCGCGAGCGCGCCGGTATGACGCAGGATGACCTTGCCGCGGCCGTGGATTACAGCGTAGACCACATGAGCGTGGTCGAGCGCGGTGTCAAAGCCCCAAAGCTCGATAAGCTGACAGCAATCGCCAATGTGCTGGGTGTCGGCACGGACGAACTCCTGCAGGACAGCCTTAATGCAGCAACCAAGCTGCAAGCCACCGTACTGTCCGAACGGCTCAAATCTCTGCCACTGGAAACGCAGCGCAAAGTGATGAATGTCCTTGACTCCCTGATCACAGAATTGAAGTAATATTAACACGGAGGTCTGTTGTTTTGCAGACCTCCGTGTTTTCGACTATATTCGACAGATTTCATTCAATCTCTTGTGCTATAGTAGTTCTATAAGAACGATAGCCGTTCTAAAGCAAAGGAGATATAGAATGGAACGAAAGCATATTGATGCAGACGCTGCCCTGCGAGAAGTGGCACGGAAAAACCACATCACGGTGGAGGAAGTAAGAAAAGAGATATGGCTGGCGATGATAGCTGCGATGTGCGATCCGGCCCCTGCTATACAACGAGTATGGCGTGAGATCCCACATGCTGGTGATTTGCTCACGCCGGAGGACTTCATTACATATATTGCGAAGCAGTGCCTGCCGCAATAAGCTACACATTGATTATGACAGGAATCTGATCGTATCACATCATCTGCATTTCCATCGACACCTTCTGCTCGACAGATGGATATTGCACATAATCGCTGCCGATGAACACGCCGGGGTGCTCGTCCTCATAGCGACAGCCCAACGCGCCCAGATCCATGTACTCGTATAGCTCCTCTGGCACCGAAGTCTCGTGGGCAAGGTAGTACCTGCCCAAAGCGGCATAGCT
>OLOV01002473.1_pt1 | contig 12465 bp, 9 predicted proteins | sample 1672931 | NCBI WGS metagenome assembly OLOV01 (sample SAMEA3136738, study PRJEB25190) | human gut metagenome | biome: human gut; feature: human-associated habitat; material: faeces | place: Austria | collected 2013
TTGTGTAACAACTGGCTTATAACGCGCAAGGAGCGATGCGACTATGCCCAAATTCAGCGTAAAAAAGCCGCTGACCGTGTTCGTGGCGGTGCTGGCGATTCTGGTATTGGGGGTGGTGGCCTATCTGAAGATGACCCCCGACCTGCTGCCGAACATGAACTTCCCCTACATCGTCATCATGACCACCTACCCCGGGGCCAGCCCGGAGAAGGTGGAGGCCGAGATCTCCAAGCCCCTGGAGCAGAGCATGTCCACCCTGGAGCACATCAAGGAGGTCACCTCCACCTCCAGCGAGAATTACAGCGTGGTCATGCTGGAATTTGAGGAATCCGTGAATATGGATACCATCGGCGTGGACATCCAGCAGAAGATCACCGCCCTTCAGGGCTCCTGGGATGATGTGGTCGGCTCCCCCTATGTGCTGAAGATCAACCCCGACCTGCTGCCGGTGGAGGTGGCCGCCGTGGCCATGGACGGCAAGGACACCGTGGCGCTGACGGAATTCCTGTCCGACACCCTGATGCCCAAGCTGGAGGGCATCTCCGGCGTGGCCCGGATCACCGCCTCCGGCACGGTGGAACAGCAGCTGCACGTGGTGCTGGATCAGCAGAAGATCGACCGCACCAATCTGAAGATCGCCAATGCCATCAACGGCAAGCTGGACGACGCCGCCAACGAGCTTCTGGAAAAGCGGGACGATCTGACCGACGCCCAGGATCAGATCGACACCGCCCGGCTCCAGCTGGACAGCGGCAAGGCCTCCCTCTCCTCCTCCACCGCCTCCGCCGAGGCGGAGCTCAGCCAGAAACAGGCGGAGCTGATCTCCGCCAAGTCCGAGCTGCAAAACCAGATCACTCAGCTGCAGGCCAGCAAGACCCAGGTGGAGACGATCCTGACCACCCTGCGGGCCATCCGGGACGCGCTGAACAACGCCGCCGCCCAAAGTAACCCCCTGCAGGAGGAGCTGAATACTCTGTACGCCCTGCGGGACAGCGCGTACAGCCTTCAGGCGCGGGAGGATGCCTTCTATGCCCAGATCCAGGCGGTCTACGACGACCCGGAGCTGTCCGACGAGGACAAGCAGGCGGCGGTGGACGCTCTGTATGCCGGGGAGGAATACGCCGCCATCACTGCCGACCGGGCCACTCTGGACGCGGAGCTGGCCGTGCGGGGCTTCGGAAGCATAGAGGACGTCAACGTCCGCATTGCCCAGCTGGAAACCGAGATCGCGGACATCAACGCAAAGGTGGAGTCGTTCAGGCAGCAGCTGGCCGACCTGGGCATCGAGCTGAACCTGCTGGACAGCAAGATCGCGGAGCTGGAGAGCCAGGTCTCCCAGATCGATGAGACCATCAATTATTTGCAGCTGGATGTGCTGCCCCAGCTGGACAGCGGCATGCTCCAGCTGAAGGACGCCACCCGGATCCTCAGCCAGCAGAAGACCTCCGGCATGCTGGAGATCAGCGGCGCCATGGCCGACCTGGCCGCCAACGCGGCGGGGCTGGATTCGGCGCTGGCCCAGATGGATACCGGCCTGGATTCCATTGAGTCCAGCCGCCAGGAGGCGCTGGACAAGGCCGACCTGAACGGCATCCTCTCCATGGAGATGATCTCCGGCATTCTCCAGGCCCAGAGCTTCTACATGCCGGCGGGCTACGTGGCCCAGGACGGCATCAGCTACATGGTGTCCGTGGGTGAGGAGATCACCGACCTGGAAACCCTGCAAAACCTGCTGCTGTTCGACCTGGGCATCGACGGGGTGGAACCCGTTCGGTTGCAGGACGTGGCGGAGGTATTCCTCACCGACAACCGAAATGAGACCTACGCCCGGCTGAACGGCCAGGAGAGCATCGTCCTCAGCTTTGAAAAGCAGAGCACCTATTCCACCGCCGGAGCCACCGCCAACGTCAACGCCCGCTTCCGCCAGCTGGAGGAGCAGTACCCCGGCCTGCGCTTTGTGGCGCTGATGGATCAGGGGGATTATATCCACCTGATCGTGGACAACATCCTCAACAGCCTGCTGCTGGGCGCGGTGTTTGCCATCCTCATTCTGTTCCTGTTCCTGCGGGACATCCGCCCCACCTTTATCACCCTGTGCTCCATCCCCATCAGCGTGATCTTTGCCATTGTGCTGATGTACTTCTCCGGGGTCACCATCAACATGATCTCCCTCAGCGGCCTGGCCGTGGCGGTGGGCATGCTGGTGGACAACTCCATTGTGGTCATTGAGAACATCTACCGGCTGCGGGCCAAGGGTGTCAGCGCCGCCAAGGCGGCAGTGGCCGGCGCGGCCCAGGTGGCCGGGGCCGTCACCTCCTCCACCCTGACCACGGTGTGCGTGTTCCTGCCCATCGTATTCATCGAGGGCATCACCCGGCAGCTGTTTACGGATCTGGCGCTGACCATGTCCTATTCCCTGCTGGCCTCCCTCATCGTCTCGCTGACCCTGGTGCCCGCCATGGCCTCCGGCATGATGCGCAGGCAGAAGAAGGAAAAGAAGGGCCGCGTCTCCGCCGGGCTGCTGCGGGGCTACGAAAAGATCGCCGGCTTTGCCCTGGATCACAAGGCGCTGGTCCTGCTGATCGCCGTGGCCGCGCTGGCCGCCACCGGTTATCTGGCTCTGGCCCGGGGCTTCACCTTCATGCCGGAGATGGATATGCCCAGCCTGACGCTGACCATCGCCATGCCGGAGGACAGCACCATGGAGGAGGCGGCCGCCCTGTCCGACCAGGTGCTGACCCGGATCAACGCCATGGACGGCATTGAAACGGCGGGCGCCATGATGTCCACCGGCACCGCCTCGCTGCTGGGCATGGGCGGCAGCGGCGGAAGCCATGATGTCACCGTATACATCACCCTGGCGGACGACACCGCCTCCGGCGCGCAGATGGGCCAGCGGATCATTGACGAATGCGCCGACCTGAACTGCGAGATCACCAGTTCCTCCGCCATGATGGACATGAGCATGCTCACCGGCAGCGGCATTTCCCTGGAGCTTTACGGCCAGGATATGGACGCCCTGCAGGCTGCCGCCCGCACCGCGGCAGAGGCCCTGCGGGGTGTGGATGGCGTGGCGTCCGTCTCCGATGGGCTGGAGGACGCCGCCCCGGCGCTGCACATTCAGATCGACCGGGACATGGCCATGTCCCAGGGGCTGACCATCGCCCAGGTTTACGCCCAGGTGGCGGCGGCGCTGTCCAACACCCAGCAGGCCAGCACCCTGACCCTCAGCGGCACCAGCACGGATATCGTGGTGGAGCGCCCGGAGGAGGCCCGGCTGGACGTAGAGCAGCTGAAGGCCTATACGCTGGAGGCCACGGATATGAACGGCGAGGCCCGCACGGTAAAGCTGTCCGACGTGGCCACAGTGGAGGAAACCACCAGCCTGACCTCCATCAGCCGGAAGAACCAGCGCCGCTCCCTCACCGTCACCGCCCAGATCGGCAGCGGCTACAATGTGACCTTGGTCACCGCCGACGCCTCCCGGATTGTGGGGACTCTCGATTTGGGCGAGGGCATCGGCTATGCCTTTACCGGCGAGAACGAAAGCATCATGGACGCCGTGGAGCAGCTGCTGCTCATGCTGGCGCTGGGCATCCTGCTGGTGTATCTGGTGATGGTGGCCCAGTTCCAGAGCCTGAAATCTCCGTTCATCGTCATGTTCACCATTCCCCTGGCCTTCACCGGCGGCTTTATGGCGCTGCTGATCTGCCGGATGGAGGTCAGCGTGATCTCCCTGATCGGCTTTGTGATGCTCACCGGCATCATCGTGAACAACGGCATCGTGCTGGTGGACTACATCAACCAGCTCCGTGCCGATGGAATGGAGCGCCGGGAAGCCATCCTGGAGGCCGGACGCACCCGCATCCGCCCCATTCTGATGACCTCCGTCACCACCATTTTGGGCCTGATCGACATGGCTCTGAGCAAAAACGCCGGCAGCGCCATGATGCAGCCCATGGCCGTGGTGTGCATCGGCGGCCTGATCTACGCCACGCTGATGACCCTGCTGGTGGTCCCCTGCATCTACGACATCTTCAGCAAGAAGCCCCCCAGAGTCCTGTCTGACCAGGAGCTTCAGCTGGAGGGCGCCGAATAAGCTGAACCAAACGTCTTATTATGGAACACGGGCGAATTCGCAGCGAAACGCGAATTCGCCCGTATTTTTTGAGTCCCTCAAAAAAGCAGCTCCACCGGCAGGCCGGTGTGGGGGGTGGGGTCGGACTGGGCGCGGACGATCCAGGTTTTTACGGTGGAAACGGCGCTGCTGACGCTTTCCTCCTCCGTATCGCCCCGCAGGATGCCGCCGGTGAACAGGGCGGCGAACACATCTCCCGCGCCGGGGAAATCGCCGGGGACGGGGGTATAGGGGAAAAACCGCGTCCCCGCCGCCCCGCAGAGCACCACGGCGCTGCCCCCGCGCTGGGGCACGCCGGTGACCAGCGCCGCCCCCGCGCCCATCCGGTGCAGCGCCCGGGCAGCCTGCTCCGGCTCCGAAAGGCCGGTGAGAAAGCGGGCCTCGGTGGCGTTGGGGAGCACGTAGTCCACCAGCGGCAGCAGGCCGCGCAGCAGCGCCAGCCGCTCCGGGCCGATGCCCCGGTACAGATGCCCGTTGTCCGCAAAGACGGGGTCCAGGAAGATCTTTACCCCCTGCTCCCGCCAGGACCCGCACTTTTCAGCGACGAACGCCGCCTGGGCCTGGCCGGCCAGATAGCTGATGAGCACCCCCTCCGGGCGCAGGCCCCGGCGCTCCCAGGTGTCCAGCGCGGCGCGCAGATAATCGGTGGTATCCAGCTGGGCAGGCTCGCCCTGGCTCCAGATATTGGAGATCAGCGCCGTGGGCAGGCACAGCGCCCGGTGCCCCATGCGGGTAAGCACGGCCCGGGAGACGGCCATGGCCACATCGGCGCTGCCCACGAAATCGCTGAGGATCAGTACACTTCCCATGCTCAGCCCTTTCCGCCGGACAGCAGCGGCTCGGTCACGGTGCGGAAATACTCGTCCAGTGTCTGGGGCGTCTCCTTGCGGCCGCCGTCCAGCCACCACTGCACCATCTCCACAAAGCTGCCCGCGATGTGGTTGACCAAGAATTCCCTGGGCACATCGGCGCAGGTGGTATCCCCCAGCAGCTGGGCGCGGACCAGCTCCTCCATGCCGGATTTGAAATAGCTCATGAAGATCGGGCCGCTTTCGCAGGACAGGAGCGTGAGAATATTGTTGTCGTTCTCCTGCAAGTGCTGCAAAATGTGGCAGATCACCGAATGGGGGGCGTTGGTGCAGGTATACAGGCCGTGAGTATCCTGCTTGTCCATGGCGGTGCCGATGATGTGGTCGAACAGCTCCCGGCACAGGGATTTGAGCAGCTCCTCCTTCGTCTCAAAATGGGCGTAAAAGGTGCTGCGGCCGATGTTTGCCTCGTCGATGATGTCCTGCACGGTGATGGAATGGAAATTCTGCCGGTCCAGCAGGGTGGTAAAGGCCCGGTAAATGGCGGTGCGGGTCTTTTGCTGACGTCTGTCCATAAAATTCTCCTGTACAAAATTCGGTTTTTGTTCTGTATTGTACATCCGCCGAAAATTGATTCTTGTTTTTCGGCGGGATTTTTCTATAATGATTACAGAACAAAGTGTTCGGTAGCGGATATATTGTATGTTAAAAAACAAGCATTGTCAAATAGAATTTCCGAACCGATGAAAGGAAGGATTTATATGTCCGACGAGAAGCATCTGCACGATCACGAGGACGAAGGCTGCTGCGAGCAGGAGCACCATCACCATGACGAGGATGAAGCGGAATGCGGTTGCGGTCATGAGCACCATCACCACCATCATGACGATGATGACGAGGAATGCGGCTGTGGCCATGAGCATCATCACCACCATCATGACGATGATGACGAGGAATGCGGCTGTGGCCATGAGCATCATCACCATCATCATGACGACGATGACGAGGAATGCGGCTGCGGTTGCGGTCATGAGCACCACCACCACGAGGCAAAGGCCGTCGATCCCAGCGCGCAGACCAGAATTTACATGATCGAGGGTCTGGACTGCGCCAACTGCGCCGCGAAAATCGAAAAGCGGCTGAACACCCTGGAGGGGGTGGACGAGTGCACCATCACCTTCGCCTCCAAGCAGCTGCGCCTGACCGCCAAGAATCCCGACGCCCTGATCCCCGCCGTGAAGCAGGCCATCGACGCCATGACGGATGGCATCACCATCGTTGCCAAGGACGAAAAGAAAAAGGATGAGGACAGCGACGATCCCAAGAAGGAACTGACCGGCATCATCATCGGCGCGGTGCTTTTTGTTGTGGGCGAGGTGCTGCACCTGAAGGACGCCCCCCTGCTGGTCCAGCTGATCGCGCTGGTGCCTGCCTACCTGATTCTGGGCGGCGAGGTGGTCTGGAACGCCCTGAAGAACATTGCCAAGGGCCAGGTGTTTGACGAAAACTTCCTGATGTCCATTGCCACCCTGGGTGCTTTCGCCATCGGCGACTGCCCCGAGGCCGTGGGCGTCATGCTGTTCTACCGCATTGGCGAGTACTTTGAGGACCGGGCCGTGGCAAGGAGCCGCAGCCAGATCATGACCGCCGTTGACCTGCGGCCCGAGACCGTGAATCTGGTGGACGGCAGCGACGTAAAGGTCATTCCCGCCGAGGATGCCCAGGTGGGCGATATCCTGGTGGTGCGCCCCGGCGACCGAATCCCCCTGGACGGCGTGATCATTGAGGGCGAGAGCCGGATCGATACCTCCGCCGTCACCGGCGAGCCTGTCCCCGTCAAGGTGGGCACCGGCAGCCAGGTGATCTCCGGCTGCGTCAACACCTCCGGCCAGCTGAAAATGCGGGTGGAGAAGCCCCTGGAGGAATCCATGGTCACCCGCATTCTGAACTCCGTGGAAAACGCGGCGGCCAGCAAGCCCGCCATCGACAAATTCATCACCCGCTTTGCCCGTGTATACACCCCCGCCGTGGTCATTGCGGCGCTGGTGGTGGCCGTGGTGCTGCCCTTCATCATCCCCGGCTGGCACTTCTTTGTAGACGGCGTGAAGTACGCCGGTATGGACTCCGTGCTCTACGGCGAGGCGGGCACCGCGTCGGTATTTACCGCGCTGACCTTCCTGGTCATCTCCTGCCCCTGCGCGCTGGTGCTCAGCGTGCCCCTGGCATTCTTCTCCGGCATTGGCGCGGCCTCCAAAAAGGGCATCCTCTTTAAGGGCGGCGTAGCCATTGAGGCTCTGGCTCAGGTCAAGGCCGTGGTCATGGATAAGACCGGCACCATCACCAAGGGCAATTTCCAGGTGCAGCAGGCCATCCCCGCCGAGAGCGGCACCCCGGAGGCCACGCTGCTGACCCTGGCTGCCGGGTGTGAGCAGTTCTCCACCCACCCCATCGCTGTGAGCATCGTCACCGCCGCCAAGGAGGCGGGATTGGAGATCCCCCAGCCCACCCATCTGACGGAGCTGGCCGGTGAGGGCATCCAGGCGGGGCTGGACGGCCACCGGGTGCTGTGCGGCAACCAGAAGCTGATGACCCGCAACGGCGTCAGCCTGGACAAGTTCCGGGGCGCAGCCTTCGGCACTCAGGTGCTGCTGGCAAAGGATGGGAAGCTGCTGGGCCAGATCGTGATCGCCGATACGCTGAAGGGCGACGCTGTGCCCGCCATCGGGAAACTGAAGGACATGGGCCTGCACACCGTCATGCTCACCGGCGACGCCGAGGACAGTGCCAAGCATGTGGCCCAGGAGACGGGCATTGACGAGGTGCGCGCCCGCCTGCTGCCGGAAAACAAGCTCAGCGAGCTGAAAAAGGTACGCGCCCAGCAGGGCAGCGTCATGTTCGTGGGCGACGGCATCAACGACGCCCCCGTGCTGGCCGGCGCGGATGTGGGTGCGGCCATGGGCACCGGCGCGGATGCCGCCATTGAGGCGGCGGACGTGGTGTTCATGAACTCCGACATGTCCGCCATTCCCCAGGCCATCCAGATCGCCCGGCGCACCCGCCGCATCAGCTGGCAGAACGTATACTTCGCCCTGGCGGTCAAGATCGTCGTCATGGCTCTGGGCCTGCTGGGCTACGCCAACATGTGGATCGCCGTGTTCGCTGACACCGGCGTATCCATGCTGTGCCTGCTGAACTCCATTCGCATCCTGTACCACAAATGATCCCCTCATACTGAACTCCAATTAAAATCTTTAAAAAAGATTTTAATTGCCTGAAGGGCATGGAGTTCATATGAGACTTGTTTTGTGATTTCTTTCCTTATAAATCACAAAACAGGCAGCGCCGTCAGGCGATGCCTTCCTGATTAAAATTAAGATTTTAATCAGGAAATAGTATCAGATACCATATCACCCCGGACTTTTTCCGTCCGGGGTGATTGTGTAATCTGCTTGAAATTAAAGGGAGAATATTGTATACTATCCATAATCGGACGGAGAAAAAAGGAGAATTCCCATGGAAACGGTTTATAAAATGCTGGTGATCAACCCCGGCTCCACCTCCACCAAGGTGAGCTATTTTGAAAATGAGCGCAATGTGTATACCGAGAGCATTTTCCACGATGCCCCGGAGCTGCTGGCCTACCCCACCGTCAACGACCAGATGCCCCTGCGCCGGGCGGTGGTGGAGCGGTTCATGGCGGAGCACAGCCTGCGCATGGCGGATATGGACGCCTTTGTAGGCCGGGGCGGTAGCGCCTGGCCCCAGGCGGCGGGTGTGATGGAGATCGACGCATCTTTGGTTGCTGACACGGCGGCGGGCGTGGGCGGCAGCGACCACCCGGCAAAGCTGGGAGTGATGCTGGCCTATGAGCTGTGCCGGGAGTATGGCGGCAGGATGTACACCGTCAACCCCACCAATGTGGACGAGCTGTGCGACTATGCCCGCCCCACGGGCATTGCGGGACTGTACCGCCGGGCGCAGACCCATGTGCTGAATCAGAAGGGCATCGCCGCCATCCACGCCCGGGCCATGGGAAAGCGGTATGAGGACTGCAATTTCATTGTCAGCCACATTGACGGCGGCATCACCGTCACCGCCCATGCCCGCGGGAAAATGATCGACAGCACCGAGGGAGCCGGGGGCGACGGTCCCTTTACCCCCACCCGGCTGGGTTCCATCCCGGTGATGGAGGTGCTGACCTATCTGGAAAGCGGCCACACCACCGGGGAGGTCAAGACCATGCTCTCCCGCTCCGGCGGCTTTGTCAGCCATTTCGGCACCTCCAATTCGGACACCGTCCACGCCCTGGTGGAGCAGGGTGACCCGAAGGCGGTGACGCTGTGGAACACCATGATCTATCAGCTGTGCAAATCCATCGGCGCCATGGCGGCGGTGCTGGAGGGCCGGGTGGACGGCATCCTGCTCACCGGCGGCCTGGTGCGGTTCCGGGACATTGTGGCAGGCGTGGAGCAGCGCTGCGGCTGGATTGCCCCCGTCACCGTCTACCCCGGCGAATGCGAGCAGGAGGCCATGGCCGAAAGCGTCCTGGCCGTCCTGCGGGGCGAACAGGCAGCCCACCGCTACACCGGCCGCCCCGTCTTTCAGGGCTTCGGGTGGGAATAACGGGACCGCTGCGGATGATGATCTGTAAAAGCTTTCCGCTTCCAAAGGAAAGAAATAGCGGTAGAAACCACGAAATGGCCGTGGTTTCTACCGCTAAATTATTGGATTTTTCTGAAAAGTCTGCTCCTCAGCAGGCCCGCATGCCTACCGCAATTCCACGTAGCTGTCGCCTGCCAGTTCCTTGCCGGTCTGGCGCAGCAGGGCGAATACGCCCAGGGCGGCGAAGAGCAGGCCGGTGCCGATGCTCCCGATGAACGCGCGGCGGGCGTCCGCGTCCCGCTCCAGCACCAGCAGGATCAGGCCGGGGATGTCGCTGATCTCCCAGCCGGGCAGCTCGCCGGAGCTGATGAGCTTGGCCACGCCGTACCACTCGGAGAAGAAGGTGCCCAGCACCACACCCACAATGACGGCGACGATCAGGATCACGATCTTACCCTTGCCCTGCTTGCCCTTACACAGGTTGTAGCCCTTTTCCGCCAGGAAGCCGATGAGCAGGCCCACCAGGGCAGCCACATAGCCCATTTGCAGCACGATGGCCCACACCACCGCGCCCAGGATCGCGCCCACCAGCGCACCCAAAAGGCCGGTGAAATAATTGCCGGTGTCCTCCTCCCGGCGGCGCTGCTTCTCGGTCTCCATGTCCTGGCGCACCCGCTCGGCGCACTGGGGATGGAAATGGTAGGCGTTGCCGTTGAGCAGGACCCACTTGCCGCCGGTGATGAGCTGGCCGCACTGGGCACAGTACTCCGCGCCGCTGGCCCCGTTGGCGCGCAGCAGGGGCAGGAACCAGTTCAGGAAAACCTGCATCCGATCCATAATGCCCCGCTTGTCCTGGAACATGACCTGGATGCGCTTGGAGTTGACATCGTACTTTGTCACCCGGAACTCCTTTTTCAGGTCGCGGGCGGCCAGGGCGTCCGAAACGGCGGTGCGCCGGGCAGGGTCGGCAAACCGGGTGGAAAAGACGATCTGCTTCCAGCCGCTGCCCTCGCTCAGGGTCACGGCAATGCCGCTCAGGCTGCCGTAGGCCACGCCCTTGTCCATCGTCAGACCGTTCTGCTGGGCAAATTTTTTCAATGCGGAACCAATCATATGTACACCTCTCTCTTTCTTTGAAGGCACGGACCTGCACCGTCGGCGGCCCGTCCGCGCCCCACTGTCCTCGGGACGATTCTACCATACTTTTCTGAAAAAGGGAAGCACCAAATATCGTTTTCCCCGCCCGCGGCAAAAAGCCCCGCCGGAAGCAATTTCCCGGCAGGGCTTTTCTCTTATGCGCAGGTATGTTACCAGCCGACGGCGATCACGTAGGTGCCGGGGGACTGGAAGCGGCCCTCGATCACGTCGCCCAGGTTGCAGGAGATCAGCTCCCAGGTGTCGTCCTCCTCGGCGCAGAAGAACAGGCCGATGGCGCGATTCACCGTTGACCAGATCTTGAAGCTCACGTCGTACACTTCTTCGTCGCAGTCCACGGTGCCCGCTTCCATCACGGTCAGCCGGCCGGCGGCAAATTTCACATCCTCGGGGATGATGCCGTCGCTGGCCTCCACGGCGTCGTCCAGCGCCTCCATGTCCGGCTTGCAGGTCCAGTCGGAGGTCACCGTCGCGCCGGGGGTGGTCATCAGCACCTTAACCAGGTGGTCCGGGTCGGCATGGACGCCGGCGCAGCAGCCGAGCAGCAGTGCGGCCGCCAGGGCAAGGGCAAACACTTTTTTCATGGAAAATCCCTCCTAAAAAATTGATGCTTCCGTCTTCCTAGAGTATCCCCTCGTCCCGGAGCAGCGCCTTGCAGCGCTCCACCTTGGAGCGGAAGGGCTCGCCGTCGCGGATATACCAGGGCTGGCTCTCCTTGATCACGTAGGCCGGCAGCCCGCCCAGCAGGACATTGGACTGGGGGAAGCTCTCCCGCACCACGCTGTTGGCGGCCACGGAGACGCCGTCGCCAAAGCGCATGTCCGCACCGATGACCTTGGCCCCGGTGGCCAGGAAGAAATCGTCCCCAAAGGTCTTCCGTCCCTCGGTGATGCAGGTGGCCGTATTGATGACGCAGAAATTACCCAGGGTATTCTCCCCGCCGATCACCACCGTGCCGTAATGCGGCAGCACCAGGCCGCAGCCGAACACATTGGGCGGGATGGAGAAGCCCAGCTTGACCCCCAGCTCCCGGTACACCCGATGGTGGTGCAGCTCCAGAAGCCGGGCAATGGGGCCCCGCTGATTCATATAATATTCGTACTTGCGCAGGTGGACCAGGAAATCCATCACATAGTCCCGGACGATGCGGTTTTTCAGGTGCTCCTTCCAGCCCCAGGAAAAAGCGTTTCGGTTCATCATGCGGTCCACCTGCAAATAGGCGCGCAGCTCGCGTTTGTTTTTAATCATATGTTTTCCCTGTATTTCAAAGCCATCCGCAGCGGCTTGTCTTTCTTTTTATTATAAATTTTCATCCAATGTCTGTCAAGGAATTTTAAGGAAAAAGCTTCCGGGAAATTCGACTTTTGGGCACAAAACGCCCCACTTTTCGTTCCTCTTTCAGAGGCTGGCCGGTGAAAAATCTCCCCGGGGCCGGGGGCCTCGGGGAGATCGAAGGGGATTACATGTCGAAGGGTTCCATGGACAGGACGGGGTGGCCGACCTCGCTCAGGTAGTTCAGCAGGGCCTCGGGGTCCTCGGTGCAGATGGTCTCATCGGCGATCATGTCGGTGAAGTTATCCACATCGTACAGCTCCTTGGCTGCCGCGTCCAGACGCTCGCGCATCTGATCCTTCAGCATCTTGGGCAGCCAGACGATACGGCCCAGGCCGCCCTCGGCGGCGATGAACTTCTTGGAGGCGATGAAGTGCTTGCCGTGGCCCATGAAGCCGGGGGTCTGAACGCCGCCGCCGGTCATGGAGG
>OLOV01002475.1_pt1 | contig 12458 bp, 9 predicted proteins | sample 1672931 | NCBI WGS metagenome assembly OLOV01 (sample SAMEA3136738, study PRJEB25190) | human gut metagenome | biome: human gut; feature: human-associated habitat; material: faeces | place: Austria | collected 2013
CTGAAAATCAATTGTGATTTGACGATGATTCAGTTGTGTGACTGATTGGTTGATCAGTCAATTCACCGTCCGGTGTCATAGTTTTATTAAGAGACGTCTCGTGCCATTGACCATTTTTCAGAGCCTCCCGTCGGAGGCGTTTCGTGTCGTTGACGGTGCAAAGTAAGGAATAATTTGTCATTCCCGCCAAACATTTTTGGCCGGATATAGCATAAGGTTGTACATGTATATCTCTATATACTATTGGTATATAGCGCCAACCTACGGGAAATCGCAATAATTTTGCATCGAGCAATGGAAGCTGCGTCCTCAGCATCCGCAGAGCCTCTGAACAGGGACCACATCAGAGGCAATCCATTCTGTTTCCTTATTGTAGAGTGTGCCCATTGGAGCACAGCAAGGCGTCCAAACAGTTACCGTTTGGATTTTTGGTAACTCTGTCGTTACCAAAAAATGACCTTGCTGTGCCGGGGCTTGAGACTGCTCCGAAGTCGCAGTCCCCATGTTTTCTTATAGTTTCACAGCCTCAGAGCATCCATTAAGGCATTCGCCAAATCAGATGAGGCCATGCGGATGACGTTGGTGTCGGCAAGTGAACGGCCAATGAGATTGACGCTGCCGTACCAGCCGATACATTGGTCGATGACGGCGCATTGCATCTTGCATTCCGGACGGTGGATGATGTTGAAGCCCATTGCTTGAATCTCTGCTTCGCGATGCCCGGTTTCTGCGACGACGATTGTGATGCTCACGCCTCGCAGTGACGAGGCCGCGAGAAGTTCGATTATTCGAGGTGTCCGATTCCAGCGCAATCTTGTCGTGGAGATTACGATGCTCTGTTTTGCCGATGCAAGGTCGCTATGGAATGGCCCTTCAAAATTCGTCGAGTCAAAGATGGTTTCAGTTGTCAGTTCGGCAAACAGGCCCTCGTTTGCGACAGCGATGGAATAGCCGACTGCTTTGTAGCCGTGAAGTCGTTTTCGATACATCGAATCGCAGACAGGCACTCGAAGGTCGATATAGTCGTAGATGCGCGTTTCAGCTTTGCCGGGATAGTTACGGTGCAGTCGCCCGGTGTATTGTGCGATGAGTCCTTTCCATGACACAGGCAGTGCGAGCATAAGGGTGTCAAGACGGGGCAAATCGAAGCCCTCGCCCACATATTTGCCGGTCGCCACAACCACCAATGGCTTATCAGCCGGAATAAGGCTCAATTGCTCCATGACCTCACGCTTGGCTTTAGCGGAATCATTGCCTACGAGCCGGATGACGTTGGGACAAATCTTCCGACATTCTTCTGCGAGTAAGTCGACATGGGCTGTGCGGGCTGTAAGAATAATTGGGGTTCGCCCCTCTGCAAGATTGGCAGCGACATCGTCGAGTATCAGCTTGTTGCGTGATTCGTTTTCGATTAGCTCGTCGATAACCTGTGCATAGTTCCCGTCATCAGCATTTAGCTTTCTATGAGAGGTAAAACGTGGAATCAGGAGCCGCCGAAAAGATTGTTGCGATTGCTGTGACTTTGAGTCTGCGGTATATCGGATTTCGCCACATTGCATGAATATAATCGGTTGGTGACCATCTTTGCGGATTGGTGTGGCGGTAAGACCATAAACATAACGGGCGTTCACCTCGCGGAGAACACGCTCGAAGTTGACTGCCGGAGCATGATGACATTCATCGACGATTACCATGCCATAGTCGCGAATAAACGGTTTGACTTCATTGTCGTTCATGCAGGATTGTAGCAGGGCGATGTCGATTTTGCCATTGAGTGTATTTTCTGTGGATGATAATGCTCCGAACTGTTGGAATTTCTTGCGCCGCCCACGCCCTGTGGGTTGCTGTTCAGGTTGAAAATCGGTTGATAAATGTTTCGTCAGCCGCTCACGCCATTGGTCGAGCAATGCCTTGGTGTGAACCAATATAAGTGCGTTTACTTTCTTCTTGGCAATCAAGGCTGCGGCTGTAACGGTTTTGCCGAAGGCGGTTGCGGCATACAGAGTCCCACAGCGATGCCGGGCAAGCTCTTCAATCGCCAGCTTCTGCTCAGTAAATAATTCTCCGTTGAATTCTACCTCAATCGGCTGTCCGGGATTAGTTTTGTCTGAAATCTCAACTTCAACATTATTGCCTCTGAAGAAATCTATTGCAGAATCCTCACATCCTCTTGGTAGAATCAGGTAATCGTCCGTCATCTCCGAGCATGATATTATGCGCGGCAGTTTATAGACAGGCAAACGCATCCCGAGCTTAGCATAAAATTCCGGATTCTTGAATGCCGCCATCCGTTTGATGTGGTTGATTGCTTTTGCCGATAGATTGGCAACCGGAATATAAATGCCGGATGAACGCACAATAGTGATTGACTTTGGAAAATCCTCTTTAGTCATAGGTTTAGGCTGAGGCCGTTCCCAAGGTGTGGATTCGCTGGATTTTGACAGTTCTCCAAGAGGCTCTTTATCATATCTTGACACCAGTCTATCGACCTCCGCTGCTGACATTTTCTTCATGCCTTGCAGATATGACCATTGGTCGACGAATGGTAAGAAGTTATCATCCACAAACACGCTGTTGCCATCTTTACGTGCTCTCCCCTGCATCGGCAACGCGACGAGATTACCGAAACCTCCGGCAGGCATGAAATCCTGATTCGGGAAGAACCGGTCGTAAGACTTGAACGACATCCGTCCCTCGCGCTCCATTGCCTCTGTCAGAATGGTATTGCCAAGACGCCGTGCCGTCTGTGCTTTAATCGGTCCGTCAAACAATATCCACACGTGAGCGCCGTTGCCAGACCGCGACCGCTCTATATAAACCGGGATACCCCAATCGCGGCAAACTCCGACGTAGGCCAGCACATTCTTCTGATAGCCATGCTCGCAACTCTTGTCATCGAAATCACAGCAAAGAAACCGACAGGTATTGTCCGGCAATATGGCATATACTCCGACAACATCGCGGCCGTTCAGATCCTTTCCTTCAAGATGTCGGTAAATGTCATCATAACCCAAAGGCTGAAATTCTCGGTTGGGACATTCCGCGCATTTATATTTCTTCTTGTCGCAATATTCCCGGTTCCATTCCCGGCTACAGACCGGCTGATAGCCGTTCTTGCCGGTCGTAACACCGAACCAACGTCGGGCGAACACATCCTTACGCCCCTGAAATAGACTGCGAAAGAGTGCCACTTTCTCCTCCAAGGATAGCACCGGCTTTCGAGGCAACGCTGACTCTGGCTCTTCCATAGCAATCCCATGACGAGTCAGCAATGCCCTCAGCCGCGCATTCTCAGCTCGCAGCCGATTCAACTCGTTAATTTCAGCCTCGTTCATAAGTATGACAGCCGGGAGCTATTCAATAACCTCCCATGTACCGGATTTTTCTGACCCATATCTGCGGACCTTACCATCGGCTTTAAGTTTATCAACTATGCGGAACATGGAGGTTTTGGATTTGCCAAATATTTTAGATAGCTGTTTTATGCTAATTCTTTTATCGGCTTTCATTTTATCCAAAACCATTGTTTCAATATCATCATATCGTTCCGCATCGTTCCATCCATCGTTCCGCATCGTTCCATCTATCGTTCCGGATTGTTCCGCTGTCGTTCCACTATTGCTCCGCTCTGTTTGATTGGTGCAATTATCGATGACATTATTGGTGCCAGCTTCGTCTCCATTGGTGACAACATTGGTGCCATCAGCGCCATTTTTTATGACATCGGCATTCTTGACGACGACCTTGAAGGTGGTGTAATCGCCGAGAAGGAACTCCGCCGGAGTATTCCCGTTCTCTTCAAGAAGTGTTGAGACTGTATTGACCCCGCTGCCGAAGCGATTCACATAACCGAGATTGAGCATTATCTCGGCTATGTTGGGGTTGCGATAGTCGGTTTCATCGGGAAAGTTTTCCAGATTCACTTTGCCATACAGGTTGCCGGGATTGTCAATCTCAATGCGGTCGCTGTATTCGTAAAACTTTATCGGAGAATTATTTCCATTGTATGCACGGTGCATCACGGCATTCATGGCAAGCTCGCGTATTGCCTCCCATGGATAATTGATGCGAGGTTCCTCGCGCAATACGCTGACAAATTCCGGACGCTTGTTCTCGATGGAATACTTGATGAAATATTCCAACTCCTTGAGCATTGAGATGAGATTGCCTTTGAAACGATTTTCCTTCAATACCTTTGTGGCGCGGGTCGTTCCGGCAAACTTCACATACTGGATATATGCCCCCGGAATAAAATATTGCGGATCATAACCCAGCAATAAGATTCCGGCATACGTAGGGCAATTAAACCGTGTATCAAAGAGACGCAATGACGCCATCTGTTGAATCGACGTGCGTTTATCCTTTGCCAATGTTGCAGGAGAGACGGCTTTAGGCAAATATTCCGACTTGAACAGATCGAGATCGATATTCTCAATGGTGGCCTCACGGCATGGACGTCCATCGAAAGAGGAACTGTGTATTTGGCCCTTTTCGGTCAGGATTCGTTCCTCCTCTGTATTCGCCTCGGCTTTTCTGGCGCCAATTCTAATCCAAATCACGCCCTTGTATCTTACAGGAGTGTCTTCACTTGGCTGAACCTCGATCACGGCGACTTCTCCCTCGGGGAATGTCTCTTTATAGACCATCATAGCCGGTGGCGGAAGAATCGTCCCGGTATTGCGGAGTCCGGCGTATGAACGCAGCTGCTCGTCAGTAAACGTCTGCCCATCGAGATTGCCGTTATCATCGGCACCAATCATGAAATATCCCGCTTTCTTCGTGTTGCGAATATCGTTGGCAAACGAGCAGATAGCCTCCGACATTTTCTTTGTATTGTCAGTGGATAATGTGCGTTCTACGCGCTCATTCTCTATGTCGCTCAACAGCGACCTTATTTCATCTTTTGTCAGAGGCATGTTTTTGTAATTATATGTGCAAATTTACTCATAATTCGCCAGTTACACAACCACTATTTATTGATTGCCGAAATGACTGCCATGATTTGCTCCGGTGTCATGCTTTTCAGTAGTTCGATGGCTTTCTCTTCTTTCGACATTGAACTATCAGCTCCCTCCTGTGGCGCCATCTTGGGCTCAGATTTCTTTTTAAAGAGAGTGCGCAGAGTATTATCGGTTTTGGATGTATCGAAACTACCCATGTAACGCTCGGTCGTGGCGAGATTGCTATGCCCGAGAATGTTCTTGATAGCGGATGATTCAGCCCCAGCTTCTTGTGCGATGTGAGCAAAAGCATGACGGCTGATGTGCATTGTGAGATTGGTAGTAATCTCAGCCTTCTCTGCAATTTTTTTCAGATATTTATTGATGAGAGCATTTTTGGCTGAAATCTGCTGATACAGTTGATGGCGCAGCTCCGGTTTCATCCTGTCCTTGTCAGCCTGCGTTACAAATTTGGCAAACGGCGCATCATTGTCAAGCAGTGGGAATATATAATCATCCGGTTTTACATCTTCATTGTGATAATACCGAAGTATATCCAAAGCCTGATCGACAAGCAAGAGGTCTCGGCCTTTGTGGTTTTTACCCATCTGATAATTAAGCCTTCCATTCTCGGTAATATTACGCCAACGGAGTTGAATTAAGTCGGCTGCGCGGATTCCGGCGCAATAGTAGCTAAACAGGAAATAATTCTTGCAATGCCATATTAACGAACCTTCTTCAAGTTCAAGCGCGATGATGCGCTCCATCTCCGTATCGCTCAACTTTTCTTTCGTCGTCTTCACGCCCTTGTATTTGAATACGAGGAAGGGATCCTTCGATGCCTCCATTATGCCGACCTCGATTGCTCGATGAACAAGTGTACGCAAAATGTTAAACTGAACTTCGATTGTGTTAGGATGGAGTAGCTTACCCGGCTCGCGCTCGTTCTCCCATTTGTGGAGGAAGTTGTCAAAGCGGGTCAACAAATCAACAGTCAGGTCGTCGACGGTTATATCAGCCATGCGGCGTTTCTTCCGAAATGCATCAAGTTTATTGATGAGGCCACAATACTTGCGCCAGTTTCTCCATCCCCCATTATCATAAATCATTTGCGCACGTTCACGAGCAAACGCCATAAAAGACGGCGACACATATTCAGCATCCAGATCCTTTATAACCTTAGCGGATGAGACATCACCATCTGATGCTGATTCCTGATAAGCCTCGTTAGCTTGCGCGAGCATAAGGCGTAATTGTTCATTGAGAACCTTAGCGTCAGGAACATTCGCACGAATCCAATTGTTACCCTTGCATTGAGGATTGAAGTCGTCAATGCGTTTCAACTGAATACCGGTCTTCTTCTTTGTACGTTTACCGGCAGCCGTCACCATCAGATAAAGGTTGTAGGTCTTGTTGCGTGTCGGCTTGTGGTCGAGTTCAAATCTAAATGTTGCCATCTTTGGGAGAGTATAAAGGTTTTACTCTGCAAAGATACAACGAATAAATTTTACGTGCAATTTTACGTGCAAAAATCTTACTTTTCCTTACGCTGAAAGAAATTCAAATGAAAATCGCACCATTGTATTTACCTGATAATCAATGCAATTAAAATATACTTAAAAAATATTAGAAAGTAATATCGGTAGTCCTGTTCTGGGCACCATCCGCAGTAAGGTCGACACCACCGTGTCGGCCTTAAATTTTTTTCTACCCCCCTCCCGGTCTCTCCCAGTCTGTAAAATCCAAGAGCAAATGCAATACTACAAAAATGCCCGGTTGACCGTCTTTTGCCTGTCTTGTTTATTTGAGATCTGATTGTATAATCATTCGCAGCCTAAAAGCCAGTCGGAGGCCTTTACGATTTTGATTCTTTTGCCTTCCACCGTTTTAACTTCGGGTGTCCCCTCCATGATTATAAGTGTCAGGTTGTCACACTTAACGCTTTCCGAGCCTTTGACAAGCCCACCTATTTCTCGCTTGTAGAGTTTTTGAGAGGGGTTAGAGAAATCATAGGAGACCTGTATGAGCTCGTCAATCCTGCCACTCCTCACTACAACAAAATCGACCTCGTAGGCCTTATGCTTCTTAAGATAGTATAACTGATCGGACTCCGGATTCGTCCGTCGCATCAATTCAAGAGCAACGACATTCTCAAGTCGCCATCCATATCCGGTGGAGCCGAATGAATACTCATGATTTGAGATGAATGCGACATCGATTGCATAATACTTCCGTATTCTTTGACGATCAACCGGCTTATAAGAAAACATGGGCACCTCGCGAAGAAGATATGATTCGGTAAGATACTTAAGATAGTTGGAGGCTGTCGGGTGAGTGATACCAACTTTTTCGGCGAATTCATTTGATTGGACTTCTTGACCAACCATATCCAGAATCGTGTTAGCGAGCTTGCGTATTGCCTCTACATTGCGAATTTTATGGCGTTTGCAGATATCTTTGGTTATTATTGACTCAACCAAACCCTTAATATAGGAAGCATATTCATGCTCATAAACGATTTCCGGCATTCCTCCTTTGATGAGATAATCATCCAAGGCTTTTTGGCGAAGTCCCCGAGCAACAGTGGTGAGACTTTCAGTATCTACGCCGAGCATAGTACAATATTCCTTAAAAGAGAAAGGAAAATTTTCAATCTGATGGTGACGGCCTGTAAGATGGGTCGCAAGTTCACCGCTGAGTAAATTGGCATTGCTTCCTGTAATAACAAGATGTTTCCCTTGCCGCAGGAGACGATTTACAAACAGCGGCCATACCTCCTTGGCATTTTGTATCTCATCGAAGAATAGATAATCCAAAGGACCGTATAGGCGATATAACGTCTCAAGTATCTCATTAAGCTGTTCGGGCTTAAGATTGGACAAATTTTCATCATCGAAATTTACATAGCCAAATTTAACCCCTCTCTCGAGTAGGACCTTCTGACATAGAGTTGATTTACCACTTCTTCGTACGCCTATTACAATTTGGGCAAGCTTACTCTTAAAATTGATTTGGCCCTCTTCTATACGCGGCACCAGAGCTGACAACTCGAGATTGTCCAGTTCGGAACGCTGATCTGCTAATATCTGTCTATAATCCATTGGCTTATATTTGCTGCAAAGATAGCAAAAACTTTCCGCATTTTCAAATATGGAAGATTTTACGCTATTCTATTTTCAAATATGGAAAACTTGATGGGGTTCTATGATTATCCCTGAAAAGTGTTGACAGATTTGAGGGCGATTGACTAATGTGGTTTACACCACCGGGGACGGTTTTCCATTCTCTTTACAAGTAATTCTGAGGTTGACTGATTCGATTTACAGACATTGCTCGGTAAACTATTGTTTTCACACTCCGGCATATCGGCGCCTTCCCAAATTCATGCGCCGGCATTTGTGCTTGATCCCGGTTTATATCAACCTTGATAATTACTGAAGAAGTCGTGATACTTTGTATTGCCGCAGTTGATTACAAACACTCGCTCACGTGCTCGCGTCAATGCCGTATATATTAATTCCGAATTGCCTTCAGTCTGCTCTATTATTAGAATTAAGTTTGGCGTTTCTTATCCAAAAATTGAGTTCTACAAAATGATTTCCTAATTTTGCACTTGCTACTCGACTCTACACCACAAAATTACTTACCCAATCATAGCCGATAAAAGACGAAAAATTAGTAACTTTGCCGAAAACACAAAATACTGCAATGATAAAAATCAAAATAGAACATATAATATTAGCGATTTTCACAATATCTTTATTAGGATTATCGCTTAGCTGTTCAAAAGATAAAACCAAACAAAAGGATTTATCTTTTGGGGGGATTACTATAGGTGAAGTGTTTCCAGACAGTCTTAAAAACTCATTCAAGTTTTATCCAGAATTAGACGTGCCCACTTATGAAGGAGGTATAAAATTTGATTTCCCTAATGAACCCAAAGCAGATATATCTATTATTACAGCAATTGATCCCAGCGACGATGAAGTTATAAGCATTGATATTTTTATGGAGGAAAGTATGAAAGCTTATGATTTCTATAATATGCTAAAATCTAAATACGGGCTACCTATATCGGATTATGGAGACACAGATTGTAGTCTTCAATACTTTATACATAGGTTATATACCGATTTAGGTTATGAACGGTACAGCAAACAACCGGATATTTCAGGAAGACGTGTTTTGGCAGAATGGACTAATACAGGACATGCATCAAACATCATGATGATTTCCGACACTTACCATTTTCCAGATGAATATAACCCTAAATTAAGCACCTATATAACATTTAGGTATGTAAATAAATCAAGACTTAATAGAGTGCAAGAAGAGGCGGAGCAAAAATCAAAAGAAAGGAAAAGAAATAACTACCGACAAAACAATCAAGGTGCAATGAATCAGGATTTTTAAGATAATCAATATTTGCCCTTAAGGACTATAATTTGTTGTTAATGCCGGTGAAGAACACGAGGTTTTTGCCGAGGGGTTCGAGCAGGTTTTTCATCGAGATCATAGTGGCGCCGGTGGTAACGAAATCATCGAACACAATTATGTTGTGTTCGGACGGAGGCTGTTTGCCAAAGGTAAAGACCGCGCCGACACGATGCTTCGAGTGACACTCGGCAATATCTTCGTAGAACGGTATGCCGAGAAGCGAGGCGATCCGTGCGGAAATGAGCGAAGCGAAGTTGCGCACCTTGTGGCGACGTTTGGGCGAGGTGACGATGCACCAGTCGCCGGAGGCGAGCGAGTGGCCAAGGATTTGCCGGATAAGGGTATTCATACCCTCGGCAAACTTCTCCACCATATCGGGGTCGGCCTTTATGTCGGTGAGCGTCCGGCCATAAATCGACTTTTCCAAAGCGATATTATGCCGAAGGTGGGATGACGGTAGGAAATCCTAACCTTGTTCGGGGCGAAGTCGCAACGAGCCTCGATGCCGGACGCCTCCTTCCACGCCTTGCGCTTCTTCGGAGCGAAAAGGTCGGTCTCGGCCTTTGGCTTGGCGACAAAAGGAACATCGAGGTCGGGGGCTTCAATCGAAGGCACTTCGATGTCTTTCAACATATCGTCCAACGATATAGCCCCCTCCCTGATGTTCCTGTTATCCATAGCGGCGGAGATTAGGCGGCCTTGCCGGAGCAATCGATGTCGCCGTCCTCGGTTTCGAGCGTACCGACATAGAAGGGCGCGGGCACTTCGTCTGTAGCCTCGACGTTGATTGTTGTCGAGGTCGTGCCGGTGGAGACGGAAGCCGTGCCGTCCTTGACGGTGATAGGCTTGTCGGCGAGTATGGCCGACAGAAAAGTGTAGGTTTTTATCATTGCGGTAGCGATGGGATTGGTGGACGGTTTGAAGAAAGATGTCAGCGCGGCGAGAAAGCGAGAGAAAGCGAGAGGAAGCGGAGTCTTTCTCCGTTTCGGAGATTGGGATGTTGGGAATCGGCAGCCCCTCGGAGGCCATAGCCGAAGCGAGCGCGTCGGTGAGTTTCGGGGCGGGTTCATCGGCAAGGTCGGTGATTTCATCGACAAAGCCCCAGTCGAGGGCTTCCTTAGCAGAGAGCCAGCCGCCGACTTTCATCAGGGCGAGCAAGTCCTCCGGCTTGCGCTTGCACCGGGCCGCATAGAGTTGGGCGCAGTTCAGGTCGAGCTTGTCAAGGTCGGCCTTGATCTTCTCGCAGTCGGCGATAAGCGTGGTGAATTGGTCGGAGTTCAGACTGCCCCACTCGAAGAAGGCCATCGAGCATTTATGCACGAGGTACATGGCCCCGGCATCGATGGAGATGTGGACCGCGCCGAGCGAAGCGATGGTAGCGGCGGAGGCATTGAGTCCCACGAAATGTACATTAACATTGCCGTGGTTGCGGAAAGCAGCGGAGATAGACAGGCCGGTGGCGAGTGAACCGCCGAGGCTGTCTATGAGGACGTTTACCTGCTTGCCCTCGTTTTTGGCGAGCTCGCGGTCAACGGTCGAACGGTTGAAGTCGTAGCCTCCGACGTAGCCTTTGAGCGTGATGTTGTATGCGGTCTTTGACATGGCAAAACTAACTTTGCCACGAAGTTACCGCTATAAATAAGCGGCCTAAAAGACAGGAAAAGTCAAGGAATTTTTGTAACTTTGCAATTAGCTATGAATAAGACATACAATATTTATTGCGACGAGAGCTGCCATATCCAGCATGACCACAAAGATTATATGTTTTTGGGGTCAATCAGTTGCGCCTACCCACAAGTCCGCAGGCATACCAAGCGAATTGACGAATTAAAAAAACTCCATAATTTCTATGCAGAAATTAAATGGAGCAATGTGTCAATGTCAAAGATACGTTTCTATCTTGATTTGATTGATTATTTCTTTGATACCGATTTGCGGTTTAGAGCAATAGGCATAAAGAAATCTCAAATTAAATGCGATGGCGTAACTACTTCGTATGATGACTTTTACTATAAAATGTATTACCAATTACTTAATTACAAGGTTGATACATTAGACCACTACAACGTGTATCTTGACATTAAAGATACGTTGAGCGCAGTAAAGGTAAGGCGTCTGAAAGATATCCTTAACGTAAAATACGGAGTATTCCGTAAAGTGCAGAACATCTGCTCACATGAAAGTTTGCTCATGCAGCTTACAGATTTTATAATGGGGGCAATCTCCTATTATAATAATGATAGAGACCACGCTAATCGGGCAAAGATGGCAATTATAGAGCGCATTCAAAAACACCTACATGCAAATTCTTTGGATGCCACCAACTATTCGTCCAAACTGAACCTTTTCTTTATAAATTTACGTTGAGCTATGCCATTTAATCTTACGAAGAAATATAATGACTTGCTTGACATATTAGGTATGTCAGAAGGCCAGCGGACGGAATCACTACGCCGGATTTTCAATAGAGACATTCAGGACAATGAGCATTTCACATTTAACGGCAAGCCCATATATCCGACTCCAAATGAGGATGGGGAAATAGCGATGGAAATGCTGTTTAAGCATTTAACCCGTAAGGAGGTTGACAAAGAAACGCGGCATAGGGAATTTGATCCAAATCGTTCTCAACGGTTGCATTGGATTAGACATCACGTCGAACAACGCAAGCCGGATAATATGCTGTATTTCTCGGTGGCGGAACCACGTGCCAATCGCACATACATATACGATATAGACGAAAAATATGTAATAGTGTTGGAGCTGCGTAGGAATGGAACTGCGTATTACTTGCTTACAGCATATCACCTTGAAGGTAAGGATGCAGCAAGAAATAAAATCCTTAACAAATATAATCGTCGCAGGTTGCCCAACCTCCTATAAAAGCAAAAAACGCAGAGCTTCAAGGCTTGCGTTTTTCGATTTCCTTTCCTCAAGTGAGGAATGAACTCTGGTGCAAAGGTACAAATTTTTTATGTGCCTGCAAAATATCAACGGGAAAATCGCTAAAAAAGTTTGTTAATCAAACCAATATTGTCCTAAATAAAATCGAAAAAAAGAAAAAAGGAAGTAGTCACTAAG